>JACCDP011506737.1_pt1 | contig 27477 bp, 22 predicted proteins | sample 7445841 | NCBI WGS metagenome assembly JACCDP01 (sample SAMN15323441, study PRJNA562643) | freshwater metagenome | isolation source: river surface water | place: USA:Blue River Watershed | collected 2017-08-17 | reverse complement strand
GACTGATGACGCTCAACTTTGGGCGCATGATCGGCAACGTGGATGTCGACCTGCGTGAACTGGCCACTGCGTTGAATACGATGGCCAAAATGGTGTACGCTGCCTTGACTACCACGCAGAGTTCGCTCAGTACGTCCCGTACGATTGTGGGCGTGGGGGCGTTGTTCGGCGCTGTTGTTGGGCCGTTCCTCAGGACGCGGCGGTAGTGTGCCACTCCGTCTGTGCAACGCGAAGCACGGTGTCAGTGTGTGCTCTTTCTGTTGAAAAGGATTCCCCATGCATCACATCATTCTCGATACAGACATGGGCAACGACGTCGACGATGCCTTGGCGATGGCGGTGCTCCATGCTTTGCAGTCGCGCGGGCAATGTCGGCTCGACGCCGTCATCCTGTCGCGCCCGGGCCACGACGCTGCCGCCATGTGTGCCGCCATCAATCACTTTTATGGGCGCGGTACCATTCCAGTGGGGGTGATGCACGACGGCCCTATCCCGCGCACCAATCGCTTTTTGCATGTGGCTACGCAGTACCCACACACCTACGACCCAGCGACTGTGCCCGAAGCAGTGGCCCTGCTCCGTCAGCGTCTACAGGCGCTGCCCGACCAGAGTGTGCGCATCGTGCATATCGGTTTTGCCACCAACATGGCACGTCTGCTGACCAATCCAGATGATGTGGCGTTGATTCGGCGCAAAGTGTGTCTGTTGTCGGTGATGGCGGGAGCCTTTGCGCCGATTGATGGTGATTCGCAATTCAAAGAATTCAACGTGGTCTGCGATATCCCGGCCATGCAACAGCTAGCCCAGCACTGGCCGACGCCCATCGTGTGGGGTGGCTTTGAGATTGGTTGGCATCTGCGCTACCCGCGGGTCTCGATCGCCGAGGATTTCGGCTATGTGCCACGCCACATCATCGTGGACGCATACAACGCCTACTGTGAGCCAGACGAAGCGCGCCCGTGTTGGGATCTGGCCACTGCGCTGTATGCCGTGTTGCCGCAGCGTGAGTACTTTGGGTTGAGTCCAGCCGGGCGCGTGCAGGTGCGTGACGATGCAGTGACCACGTTTGTGCCCGATGCTACCGGTAATCAGCGCTATTTGACGATGGATGCGGTGCAGCAGGCGCGTGTGCTCGAAGCGTTGGTGCAGCTGACAGCGACACCCCCCACGCGGTAGTACCGCATGGGGGGTGTGCCAAGGGCGTGCTAGAGAATATCACCACCGCTGTCGCCACCACCCCAATCGCCACCACTGTCGCCACCACCCCAATCGCCGCCGTCCGAGTTGCCCCAGTCGCCGTCATTGTTGGCGTGGTCAATGTACTGCGGCTCATCACCGGTATTCAGCATGTCATTGCTCGCTGATTGATCCCCCGACCACATGTTGCCCACCAGCCAGCCCAAGCCCATGCCACCGAGGAACGAGCCAATGCCGCCACCCCAGCCGCCACCGTACCCGGGGCCATAGCCGTAGCCACGTGAGCGCCGTCCAAAGATGGCACCAATCAGCGCCATCCCGGCCCACACCATCCCGACCACACACAAACACGCAAATAAGCCTTCCATTGACGTAATCCTTTAGATGAGAATTGCGCAGAAACCATGCCAGTGATACGTCAATATGGGGCAAAATGTTGCAGTCGCGCTACCCTAGCTGCGGCAGCGGCGTGCGCAATCCGCGGCGCCAATCGCTGGCCGCCATGGCACTTTTGCCTGCTGGTTGCACCATGTGGAGCAGTAGTGCCCCTTGCCCACACGCCACTGCCACACCGTGTGGCGTATCAATGAGCGTACCCGCCTGCCCGTGTGCATCACACACGGTGGCACCGAGGATGCGGAACGGTTGGTCGTTGAGCATGGTAAAGGTGCCTGGCCATGGGTCATAGGCGCGGATCATGCGCTCGATGTGCGGTGCTGATTGTTGCCAGTCGATCCGTCCATCGTCGCGGCTGAGCATACCGATGTAGCTGGCCTGACTGTCGTCTTGTGGCGTCGGCACAAGTGTGCCATTGATGTATGCCACCAGGTGGTCGCACAATAGGCGACTCCCCTCATAAAAGAGTTCCTCCGTCAGCGCCCCCGCGCGCGCATCTGGTGGCATGGGGCGGCGTGTTTGTGCCACAATTGGGCCGGCATCCATTTTGCGTTCGAGCTTGATGACGGATACGCCTATCTCGTGGTCACCCGCCAAAATCGCACTGGTCACGGGGGCGGGGCCGCGGTGGCGCGGCAACAGCGATGGATGGATGTTGAGGTAGCCGTGATGTGGGATGGCGAGCACGTTGGCCCGCAAGATTTCCCCATAGGCAGCCACCACGCCCACATCGGGTGCCAGACTGGCGAGCTGTGCCACTACCGCATCATCTTTGAGCGTGTCGGGCTGCACAATCGTGGCAATGCCCAGTTCTTGAGCGGCCACTTTGACCGGTGGTGGCGTGAGTTGGCGCCCACGCCCGCTGGGACGGTCGGGTTGGGTGACTACCGCCACAATGTCGACGCCGGGCATGGCGTGTAGGGCACGTAGTGGAATGGTGGCGATATGGGGTGTACCGAGGTAGATGATGCGCATGGTGTATTCCCGTGGTTATGATGCCGTACGACGATTGACGATGTAAATGCCACCCAAAATAAACAGGCCACCAATAATCTGGCTCGTGCTAATCGGTTCACCCAGGATGGGCACGGCGAGGAGTGCGGCCAGCACTACCTGCCCAAGTAAGACGACAGATGTCACAGGAGCAGGCAGATGCCCGAGGGCGTAGTTGATGGCCAGCCAGCCCAGCGTTTGTGTGAATATCCCGAGGAAGATCAGGTATCCCCATGAAAGTTGCGAAAAGCCCCACAATGGTTTGCCCAGTACTAGGGCGATGGGCAAAATAATCAGGCTGGCGATGGCTAGCGACCAGATCATGAAAGTCGCCGTATCCACACCGCCACGGGCATGACGTGTGCTCAGAATATAGCCGGCATAACAGACACTTGCCCCCATCGCCAGCAGCATGCCGGGGATGTCTTGCGGCGTGACTGCAAAGGCGTTTTGTGCCACGATCACCATGCCCGCAAGTGCCACAGATAGCCCGATCCAGTAGCGCCGTGTCAACTGCTCACGAAACAGATAACTCGCACCGAGCCCTACCCACAGTGGTGCACTATTGGCAAGCAGCGAGGCGGTGGCAGCAGGTGCCTGCATTAGGCTTTCATTCCAAAAGACCAAGTCAATGGCAAAAAAGGCACCTGCTGCGATGACGCCCCACATGGCTTTGCCCTGTGGGATGACTGGTCGGCGTATCAGGAGCCATGGCAGGAGCGATATGCAACCGATAAAGACGCGATAAAAGGCCGAAGATGTGCCGGGAATATCGGTCAGCTTGACGACGATTGGCGATGTACTGATGATGATTGCACCGCTGACGAGCGCCAGCCAGGCCTTTTGGTGAGTGCTCATGATACCCCTTTGACCTAGATGATTGTACTGTAGCGTACCATATTTGGTGTGGGTGCGATGGCTGGATGTGCGTATTGCTGATTGATGCGCTCAATGACCAACATGTGATACCATATAAAGTGGTACATTCGCCCTTCGGCTCGTCCTCCGCCATTTGACGACGCCGGATAGTACGGAGGGTTGCATATGCATCCTGCAGTAGAGGCATTATTGCCGATTGCACTTATGTTGCTGGCCGCCAAAATCGCTGGACTCGTGAGTTTACGCTTTGGAATGCCAGCGGTATTTGGAGAGTTGTTGGTTGGGCTTGCACTTGGTCCTTCGTTGTTCAACGTGATTGAACTCGACAAGACGACCAAAATTATTGCCGAAATTGGTGTGGTGCTGTTGATGTTTATGGCAGGCATCGAAACCGATGTCAAGGCCATGCAAACTGTGGGTCGACCAGCATTTTTGACTGCTGTTGGGGGGTTGTTGTTGCCACTCGCTGGCGGTACTGCGACCATGTTGCTCTTTGATGCAGATCTAAAGACGGCAGTGTTGGTCGGTGCGGTGTTGATGGCAACAAGTGTGAGCATTTCGGCGCAGACACTACGCGAACTTGGTCTGATGCGTACGCGTGAGGGTAGTGTCATTCTGGGTGCTGCCATCATTGACGATGTGTTGGGTGTGTTGATTTTTGCGGTTGTGATGAATTTGATGCTGGGTACGGGTGATTTGGCAACCACGTTGATTCGCATGGTACTTTTCTTCCCCGTGGCATGGTTTGTCGCCGACAAGGTGATTCCGTTTTTGCGCCGATTCGAAGACAAGATTGCTCAAAAAGAGACGATTTTGGCGATATTGGTGGCGATTATTCTCTTTTATGCCTGGTCAGCTGAAGCCTTCGGCAGTGTGGCTGCCATTATTGGTGCATATCTATTAGGGGTGGTGGTGGCACGCCATGTCGAGTATGATCATGCAGCGCATGATGGTGTTGCTGCCGTCGGGTACGGTATTTTTATTCCGATTTTCTTTGTCAGTATTGGCTTACAAGCCAACATCAACGATGTAGTTGGCGCTCCGCTTTTGGTGATCGTGTTGACGGTACTCGCAGTGGTGACCAAGTTGATTGGCGGTGCATTGGGCGCACGAGTTGGTGGGATTGACTGGCGCAACTCGTGGCTGGTGGGTGCTGGGATGATTTCACGTGGCGAAGTAGCGCTCGTGCTTGCTGGTGTGGCATTGAGTGCAGGTGCCATTGATACACCTATTTTTTCTGCCCTGATTGTGATGGCGGTGGTGACGACACTCGTGACGCCACCATTGTTACGCATCATGGCACCAAAGCAACCCGTGACACCTGCAGATGAGGCTGCCCAAATCTAAGCGGGGGCGGTATCTCAAATATGTGTGACACCCGTTGATGGCACTTGCCATCAACGGGTGTGTGGTGCTATGAGTGCCACAAACATATCATTGACGTTTGTGCCAGTGGCACCAGGCATCAATAAATCACCGAGTGCATTCCACCACGCATACGTATTGTTTTGGCTCAGTGTTTCGGCAAGGTTGAGACCGATGGCCGCAGCACGTGCCATGGTATCGCCACTCGCGACTGCTCCGGCTGCATCTGTGGGTCCGTCATTGCCGTCCGTAGCATAGGCGGCGAGGATGATATTGGTGTGCCCGGCAATGGCCTGTGCAGCAGCCAAGGCGAGCTCTTGGTTGCGTCCGCCTGTGCCGCTGCCTGTCACTGTCATAGTCGTCTCTCCACCGGCGATGATACAGTGCGGGGTATCAACAGCATGGTATGAGGCGACGATGTGACCGAGCCACTGACCCACACGGCGTGCATCACCTGTAAGTGCGCTGTCTACCACCACCGTGGTATAGCCGAGTGTGCGTGCCTGCATAGTGACTGCATGGATGGACTGTGTGATATCGCCTATCAAGTAGGTTGGCGAAGCGACTGCTGGGTTGGTCATGGGGGCATGCAACACGTCGAATAGCACCGGGTGCAACCGGTCAGCCATATGGTATTGCTCGATGACCTGCCACGCGGCGTGTGCCTCATCCGGGTTGGGGACGGTCGGACCCGACGCAATGGCTGCGAGTGGATTGCCGATGACATCCGACAAAATCAATGTGCACATGGGGGTGCCCTGTGCCGCCTGCAGTAGCCCACCCCCTTTGACGCGGTCGATGCGGCGGCGGATGGTGTTGATGGCGCTGATGTCGGCGCCACAAGCCAGCAAATCACGTGTCAGCTGTTGCATCATGGGCAGTGTGATGCCCGGGTATGGGTCACACATCAGTGCCGACCCACCCCCCGACAAAAGCACCACAACTAATTGATCGGGGCTGGTCTGTGCTACCAGCTGGCGCGCCAGTCTGCCCGCCTGTAGGCTGCGTTCGTCGGGGATGGGGTGCCCTGCCGCATGGTAGTGCAGGCGTGGGTGGCGCGCTACCCCTTCGTCGTCTTTGTAGATGACCAGTCCGTGGCTGAGGTGTGTACCGAGGCGCGCTGCAGCGGCGGCAGCCATGGTTTGGGCCGCTTTGCCGACGGCGAGGAGCACCACACTCCGCGGTGTAAATATTTCGGTACCGATGACCACCTGCGTGGTATCAGTGTGGAGTATGTGCGCAATCTGTTGCCCCGGGTCAGCAGCCTGGGTCGCTGTGGCCAGCAATTCACACAGGAGCTGACCGTGGCCGTTGCTCCGTGTAGTATGCGTCTGAAAGCGTTGGTACATGAGGTTACTCTCAGGCGCAGAATGCGCCAATTACGCTGGTCAGTGTATCGGCGCATTGGCGGGTTTGGGCGATATCTGCCCATTCTTCGATGGCGTGTGCGCCATCGCCCCCTGGTCCAAAGATGACAGCGGGGATACCGGCTTGGTCAAACAGCGCCGACTCCATCCAGCCAAATGACCCAGTCAATTCGGGGAGACGCCCAGTATGGTGCTGTGCCCAAGCACGCACGAGTTGCACCAAGGGGGCGTCAGCGCTGATTTCAAAGGGAGCGCGTGCCAGATCCGTGTGGAGTGTGGCCTTGAAAGTGGCATCGGCTTGTTGTAGCTCAGCGATGATGTGTTGCAGTTGTGTCGTGCAGAGTGCGTGACTTTCCTGCGGGATGATACGGCGCTCCAGCCAGATGCGACAATGGGCTGGGTAGCTCGATAATTCTTGTCCTCCGGTAATCAGCGAGGCATGAATGGAGCCACCACCGAGCAGGGGGTGCGAGCCTTGGCGGATGTGGAGATCGAGCGCTTCGATGTGCGTCAGAAAGCGTCCTGCTTTGACGATGGCATCCACTCCGAGTGTCGGTTGTGAGCCATGGGCGGCCACGCCATGCACATCGACCGCATACCAGGCAAAGCCCTTGTGGGCGATGCCCACATTGAGGTGACTCGGCTCGGTCACAATGACGGCATCGCCGCGGTATTCGCGTAGCAGGGCTTCGGTGCCAATGCTTGCGTATTCTTCGTCGACCACCGCCGTAAAGAGCACATCGCCCCGGCGTGGTATCTGCATGGCGCGGATCGCGGCATCCATACAGGCGGCCACGCCGGCTTTCATGTCGTATGATCCACGCCCGTAGAGGCGATTGCCTTCGATGCGTGGCGTATGCGGATCGGTCATGCCGGCCACAGTCACCGTGTCGGTGTGCCCGTTGAGGATGAGTGTGCTCCCCCCACCCGTGCCACGGGCACGAGCGATGACATTGGGGCGGCCGGTGACAACCTCTTGCAGGCGCACATCGAGCCCGGCGCGACTGAGAGTTTCGGCAATATAGTGGGCAACCGCAGCTTCGCCGGCGCCACCCGGTACGAGATCCGGATTGACCGAATCGATGGCGACCAAATCATGCAAAAATTGAATGGGTGTATCCATGGTGTACGATCTCCTTTGATGCACGCTGTCCACTATCTTACCGTGATTATGCATCATGTGGTGAGGTACTGCCAGACGTACCATCTGCTATGATGGCACATATACCCATCACAGCGAGGACCCTAGCACATGCCCACCCGTTGGTCTGGCGCATTCTTGATTGCCGTGGCTGCCACCTTGTGGGGCAGTATTGGGGTGGTGGTCGCCCTACTTTTTCAACAGATACCGAGTGATCCGCTCGTGATTGGGGCACTACGCCTGGTAATTGCCGTGCCCGTCTTGTGGCTTTGGCACCGGCGTGTTACAGGGCAGTGGTGCATCCACATGCCCCGTACCCATTGGGCAATTGCGGCTATTGGTGGGGTAGCATTTGCTAGCTACCAGGTCACGTATTTTGCCGCCATCCCGCGCATTGGTGTGGCCATGGGAGTCATTCTCAACATCTGTAGCGCACCTCTTTTTACCCTCGTGTTGGGCTGGCTGGTGTTGGGTGAACGTTCCACGTGGCGCCAGTTGGGGGCAATGGTAGTCGCGATTGCGGGTGTAGTGCTGGTTGTCGCCGCAAATAATGCAGTCACGCCCGTGCTCAATGTGGGCGCCATCTATGCAGTGGGTGCTGGGCTGTGCTATAGCAGCATGGCGGTGGCATCGCGCCGCATCGCTCACGCCTATGCCCCAGCCACTTTGTTGACTGCCATGTTTGGGGTGGCTGCACTCATCTTGTTGGTGTGTGTGCTGGGACTAGAGCGTCGCATTGCGCTGCCTACAAGCGCATGGTACGGCGTGGTGTATCTGGCACTCATTCCTACCGCCTTGAGTTATGTGCTGTATGTGCGCGGTTTGCAACACGCGTCAGCAACCACGGCGACCACGCTGACTCTGCTCGAGCCGCTCACGTCTACGGTGTGTGCGGTCATGCTCTTGGCGGAGCCGCTGGTGGGGTGGGCGTGGTTGGGGTTGGCGCTGGCCGTGGTGAGTCTATGGGTGTACGCCAGGCCAGTAGCCCCAGCATCAACAACATAAGCACAATGCAGACCACCACTGGCCAGGCTGATTGGGATGCGGGGATGGCGATGAGGTAGTACCACCAGAAATCATAGAAGCCGGAACGAATGTCGCTGGCCCAAATGCGCATCGCATTGGCACCGTTGGGCATGCGTGACGGTGGCGTCAGCCCTGCGGCAATCGGGTATGAGCCCTGGATATCGCCTACCTGCAACGTGCGTACGGTAGCAGCCAGGGTGGGGTACCACTCGTGTTGTGGCAGCCCGGGTACTGTGACCCCCGCACTCTGCCATGTCACCGTGCTCTGTGCCCGGGGTAGCAGCAGATGGATGATGCGTGGTGGGCAGGCCGGTGGGGCAATCAGCAGGTGTTCGTTGATTGCCACATCCACGTGGAGTTGCCCACTTGGGTCAAAGCAGGTGTGATAATCAGCGCGCAGCATCGGCCAGTCACGCCCCCGCGGGATGATGTCAAGCTGTGCACCTGGGCGCGCAAAGCGCGGGAATTGTTCACCACGCGTGCGATCTCCCTCACTGTACGTCCACCCTGACAACGTGACATTTGGTGCATACCACTGCGCTAAATCGTTAGTGAGTTGTGTCCACAAAATCCGCCATTGTCCTACAATCGGTGATGCACTAGGGGTGTAGTAGCGTGCCTGTTCATCACGTGTATTGATGATATATGCATTGAAATTAATCGTGAGTGCAGCAATTTGCACACACAAGGTAAGTGCGAGCACCACCCCCATGATGGTCCGCCGTAGCGCTGCTGATTGTGATCCAAGCCATGTATAGGCGTCGGCAAGAGGGATAAGCATGAACGGCAGACACAGCATCACGTAGCGTGGGCCCCATGCACCGTCACCATGCCAAAAAATGACATTGGTATGCACCACGACAATCCCGGTCACTGCAGCGCCAATGATACCGAGTATGCGCCACTGGCGGCGCATGCACCAGATACCGATGGGGAGCAGGCACAGCACAGGTGCATACACAAAGATGCTTTTGCCACTACTCAAAAATTGGCCGTGGATGCCAGTGGCAATCATGCTCCAATCGATGGCGTAGCCCTGCTGGCGACTGTTGTAGCCAGAGCTGAGCAGATCACCGCGGGCGAGTATGTTGTAGCTGAGAAAGCTGAGTCCAGCGATTCCTGCGCCACTGCTCCAGGCAATCAGTTTGCGCCAGTCGCGGTCAAGTAATGCATATCCAATCACCATCATGCCAATCAAGGCGAGGGTCGGTGCAATAGCAACTTTGCTCAGCATGGCTGCTACACTTGCCAGACCACAGATGACATAGGTACGCGTACGCAGTGGGGTGGTGACGAGGGCGGGGAGCGCTACCAGGAGCAGCCACCACGACGCGGTCGGCTCCGAAAAGAAACTACCGGCATACTTGAGTGCAGGGGTAGCTACTGCATAACTCAGCGCAACCCAGATGCCGACTCGGCTACTATGCCCACGGTGCACACTAATCCAGCCCAGGAGCGTGGCGATGCTGGCCACCATGACCGCATTAATCCATGTACTCGGCAAGCGCATGAGCCATGTACTCATCTCGGCAGGACCGAGCCACGCCAGCATGGAGCCGATAGGCAACGTCAGCAACGCCAACACGGACTGCATCGGTCCATATGGTGTCAGAATCGGGCGTTCAACGACAACGTGCGCATCAAAGAGCTGTTGGATGGCGTGCCATAGCCGCAACGTCACTCCAAACATGGTCTCTTCGTCGCTGGCGTAAAAATGCCCACTCCCAAGTGCAATCAGGAGCGTCGTCAACCACAGCCATAGGCGCCGTGCTGGGAATGTTGGTGAATGCACACCGCGTCCTTTGTACTCAAATCACTTGCTACCATCATACTCGAAAGTTGCGGTGGTGTGACGTATACTATGCGTATGGGAGTCACCACCACCGCAACTACACAAGGAGTCGATGATGAGTCTGCGAGATCGATTTTTGCGCTATGTCCAGATATACACGACGAGCGACCCCTTTGCGCAGAGCTATCCGAGCACAGCACGCCAGTGGGATCTGTTGCGCGTGCTCCGTGATGAACTCAATGCTATTGGCGCTCGCGATGTAGAATTAACCGAGCACGGCTATGTGTTGGCCACGATTCCGGCCACACCTGGCTACGAAAAAGCGCCCGTGGTGGCGTTTTTGGCGCACGTTGATACGGCACCGGACTTTAGTGGTGAGCACGTCAAACCAATCGTGCATGAGCAGTATGACGGACGCACGATTGTGCTCCCCGATGATCCACGCCAAGTCATTGATCCTGCGAATCCGATGTATGCAGATATTTTGACGGCGGTCGGCAAAGATGTCATCACGGCCTCTGGTACCACATTGCTCGGTGCCGACGACAAAGCAGGTATTGCGATTATCATGACGGCGGCTGATTATCTCATCAAAAATCCACACATCCCCCATGGCACAATTCGCATCTGCTTTAATCCAGACGAAGAAGTCGGACGCGGTGTCGATCATCTCGATATTGCCAAACTTGGTGCATCAGCCGCCTATACGTTTGACGGTGGTGCGGTGGGTGAAGTCAGCTGGGAGACGTTTTCAGCAGACGGTGCAGTGGTCGAAATCACTGGCGTCTCGACTCACCCTGGTACGGCACATGCCTATGGTATGGTCAATGCGGTGCATCTCGCAGGCAAATTATTGGGCATGCTGCCTCGTGAATTCGCTGCACCTGAATCCACCTACAAATGGGGTGGATTCATCCACCCCACCAGCATCGAAGGTAACACGGCTGCTACCACGGTGCGCTTTATTCTGCGTGACCACGACAACGACAAACTGGCTGCCAAAGGCGATGCCCTACAGAAAATCTGTGCCGCCCTACAAGCTATGTACCCCACCGCCAGCATCAAATGCACGATCTCACGCTCGTACCGCAACATGGGGTATTGGCTCCGTGATCGCCCCGAAATCATGGACAAACTGCGCGCTGCGTGTGCTGATGCAGGGGTGCAGGCCTACGATGAACCAGTCCGTGGCGGTACCGACGGCTCACGGCTGACCGAGCGTGGTCTGCCCACTCCCAATATTTTTACGGGTGGGCATAATGCGCACGGACCACTCGAATGGGTCGCTGTGCAAGACATGGAACGTGGTGTCGATGTGATGGTGGCACTCGCCAAGCGCTGGACTGAATAACGCCGTTTGCTCGTTTACCCGCACACTGCCTCACGCAGTGTGCGGGTTTTGTATGTGGTGCAACAAACCATATATTTCTATCGTCGAATCAATCGGTTATGGTCGCATTGTAGCTTGCATCAAAGGAGTACCATGGAAAGTATTTGGATTTGGGTTGCATTTAATGTGTTTGTGCTGGCTATGCTTGCCTTGGATTTGGGTGTGTTTCATCGTGATGCCCACGAAGTCAGTATGCGTGAGGCTGTCTCATGGAGTGTAGTGTGGATTGGGCTCGCATTAGTGTTTAATGTCGTCATCTATTTCTACTGGAACGACATTATGCCCACCAGTGATTACACCCCGAGTGATGCTGCACTCTTGTTTTTGACCGGGTATTTAATTGAAAAATCGCTGAGTGTTGACAACGTCTTCGTCTTCGCATTGGTGTTTAGTAGCTTTGCCGTACCGGCTGCCTACCAGCATCGTGTCTTGTTTTGGGGGATCCTCGGTGCGTTGATCATGCGTGCTGGGATGATTTTTGCTGGCGCCGCCCTGATTGCGCAGTTCCACTGGATTATCTGGATTTTTGGTGGCTTCTTGATTTTCACCGGTATCCGTATGCTCCAGAGCAGCGACCATGCCGTCGATCCATCCAACCATACCGTGGTGCGCTGGTTGAAACGGGTCATGCCGATGACTGATACGTATGAGGGACAGCGCTTTACCGTCATCAAAAACGGCGTACGCATGGCAACTCCACTCATGGCCGTCTTGTTGGTCATCGAATTCACTGACCTCATCTTTGCCGTCGACTCAATCCCTGCTATTTTTGCGGTGACTACTGATCCGTTTATCGTCTACACGTCGAATGTCTTCGCAATTCTTGGTTTGCGCGCCCTCTACTTTGTGTTGGCAGGTGCCATGGGCAAGTTTGCCTATCTCAAGCCAGCCTTGTCGTTTATTCTCGTCTTTGTGGGTATCAAAATGCTTCTCCCCGATGCATCGTATGCCCTGATTGGTGAGAAAATCAAAATTCAGCCCGAAGTCTCGTTGGCAGTGGTTATGGCCACGTTGGCAATTGCAATTGTGGCGTCGTGGTGGAAAGTCCGTAATCAGGATTCGACGCCAACCGCCCACTAGTGCACAGTACGCCCAACATCCATACACACGCCCCCAGCACGTGGATACTGCTGGGGGCGTGTGTATGAAACAAATTACCCGTTGACACCGTCTATTGACATGAGTGATATATTTATTACAGACCATAGTAAAATGTGTACTTGACAAATCACATGCATACGTTATACTGTGTATGTTAGGCATTAAAAAAGTAGCTCGTAGAAGTATTTAGAAGGAGCAGGGTCATGATGGAAGCACGTATTGAAAGTCAAACTGGTGCGGTCATCCCATTGGTGAGTGTGGATGTGCGTGGCGAGTTGGCGGGGGTGTTTTTGCGTATGGCGGTGCAGCAGCAGTTCCGCAATCCGACGCCACAGCCGATGGAGGTCACGTATTCATTCCCGTTGCCGCACGAGGCAGTCTTGTTGCAAGCCGAGATTCACATTCGTGGTGAAATCTACCTATCGCATGTCGACCAAACGCCGAGTGCGCGTGCAAAGTTCGACAAGTCCATTAAAGCAGGCGATACCGCCATATTGATTTCACACGATGCAGATTTTTACACATTGCGGTTGGGCAACGTGCCGGCCGGTGAGGATGTGGTGATTCGCATTCGTTACGGCGAGTGGATGCTTCCCAACGATGGTGTGGTGCGGGTGAGTTTGCCGACCACGATTGCGCCGCGTTATGGGGCACCGCCCGCACAGCTGACAGATGATCAGGTGCCGGTGACACACGCCACGGTGCAGTACCCCTTTACCTATCAGTTGCAGGTGCATGGGCGAAGTGTGGCGCAGGTCACCGTCCCCAGCCACATTGCACGCATTGAGCCTGTGGATGGGGGGGTATCGATTGCCATTGATGGTGCGAGCATGGATCGTGACGTGGTCGTGCAGGTGCAGGGCTATGCCGACTACCGCGCCAATATGACGACCGAGTACCAGCGCCAACACTGGCATGGCTCATACATGACCATCCCGCGCCGGCAGAATGCAGCCAGCGATAAGCCGATGCACATCAAGTTGCTCATCGACTGTTCGGGATCGATGGGGGGGACTTCAATCGCGCAGGCGCGGCAGGCAGTTATGCGATTACTCGGGATGCTCCGTGATGGTGATTCGATTGCGGTGACGCGCTTTGGCAGTTATGTGGCTGATGTGACCCCGGGTCTGATGACCGTGGGTCCTGTTGTTCGCAAGCAGATGAATGGCTGGATCAAAACCATCGAAGCCGATCTCGGTGGAACCGAGATTGCAGCTGCGGTGAACTATGTCATCAACATGCCGACGCACGACCAGCCGTGTGACATTATTGTGTTGACGGATGGTGAGGCATGGGGGATTAAAGAAGTAGCGGCTCACGCCAAAGCAACCGGGCACCGTATCTTTCCCGTGGTTATCGGCTATACGCCGTCGGATGGTGATTTGCAGGCGTTGGCGAAGATGTGTGGTGGTTTCTGCGAATCAGTGACCCCCAACGAGCGTATCGATGATGCTATCGGACGCATTACGCGGCGCTTGCAGTCGCAGACAGCGCAAACAGTCAAGATGGACTTTGGCGATGCGGTAGTGGCGTGGGAGAGTGGTTACGTCCCGCAGTACGATGGTGAGACGAGCATGCTGGTGACGGTGACTGACCGCACGGTGGCACCACACTTCAGCGCAGATGCACACCAAGAAACGCTGCCGGTGGTGACCATGCCCGCCACGATGACGGAAGATTTTGTGCGCACATTGGCGGCCCGTCGTCTGCACGACCTGAATGGTGACAGCCAGACCAAGTGGGCTGTCATGCACCAGCTGGTGGCTGCACAGACGTCGATCGTGGCTGTGGCTGTACATGCTGCAGACGCCAAGGTGCAGGGTGAGGCATTCAAGGCGGTCGTGATGCAAGAAATGGCGTACGGCTGGCATGGTGGAGTCGAGAGTATGAAGGCATTATCTGCACCGACTATGGCGTTCCGCGTAGCAAATGTATTACAGGCGCCGATGATGCGCCGCAGCAGCTCGGCTGGGAGCATGCAAGGGAATGTGAGTTCACGCCATACCCGCAGTGCGCCACCCCGCGGACTCGCCGAGCAGGATGATTCGTTTGCTGTTGACTCATCAGATAGCAGCGATTCGTTTGCCGATACGGTGCTGAACTACGTGTCCACGTTGATGCCATCGGCGCGGTCAGCCGCACCCACCAACCCGTTGCAAAAGTACGAGAAAGTGGCGCAGAAGGCACTCAAGTTGGCAGGGAATGGCACACTCACGCTTGATCATCTGCGCAAGGCGGGGTTGGATCGTGACATCATCGATGCGCTCGGGACCATTGCTGGATACAGCGAGGATCAGATTGCTGCAGCAGTGGTGTGTACCATCCTCGGCGTGACCACGTTGCCCAGTGGCACCAAGGTGCTGTTGCCAACGGCACTCATGGGTGGCGTGAAAATCATCCTCGAAACGGCCTAATCATCTCTTGCCAAGCGCCCCTGTTGCATATGCAACAGGGGCGCTTCGTGCGTTAGAACGAGATCAGCACGGAGGCAACGACTGTGGCAACCAGCCCCCAGCGTTGGAGCGTGTTGATTTTTTCACCATTTACAAAAAACGCCAACAAGACGGTGATAGCTGGGTAGAGCGATGCCAGCATGCTGGCGATATCGAGGCGCCCGTGCTGTGTTGCCACCATGTAGGCGGCGTTGGCACTGAGGTCAAATGTGCCTGCGGCAATGGCGAGACCTACACCTGCAATGGGGTATGAGGCACGGGGACGGGTCAGCAACCACGGAATTGTTACAAGGAGCGCACCGCCACGAGCGATTGCAAGTGGAACAAATATGCCGGCACTTCCAATATATTTGAGCAAAATCAAAAACACACCAAACGTGACCCCTGCGAGTAACCCTTGCCAAAGCCCTTGGTAGCCGCTAGCACGACCGGAGAGTGAATTGAGGACAATGGCAATGGTGCCGATACTCATGCCAATCACAGCCAAAGTCGATGGGAAGCCGCTGGTGTAGATACCAAAGAGCACAGGAATAATAGCTGATAGGACTGCAGATACGGGTGCGGTGACTGCCGTATGCCCTTGTGCAATGCCGTGGTACAAGCCGGCAAGCCCCACGGCGCCAGTGATTCCAGCAACCACGGCCATGATAGCAAGTGGAAGCGACAACATTGATTCGCCGTTGATCCATGCCAACACGCCGAATGCAACACATCCAAACAACTCACTGATTACCAATACGGCGACCACGGGGAGCTTGGTGCTGGCTTTACCACCGAGAAAATCACCGATACCGAAGCATAACGCAGCACTGAGGGCACTCAGCATAAAAAAAGACGACATAGTGCACCCTTTCATATCACCTTAAATATAACTACGGCACAATAAAAATTATACATGACGGTTTGTGGCAACGCGATGCACTGTAATCGGAGTATGATGGAGAGAACTCGTATCAACATGTGGAAAGTAGCAGGGTGATCATGGAGCAACCGCAGGCCACGCGCGGTGTCATGTGGGGCTTGGTCGGAGTGGTGATTTTCAGTGTATCACTGCCAGTGACACGGGTCGCCGTCGCAGAGCTCAATCCCGTGTTTGTGGGGATGGCTCGTGGGCTCATCGCAGCAGTGCTGTCACTTGTTGCATTGATCGTGACCAAAAGTCCATGGCTGAACCGTACACAGCTCGTCCAAGTGGTGATTACAGCGACTGGCGTGACCATCGGTTTTCCACTATTTTCGTCGTTGGCCATGCAGCAGGTGCCAGCCGGGCATGGGGCCGTTGTCAACGGCTTGTTGCCGTTGGCGACGGTAGCACTCGGTGCTGTGGTGATGCGTTACACGCTGCGCTGGCAGTTTTGGGCGGCAGCGGTGGTAGGGAGTGCTACGGCGGTGGGTGTGGTCATTTGGCGCAGTGGTGCGGGTCTGGTATCCGGCGATATCGCCATGATTGTGGCAGTGCTGATTGCTGCAGTCGGGTATGTTTTTGGTGGGCGTTTATCAAAGGAAATCGGCGGTTGGCGCACGATTTGCTGGGCAAATGTAGTGTGTATTCCCGTGTTATTGTGGCCAACGTGGGCGTTGGCACCCACACACGATGTATCGACTGCAGCATGGATGTCATTAGCGTATTTGGGTGTCTTTAGCATGTTTTTGGGGTTTTTTGCGTGGTATCACGGCTTGGCGCTCGGGGGGATTCCACGGGTCAGCCAAGTGCAGCTGATTCAGCCATTTTTGACCATTCTGTGGGCATGGCCGTTGGGCGGTGAACATCCAACAGTAGAAGTTGTATTGGCTGCTGCGATTGTGGTCACGTGTATCTGGGTGGCACGGCGGAATGCGACGTGAGCGGGGCGTACGGGTGCCATGGCGCCCGTACGCCGAAGATGCTGCTAGCGCAACGCCGGAATCATGTCGCCGTGGGCGGCGATGAGGTCGTCACACAGCGCCCAGATTTGGTCGAGTGACAACTCGGCAGCGGTATGTGGGTCAAAGGCGGCAGCGTGGTAGACGTGCTCGCGTTTGCCGGTGAGGGCGGCTTCGACAGTCAACGACTGCACGTTGATGTTGGTCTGCATCATAGCCGCTAGGTGGGGTGGCAAATTACCGATTTTGGTCGGTTGGAGCCCACTTTTGTCGACCAGCACGGGGACTTCGACACAGCAGCCATCGGGTAGGTTGTTGATCAGACCAGTGTTGGGCACGTTGCCGTAGACGACGCGTGGCTGCCCCGTCTCCATGCTGTGGATGATGAGTGAGCCGTATTCGTGGCTGCGGCGCACTTCGAGTGGGGCATTGGAGGTGAGCAGGTCGTTGCGCAGCTGATGCCAGCCGGCAATCTGGTTTTCGCAGCGGCGAATGTATTCGTCGAGGGGAATGTTGAAGTCTTCGATGAGTTCGGGGCGGTCACGTTTGATAAACCACGGCGTGTATTCGGCAAAGTGCTCGCTGGATTCGGTGACGAAGTAGCCGAAACGGTTGAAAATTTCGTAGCGCACGCGATTCCAATCAGGGACGCGTTTTTCGTTGTAGACACGCTGAATTTCGGGATAGAGGTTTTGGCCGTCGCGCTCAAATTTGAGGTAAAAAGCCATATGGTTGATGCCGGCACAGACGTAGTTGATTTCGTCGATGGGCACGTTGATATCATCGGCAAGTTGTTCGGCAGTGCCTTGGACGGAGTGACACAAACCGACGGTTTTAATGGGAGTGGCGCGTGACATGGCCCAGCAGTTGATGGCCATCGGGTTGACGTAATTGAGAAAAGTAATGTCACCGGCAACCTGTTCCATGTCGCGGCACATGTCGAGCATCACGGGCACGGTGCGCAAGCCGCGCATGATGCCACCGATGCCCAGTGTGTCGGCGATGGTCTGGCGCAGGCCGTAGCGCTTGGGGATGTCGAAGTCGATCACGGTCGATGGTTTGTAGCCGCCAACCTGAAACATTGCGATGGCGTAGTCGGCATTTTCGAGGGCTTTTTTGCGATCGGTGGTGGTGACGATGGTGGGATTGGCGCCGAGCGCTTGAGCAACCTTGTTGGCAACAATTTCGGACGTTTTGAGGCGCTCCATGTCGATGTCAAAGAGGCGGATGGTGGAGTTGGCGAGCTCGGGGAACGACAAAATGTCGCCCAGCAAGTTTTTGGCAAAGACGGTACTACCTGCGCCAATAAAGGTGATAATAGCCATGGTACGTGCGTGTCTCCCTTTCTGACTGAATACAAACTATTGCTGATTGCGCAATCGTTGGCGTGTAATGTGGGCTGTAGCAGCGATTAGCATGAGGATGGTTGCGCCGACATCCCACCAAAAGTGTACATCAAGACGGGTGGCAGTCGTCAAACCAGGATGGTGTCAATGCCATGCTACACGCATGCGGTATACTACGTAGCATATAGGTTCACTGCTGCGAGGAATCCATGTCGCAACTACAGCGTTTTCGTGCCCTCGATGAACGTGATATCAACAAAGAAACCTTTGTCGAACCGTGGCCCGAAGCGGGCCTCACAGTGGCAGATAGCCCGTACGACCCACAACCCTCACTGACAATTATAGACGGTGTGGTCGTGGAAATGGACGGACGTGCGTGCACAGAGTTTGACACCATCGATACTTTTATCGCGCGGCACGGCATCGATTTAGCAGTCGCTCCCGAAGCCATGGCGCTCGACTCATTGACATTTGCGCGCATGCTGGCAGACATCAACATCCCGCGCCATATCCTGCTCCGTTTGGCTACGGGATGCACGCCGGCCAAGTTGGTCGATATCATGCGCCACATGAATGTGCTCGAAATGATGAATGGCCTCGCCAAAATGCGCGTGCGCCGCGTCCCCGCCAACCAAGCCCATGTTACTAATCGGCGCGAAAATCCCGCCCTGCTGGCAGCAGATGCCGCCGAAGCCGCCCTGCGCGGCTTTGCCGAAATCGAAACGACTGTCGGTATTGCGCGCTCGGCGCCACTCAATGCGCTCGCCATCCTGGTCGGCGCACAAACTGGGCGTGGTGGGGTAATGACCCAATGTGCCGTTGAAGAGGCACTCGGGTTGCGCCTGGCCATGAAAGGGCTGACCACCTACGCCGAAACGCTCTCCGTCTACGGCACTGAGCGGGCCTTTGTGGATGGTGACGACTCGCCGTGGTCCAAAGCATTTCTGGCATCTGCCTACGCCTCACGCGGGGTCAAAGTACGCTTCACGTCGGGGACGGGCTCGGAAGCCTTGATGGGCAATGCCGAACAACGCTCGATGCTCTACCTCGAAGCGCGCTGTTTGTGTGTTACCCGTGGCGCCGGTAGTCAGGGCGTGCAAAACGGCTCAATTTCATGTATTGCGCTCCCCGAATCACTGCCGGGTGGGGTGCGAGCGGTACTGGCCGAGAATCTGATGGCGTCGATGCTGGGGCTCGAGGTGGCATCGGGTAATGATGCGTTGGCGTCGCATTCGGCCATCCGTAAATCGGCCAAACTGATGCTTCAGTTCATCCCCGGCACAGACTTCATTTTTTCGGGGTATAGTGCGGTGCCACGTCGTGACAACATGTTTGGTGGCGGCAATTTCGATGCTGATGACCTCGACGACTATGCGGTGCTCCAGCGCGACATGCAAATCGATGGTGGCACGCGTTCGATTAGCGAGCAGGAAGCAGCCGATATCCGTCGAGCGGGGGCACGTGCCATCCAGGCCGTCTATGCCGAGCTAGGCTTCCCACCGATTGCTGATAGTGAGGTCGATGCGGCAGTAGTCGCACATGCCAGCGAAGATATGCCGGTGCGTGACATCGTGGCTGATCTGCAGGCGGCTGACGCATTTCTCAGTGGTGACCAGAGCATCATCGACGTAGTGGCAGCACTGGCCCGACGTGGGCATATGCAGGTGGCCGAAAATCTGCTGACCATGGGCCGGCAACGCGTCGCCGGTGATTATCTCCAACCAGCAGCGATTTTTGACCGTGACTTTGTCGTCAAAAGCGCTATCAACGACCCCAACGACTATACCGGACCTGGTACCGGCTACCGTGTGCAAGGGGCGCGCTGGGACGAAATTGCTAACATCCGCCAGGCCAAATCGCCACGCGACTTTATCGCGGATCGCCTGGGGCTACCCATCGATGGGCTCGACCCCTATGGTCCCGCCAAACGTGGTGGCAGTACTGAGGTGGTAGTGGCAATTGGTCCCGCGTTTGGACGTATCATCACGCAGACGATTGGTGGATTGCCGCATGATGAAGTCTTGAAGGCGGTGCTGACCGGGATTGCCGAAGAGGGGCTGATTGGACGCATCGTGCGCATCTGGCATTCGTCGGACTGTGCTGAGATTGGCCATGTTGGTGCGCAACTGAGTGGTTCGGGCATCGCCATTGGCATTCAGTCGCGTGGCACGTCGATTATCCATCGAGTCGATTTGGCGCGTCTCAATAACCTCGAACTCTTTTCGCAGTCGCCGAGCATGACGCTCGACACTTACCGCGCCATGGGACGTAATGCGGCGCGCTATGCGGCGGGTAAGTTGACCACGCCGGTGCCTGTCACGGTCGACAATTGGGCGCGGTTGCGCCTGATTGTCAAAACGGCTCTGCTGCATCGTAAAGAAACCGAAGAAATCCGCGATTTGCCCCCCGAAGCCTTGCGCTTCGACTGGGAACCCGAGGTGTAACCATGCCAACCTACCCACTCTACGACAACGAAGGCACGCATCTCAAGGCGGCGAATGGGCATCCACTCAGTGATGTGACGGTGGATGCGGCCTTGCATGATTTGGTGCTTGACGACATTCAAATCGACAAAACCACGCTCCAGGCGCAAGCACAGATTGCCCGGGCATCCGGGTACGCCCAACTTGCGCTCAACCTCGAACGAGCGGCAGAGTTGACTGCAGTGCCGCGTGCGGAAATCATTGCCATGTACCAACTGATGCGTCCTGGGCGCGCCTCGTTCGACGAACTGATGACACTTGCAGCACGCCTCGAAGACGAATTTGCGGCACCTATCTGTGCGGCGCTGGTGCGTGAAGCCGCGGATGTCTACCGCCAACGCCAGCTCCTCAAACGTCCGCCTGCGTTTTAACCGTTTGGTGGGCTACCTGTACGCCCTGTTACAATCAACGACAAAATGTAGTAATTACAAAAATCAGTGCCTATAATATAGGTTGTATTGCGTAAATCACCAACTCATTCAATGAGTTGGTGATTTATTGAATGATTGGTATCTGGATGTGTTCATGAAATGAATGAATAAGACGCAAGAAAAAGAGAATTGACAACAGATACAATGAGGCATACAATAGGAATGTCGAAATCACTCGTTTACCGAGGGCACATCAGCGTACCGCGACACTCACAGGGCACAATACGATATACATATTCTGCGGATGTGGGTTGGGAGTGGTGAGTGGTGTGAGCGAAGTAGCGTGTGAGATTGGCATAGATTAATGTCGAAGGAGACAAGACATGAAGGTTCGCTTGAAAGTTTTGGCAGCATTGCTGGTAATGGCCTTTATGGTCGCTGCCTGTGGTGGTGCCGCTGCCCCAGCTGCGGAGCCAACTGCTGCTCCAGCCGCTGAGGAGCCAGCTGCGGAGCCAACTGCTGAGCCAGCTGCTGAGGAGCCAACTGCTGCCCCAGCTGAAGACAACACTGGTTTGGCAGAAGTTGCCCGCGAAGACACCCTGAACTTGGCATGGAGCATTGCCAACCCAGGTGTCACCAACCCATGGGCTTCAGTTGGGTACACGCACCAGAACGGCAATGCGCTGTTGTGGGAGCCATTGGCGTACTACGCCATCTATGCTGACAAGCCTGTTATGTGGCTTGCTGACAGCATGGAGTACACGAAGCCAGACTTCACCGAGTTGACCATCAAGATGAACAAGGACGCCAAGTGGAGTGACGGTGTTGCCGTGACTGCTGACGACGTTGTGTTCACCTTCGAAGGTCAGATGAAGAACGAGAAACTGGGCTACCATGCACAGTTCAAGGAGTACGTGAAGGAAGTCAAGAAGGTTGACGATTTGACCGTTGTTGTGACGTTCAACTTCCCAGCCCCGCGCTTCTCATTCGAAGTGCTCCACACCAAGTTCGACACTGGTATTCCAATCGTGCCAGCTCACGTGTTGAGCACACAGGCCGACGTCAACGAGTTCCCTGGTGGGCTTGATATGCCACACTCGGGCGGCTACAACGTCGTATTGTGGGACGAGAACCAGAAGATCATGGATGTGCGTGAAGACTGGTGGGCTGTGGCTGCCGGTAAGGCAAGCATGCCCGAAGTCAAGCGTGTCGTGATCACCAACATCGGTGGCACCGTCGGCCAGAACATGGACGTCGTGGCACAGAAGGTTGTGAACAACGAATACGACGCCACGTTGGACATGCGTTCATCGGTGATCGGCAACATTTTGGCACAGAACCCCAAGGTCACCACGCACACGGGTAGCAACCCGCCGTACGGGTACTTGGACTGGTGGCCAAACAGCTTGTGGATGAACACGCAGATTGCGCCATACAACGATGTGCGCGTCCGCCGTGCCATCAGCTTGGCAGTTGATCGCGCCACCATCAACGAAGTGGTATACGAGGGTGCCGAAGTGGCAACCATCTACCCCTTCCCGATGTACCCTGGCTTGCAGAAGTTTGCTGACACCCCTGGCATGAAGGCGCTCGTGGAGCAGCTCCAGCCCGGTAAGTTCGACCTCGCCGAGAGCGAGAAGTTGATGACCGAAGCCGGCTTTGCCAAGAACGCTGACGGCTTGTGGGAGAAGGACGGCAAGACGGTTAACGCAGTCATCAACGGTTTCGAAGGCATCCACAGCGACATCGTGCCAGTATTGGTCGAAATGTTGCGCGCTGGTGGTTTCGATGCTGACGTGAACTTCGGTGCCGATGCTTACCAGAACATGGCCGATGGTAAGGAAGGCTTGTACATGTTTGGTCACGGCGCCAGCTTGGGCGATCCCGAGGCCGCATTGCAGCTCTACCACAGCCGCTATAGCGCAGCAATCGGTACCACCGCTGGCGGTAACCGCTTCTCACGCTACAGCAACCCCGACTACGACAAGATCCTTGACGAGATGGCTCCGCTTGCGTCAAGCGATCCCAAGTTCACCGAGTTGGCCACCAAGGCGATGGAGATTTACTGGAAGGATCAAATCGACGTTCCAGCAATTCAGTGGTTGCACCGCATTCCATACAACCAGACCTACTGGACCAACTGGCCAACAGCTGACAACTTGGCCGGCGGTATCAATGGCGCCTTCTGGCACCATACCGCTCCGCTTGTCATTGCCAACCTCAAGAAGGCGCAATAGTCCACTCGTTCCAGTCCGGTGTCGCAAGACACCGGACTGGACATTACTCCCACTTTTTTCACTGACTCTACGTAAGTAAAGATTGTGTAGTACTCGCCACAACGATGGCGTTGTTTTATCCACCGGCTGAAGGCTAGGAGAGTACTGTGAAATTGCGTTTAATCCTTCGGCGAGTGGCCTTTCTCATTATGGTAGTTTGGGCCGCTTCAACAATTACGTTTTTTATCCCACGCATGTCAGACCGCAACCCGATTCGTGAGCGCTTTGCCGAGCTCGCACGTACGGGTGGATTCTCGGCGAGCGACCTCGAAGTCATCGTCGCATCGTACAACAAAAAATTTGGACTCGATAAACCCTTGTGGGAACAATACGTTGACTATATCGGTAGCATTGCCCGCCTTGATTTGGGCGTATCGCTGAACCGTTTCCCCAAGACAGTCACCGACATCATCTATGAGTCGCTGCCTTGGACTATTGTGTTGCTTTTTGTGTCAGCAATTCTCTCGTTTGTGATTGGCAATTTACTGGGTGCGATTGCTGCGTGGCCCAAGTCACCGGCATGGATGCGTTCGGTGGCAACACCGTTCATCATGTTCATGGGTGTTCCGCCGGTACTGTTAGCGATTTTCCTGCTCTTTTTCTTAGCATTCCGTTTGAAATTATTCCCACTGGGTCAAGCATATTCCACTGGTATTGCTCCAGACTGGTCGTTTTCATTTATCTTGAATGTCGCATGGCACCAAGTATTGCCAGCTGTCTCGATGATTCTGGGATCAGTCGGTGGTTGGGTGCTATCGATGCGCGGCATGGGTGTGACGATTCAAGGCGAAGACTACGTGAATTTTGCGGAGCACAAGGGGCTCAACGGTCGCACCATTTTCCGCGACTACTATTTGCGCAATGCCTTGTTGCCGCAAGTGACGGGTTTTGCACTGGCACTCGGGAGTCTGATTACGTCGGGTGCGGTGGTCGAAAGCCTCTATGCACTCCCCGGGTTGGGCAGTAAGCTGAGTCAAGCCATCCAAGCGAATGACTTTCTGGTCATCTACGGCATCGTGTTATTTATTACCATGTCAGTTGCCACGCTGATGGTGCTCGTTGAATTCCTCTACCCGTTACTTGATCCGCGTATCAAACAAGACTAAGGAGCACATGATGACGACGGCGACGACAACAATTGCTCCGCCGATTCAACCGAGTCGTTGGAAGTTGCTTTCTGGCTATCTGCGGCGCAACAAGAGTTTGTCAATTGGTTTGGGGATCATTCTCTTTCTGATGATCTTCACCATTCACGGTTTTTTGACGGTTGACCAGAACCGCGCCTACCCACTCAAGGCCAAACCCAAGCAGCCGCCTGGGGTATTGGACTTCAGTAGCCCGGATTGGCCGGGGAAGTTGCCCATGGGAAGTGATTTCTTTGGTCGAGACATGCATGCAGCCATGGTCAAGGGGATGTGGCAGACGGCTTTGATCGGTGTGATTGCAGGGGCACTTGGCACCTTTATCGGTGTCATCCTCGGCTTTACTTCGGCCTATTTTGGTGGTCTATTTGACACGATTGTCAAGGGAATTTGTCAAATTCTGACACCCATACCGGTCTTCATGATTCAGATCATCATTGCGGCGTCACTCGATAAACGCGATGTCACCATCTTTACCATGGCCGGCATCGTGGTGATGCTGGCCTGGATGGGTCCCACGCTGGTAATTCGTTCACAAGTACTCTCGATGAAAGAGCGCCAGTTTGTGTCGGTTGCCAAGTTGTCAGGTGTGGGCAATGGGGGAATCATTTTTGGCGAGATACTACCCAATCTGTTGCCGTTTATTGCGGCCGCATTTGTGAGTCAAGTGTTTAACGGTGTCTTTTCATCGTTCTACTTGGCAATTGTAGGTCTTGGCCCATTGCGTGAGCCGCTGTTGGGCAACATCATCTGGGCTGCGCAGTCTCAAGGTGCCTTCTTTAATGGGTGGTGGTGGTGGCCAATTTGGCCGGCATCTGCCATGGTGCTCATTCTTAGCGGCCTAGCCTTGATCAACATGGGGTTGGATGAGTTAGCCAATCCGCGTATACGGCGAACGGAGTAGCTCGATGACACCTATTTTGCAAATACGTGACCTGCAAGTGTCATACTATACCGACTTGGGTCGTGCAGTGGCACTCAACCGGGTCAATCTCGACTTGAATGCCGGCGAAAAGCTCGGCCTTGTCGGTGAATCGGGCTCTGGCAAAAGCACCATGGCACTGGCCATGATGCGTATGATCAAGCCCCCGGGGCGCATCGAAAGTGGGAGTGTGAGTGTTGGCGGTGTCGACCTGATGACACTCAACGAAGAAGATATGCGCCAGGCGCGGCTGAGTCGTATTGCATACATTCCGCAAGGGGCGATGAATTCGCTCAATCCGGTGATGCGTATCGGTGCGCAAATGGTGGATGCGGTTCGCGCACATACCAGCAATATGAGCAAAGAACAGGTCGTCGAGCTGTGCAAAAAATCACTCGAATCGGTTGACCTCAAGCGCAACGTGTACGACATGTATGCGCACGAGCTGAGTGGTGGCATGAAGCAGCGTGTCTGTATTGCCATCGGAATTCTGCTCAAACCACAGCTGATTATTGCTGATGAGCCGACAAGCGCACTTGATGTGGTGACCCAACGCCAAGTCATGGAAACCATCGACCGTGTCCAGAAAGAAATGGGCACTGCGGTCATCCTGATTGGACACGACATGGGGCTGATGGCGCAGTTCGTCGACAAAGTGGCCGTGATGTATGCGGGGCGTTTGACCGAGGTGAGCGCCGTCAAAGACATGTTTACGACGCCCAAGCACCCGTACGCACAGGCTCTGATTAGTAGTCTGCCCAATCTCAAAAACAAGGGCGTCTTCCAAGGTATTCCGGGGTTAGCACCATCGTTGTTGCGTATCCCCAGTGGGTGTGCCTTCCACCCACGTTGCCCGCAATGTATGGACATCTGCAAAAGCGATATTCCTGCGGTACGTACCGTTGATGGTGATCGCTTGGTCGCATGTCATCTGTATTCGGAAGGGGCGTAGCCGTGGCAAAGTTGCTTGAGTTTCGCAATGTCACCAAGACGTATACCCGTGGGATGTTCTCTGAAGCCGGCACAACGGCCTTGGCGGATTTTTCGATGTCACTCGAAGAAGACAAACCTACGATTATGACGGTGGCAGGAGAGAGTGGCAGTGGCAAGACCACGTTGGCAATGTTGCTGTTGGGCTTCATTGATCCGACCAAAGGTGAGATCCTCTACAAGGGGAAAAACATTAGCAAGTTGCGTGGTGCTGAGCGTCTTACCTTTCGGCGCGAAGTACAGGCCGTCTTCCAAGACCCATTTGCCGTATTTAACCCGTTTTATACGGTTGATCACCTGTTAACAGTCCCCATCGAAAAATTCAAACTCGCCAAATCAAAGGCGGAAGCACGCAACAAAATGGAAGAAGCCTTGACCGCAGTAGGGCTGCGACCAGAGGATATCCTCGGGCGCTTCCCGCACCAGCTGTCAGGTGGGCAACGCCAACGGATCAATGTGGCGCGTGCGCTGTTGCTCAAACCCAAGGTGCTGGTCGCGGACGAGCCCGTATCGATGGTCGATGCCTCGCTGCGTGCCAACATTCTCGAATCACTGCGGAGCCTGCATCGTGACCATGGCGTGTCGATTGTGTATATCACGCACGACTTGACTACCGCCTACCACGTTGCCAACTCGATTGTGGTGCTCTACAAAGGTGGCGTAATGGAAGGTGGCGATGTCGAGCAGGTCATCCAAAAGCCCGAACATCCCTACACGCGCCTGTTGATCGACTCGATTCCATGGCCCGACCTTAGTCGGCGCTGGGGCAATGACGGGATTGTGGTCAAAGAATCGGACATCAGTGACAAGGGTGGCAAGGGATGCCGGTTTGCATCGCGCTGCCCGTATGTCCAAGACCGATGCCATGTGGCATTACCACCACTCTACAAAATCAGCGACCAGCAGGTGGCCTCGTGTGTGCTTCACGATAAGCATCCGGTCTTGCCGGCCACACAGCTGACCGATGTCTTGCCGGTCTAATTC
>JACCDP011044431.1_pt1 | contig 27488 bp, 18 predicted proteins | sample 7445841 | NCBI WGS metagenome assembly JACCDP01 (sample SAMN15323441, study PRJNA562643) | freshwater metagenome | isolation source: river surface water | place: USA:Blue River Watershed | collected 2017-08-17 | reverse complement strand
TCCTCGGCGGCGCCGCTGAGGTCCCAATCGGGTTTCACCTGATCGCTGACCTTGTGGTAATCACGCTCGATGTACTCATTGACCTTCGCCTCGCCATATCCCGCCGGCTTGCCGAGGTAGTCATCACCCGCCTTGATGTACAACGCTGGCACACCGCCCTTCATGAGTTCGAAATGATCGCTGCGGTAGAAACCGCCGCGTTCGGGATGCGCATCTGGCAAGACCACCCGACCCCGGGACTTGGCCGCGGAATCCAACACGGAATCGATCGTTGAAGCACCCCGGCCGATTTGGCGGAGGTCACGGGTCCGGCCCCACTGATTGGCGCCGTCCATGTTGAGATTGGCCACGGTCTTGGCCAACGGGTACACCGGCTGCGCCACATAATGCGCCGCGCCCAAGAGTCCCTGCTCCTCGGCCGTCACCGAAAGAAACAACATGGAACGTTTCGGTGCCTTGGGGGCGGTGCCAAAGGCCTCGGCCAACTCCAGAAGCCCGGCCGTGCCGATGGCATTGTCTGCGGCCCCATTGAAGATTTGATCCCCTTCAAGGCTGTTGTTGCGACCGAGATGATCCCAATGGGCCGTCACCACGACCCACTCGTCCCGAAGCTTGGAATCCCGACCCCGGACCATCCCCAGAACATTCTTCGACTTCACCCGACGGGACTCGTTGTGGGCTGTGAACGAGGCCTTTTGCTTCAAAGTCACCGGCCGAAAACCCGGCTTCCGGGCGGCCTCCTTCATGGCCTCGTAGGTGGTGCCATTGGCCGCGAAGAGCTTTTGCGCCCGCTCCAAGCTCATCCAGCCCGCGATATCGGTCCTGGGAGACTGGTTGGACTCCAAATCAAAGCGCTCGCGACCCCAGGAGTTGATCACCACGAACCACGGATACGCCGCCGGGGCCGTCTCATGGATGATCAACGCCGCGGCCGCCCCGCGACGACCTGCCTCCTCGAACTTGTAAGTCCAACGACCGTAATAGGTCATGGCCTTGCCACCGAACCACTTGGGATCGAGTTGGTCTGGCTTGGCGGGGTCCGGAATCGGCGGATCATTGATGAGGATGACGATCGTCTTGCCCCGCACATCCACATCACGGAAATCATTCCATCCGTACTCGGGGGCGTTGATCCCGTAACCCACGAAAACCACATCGCTTTCGGGCACCGCGACATCGCCACCGAGACGAGGGCTCCAGGCCACATAATCCTGAGGCCCCACCAGAGCCTCACCCCCGAGGGTGAAACCCACCGAAGATTTCACTCCAACAATGGGCACATCCTGAGTCCACGAGCCATCAGGCATCCCTGGCTGAAGACCCGCGCGGCGGAATTGCTGCACCAGATAATCCACCGTCTTGACCTCGCCCGGAGTACCCGGGCCCCGCCCCTCGAACTCATCGCTCGCCAGCACCCGAGTGTGCTCGAGGATTTGTGCCGATTGGATGGAAGCGGCTCCCCGCGGATTGGCCGCGCGGCCCGGATCGGCCAACGACACCCACAGCGGCATTGTCATCACGGCGACCCAGGTGATCCATCGATTCATAAACATCGCGCCGCCATGGGAATCCGAATCCATCCCGCAATCAACCCCCTCCGCAAGAACCCGGATCCCCACAAACCCATCCCATCGCGCATAGCGCGAAAACCCCAACCTATCCCGAGCTTCCCCAGCGAACGGAGGCTCGATCCCGCGGAGCGCCCCAACCGCTCAAGATCCGGGATTTGACAATCTCCGCTCGGTGCCGGTCGTATTGCCATTAATCGCAGGATCGGGGGAGCCCGACCCGAACAACACAAAACCCATCCAGGCAGAATGAACCCGCACGAAGACCTCCTTTGGGCCCGGTTGTTGGCCTTCAACTTCGACAACACCGGCGACGCGCTGACCTTCACACAACGGCTGGCCCGCGAGAACGGCTGGTCCCCCGGATTCACCCGACGCGTCGTCGAAGAATACCGCCGCTTCCTCTACCTCGCCCTACGGGCCGGACACTCGGTCACCCCATCCGATGAGGTCGACCAGGCCTGGCACCTGCATCTGGTCTACAGTCGCTCCTACTGGGACGAACTGTGCGATCAGGTACTGCAACATCGTTTGCACCATGGCCCCACGCGCGGCGGCCAATCTGAAGACGACCGATTCCTGGATGCCTACGAGGCCACCCGCGCCAGCTACCGGCGGTGCTTCGGATCGGAACCCCCGGCCGACATCTGGCCTGAGCCCGAAGTGCGCTTCGCCCCTCAGGCGCGCTGGCAGAGGGTGGATCTGGCCTCCCACTGGTGCCTGCCCAAGCACGCCCTGCGACGGACGGGCATTGGCCTGCTGGGGATCCTCGGGCTTTCCGGTGCGGCGATCGGCTGCTCCAGTGTCAACGGCGAGGAACTGATCGGCAACGGCCTGTTCATCATGGCCGCCTTCGTCGTGGCGGCCGCCGGGTTGGGTTGGCTCATCGTGCGCACCGCACGCAGCGGTGGCTTCGGCAGCGGTCCGGCCTCCAAGCGCGGTTCAGACGGCTGTGGAAGCGGAGGCATCGGGGGTGGCTGCGCGACCGACTCGGGCGGCGGCCACCACGGCCATTCGGACGGGTCCTCGGGTTGCGGATCCTCAGGTTGTGGGTCTTCTGGCTGTGGCGGTGGCGGAGGGTGTGGCAGCAATTGAAACCGGCTTCCTCCACGACACGTTTCTCCCCGATGCCCTCCGAATCTCCAGACGAGCAACGCCTGCGCGAACTCGGCTACCGCCAAGAACTGGCCCGCCGGATGAACGGCTTTTCCAACTTCGCCCTCTCGCTGGCCATCATTTGCATCCTCTCCGGCGGCATCACCTCCTTCCATGTCGGCTTCAACAGTGTCGGAGGTGCCAGCCTCGGAATCGGATGGCCGCTGGTCAGCCTCTTCTCCCTGTGCGTGGCGGCCACCATGGCCCAGGTGGCCAGCGCCTTCCCGACGGCCGGCGGCTTGTACCACTGGGGGAGCCTCTTGGGAGGACGGGCCTGCGGCTGGGTGACCGCCTGGTTCAACCTCGCTGGCCTCATCACCGTGCTGGCGGCGATCAACACCGGCACCTACGACTTCGCCACCGCAGCCTTCGGATGGACTCCGGCCGCGGATTCCACCGGAACCGTCCGCGTCGTCGCCGTATCGGTGATGACCTTGTCCCAAGCCCTGCTCAACCATTACGGCAACCGCTGGGTCACCCGACTCACCGATTTCAGTGGCTGGCTCATTCTGGGAATCGCTTCGGTCATGACGGTCGCCCTGCTGGTGAGCACACCGCACTGGGATTGGTCGCGCTTGTGGACCTTCACCAATTTCAGCGGCTTGCCGGAAGGTTCGCCGGTTTTCCCCAAACAAGACTCCCTCCCTTGGCTCTTCTGCCTCGGATTCTTGTTACCCGCCTACACCCTGACGGGCTTCGATGCCTCGGCCCACACCTCGGAAGAAACACTCGAGGCCACGCGCAATGTGCCCAATGGCATCGTGCGTTCAGTGGCCGTGTCGGCCGGTTTCGGCTGGGTGATGATCGTGGCCTTGCTGCTGGCCATGCCCGACCTCAAGGCCGGTGCTGCCAAGGGATTCGAAATCGTCCCCTGGATCCTGCGGTCCGCACTCGGAGAACGATTTGCCCAAACCCTTCTGGCCGGCGTGGTGACAGCCCAGTACCTGTGCGGACTGGCCGCACTGACCTCGGCCTCACGCATGACCTACGCCTTTGCCCGCGACAACGGCCTGCCGGGTTCACGCTGGCTCAAGACAGTCCATTGCGGCACGCAGTCTCCGTCGGCTGCCGTCTGGACCAGCGCGCTGGCCTCGGTGGCTCTGGTGATTTTGCTGCGCTATGAAACCATCGCGGCGGTGTGCGCGGTGTTCCTCTACCTGAGCTACGTGCTGCCGGTCGCCGCCGGTGCGTGGGCTCACGGCCGCTCTTGGACCCAATTCGGCCCGTACCAACTGGGACGTGCCTTCAAACCACTGGCCGCCGTGGCCTGCATTGGAGGGCTCTTCCTGCTGGTCATCGGTGTGCAACCGCCCAACCAACAGGCGCTGCCCATCTTGCTGGGAAGCGTCGGGGTATTGCTGGTGACTTGGTTTGGCCTCGAAAAGCGACGATTCAAGGGTCCGCCCGGCGGGCGTCTCCAATAAGACTCCTTCGCCACTTCAACGAGGGAGCCAAGAGTTCTTCACTGTTTCTTGGCTTGGTCAAAGGCATCGGCCAAGGCGTTCCAACCGCCCGCATTTGGATCCATCGAAGGCCGCGGAGTTGGGCGCATAGCCTGACGATCGGGTGGACGACCCGGTGGACGACCTCCGCTGGCCTGAGGGGAGCGCGGGCCATTGGGTGCGGTGCGCTGTTCGCGCTGAACGCCGATTTGCGGATTGGCCTTCATGGAGAGGGCGATGCGTTTGCGGGCCAGGTCCACCTCGGTCACGGTCACCCGGACCTTCTGACCCACCTTCACGACCTCGGCCGGATCCTTCACAAAGCGATCAGCCAGCTGACTGACATGGACCAGGCCATCCTGGTGCACACCGATATCCACGAAAGCTCCGAAGGCGGTGACGTTGGTCACGATGCCTGGCAGTTTCATGCCCGGTTGGAGGTGTTCGATTTTTTCGACCCCTTCCTGGAAAGCGAAGACCTCGAAGCGTTGGCGCGGATCCCGTCCGGGTTTGGCCAACTCGTCGAGGATGTCCTTGAGGGTCGGCAAGCCCACCTCGTGGGTGACGTACTTTTCCGGACGGATCTTGCCGCGAAGCCCACCATCACGCACCAGATCACTCACCGAGCACCCGAGATCTCTGGCCATGGCATCGACCAATTCGTAGCGCTCCGGATGAACCGCGCTGGAATCCAGAGGGTTCTCGGCCTCATGGATGCGGAGGAATCCGGCGCATTGCTCGAAGGCCTTCGGACCCAGACGGGACACTTTCAGCAATTCCTGGCGGGAGCGGAATGGCCCATGCTCGTTGCGATGGCTGACGATGTTGGCAGCCAAGGAGGGCCCCAGACCGGACACATAACTGAGCAATTGCTTGCTGGCAGTGTTCAGTTCCACGCCCACGCGGTTCACGCACGAGACGACGACGTCATCCAGACCCCGCTGGAGGGCATTGGGATCCACATCGTGTTGATATTGCCCCACACCGATGGACTTCGGATCAAGCTTCACCAGTTCAGCCAGCGGATCCATCAGGCGACGCCCGATGCTCACCGAACCACGTACCGTGACATCTTCACTGGGAAACTCCTCACGGGCGACCTCGCTGGCCGAGTAAATCGAGGCGCCACTCTCGTTGACCAACACCACGGGAATGCTCGGCGGCAAGTGCAGGGAGCGGATGAACTGCTCGGTCTCGCGGCTGGCCGTGCCGTTGCCGATGGCGATGGCCTCGATCGCGAAACGCGTGACGAAATCACGAACCTTCTCTCCCGCTTGGGCCACCTGCTGGGTTCCGCCGGCGGTGGCATGGATGACGTCGTGGTGCAGCAGCTTGCCCTGTCGATCCAGCACCACCGTCTTGCAACCCGTCCGGAATCCAGGGTCGAGAGCCAACACGTTCTTCTGACCCAACGCCGGTGCCAAAAGCAGTTCGCGGAGGTTCTCGGAGAAAACCCGGATGGCCTCCTGATCGGCCCGCTTCTTGGACTCGATGCGCACTTCGGCCTCGATGGCAAAACCCACGAGTCGCTTGAAGCTGTCCACAGCCGCCAAACGCACCTGCTCTGCTCCCGGTGTTCCCCGGGCCTGCACGAAGAGTCCCTCGAGGATGGCGATGGCTGATTCCTCGGGCGGCGTGATGCGCACCAGCAGCACCCCTTCCTCCTCGCCCCGGCGCATGGCCAGCATCCGGTGACTCGGGATCTTGGAGACGGGTTCAGTCCAGTCGAAGTAGTCCTTGAATTTGGCGCCTTCGGCTTCCTTGCCCATCATGACCTTGGAACGGACCTGGGCGGATTCCCAATACAGTTCTCGGAGGCGTGACCGCGTGGCGGCATCTTCACTGAAACGTTCGGCGAGAATATCCCGGGCACCGGCCAAGGCCGCGGCCACATCGGGCACTGATTTTTCAAGACTCACAAACGCCGCCGCAACAGCGAGTGGATCAATCGTGGCCTGTTCGTTGAAAAGCAGTTCGGCCAGCGGTTCCAAGCCGGCCTCCTTGGCGATGGTGGCCCGGGTCCGGCGCTTCGGGCGGAAGGGGGCGTACAAGTCTTCCAGGGCGGAGAGGGTATCGGCTCCTTCCACGGCAACCTTCAGGACGTCGCTCAGCAATTGCCGCTCGGAGAGCGATTTGAGGATGGCCTCACGGCGCTGTTCCAGTTCTGTCAGCTGGGCCAATCGGTCCCGAATGGATGTGATCGCCACCTCGTCCAGGCTTCCGGTCACTTCCTTTCGATATCGGGCGATGAAAGGCACGGTGGCACTCTCACCCAGCAAGCGGGCAGTGGCCGAGACCTTGGTGGCCGGGAGGTTCAACTCGGCAGCGATGCGGGCGATGAATCGATCAAGCATGACGTCAACGGGGGGCGCTGTTTAGAGCCTCCCCCCGTTTCAGGAAAGCTCCGTGTTCTGACAATTTCGTGATTCCTTCGTTTTCTGTTGTTGGTCTCCTCTTCGGCATGATTGGTCCACGGAAACGCTTGGGGCGACGCGCGAAGTTTTCAGCCATCATTGTCTTGGCTGCATTGGGAGCGCTGCCACTGCCCGCCCTGAATCGGGAACGTCTCTTCGGGCCCGAGATCAAGACCGGCGACTACAAACATCCCGCCAGCTTCACTGAACTGAGCAACGGCGACCTGTACACGGTGTTCTTCAGCGGCCGGGGTGAATACAAAGACAATCAGGCAGCTGTCTTTGGTTCGCGATTGAAGGCGGGCTCAAGCCGATGGTCGAAACCTGTCTCCATCGCCAGCAACCCATTCCACGCGCTGGGCAATGCGGTGATTTGGGAGGCTCCAGACCACGTGGTGTGGCTCTTCTACGTCACCCGCTACGGGGAGCTTTGGAACGACTCGCGTATCACGGCCAAAATCTCCCGGGACGGTGCCCGAAACTGGTCAGAGCCCTTCCAGGTAACCTTCGAAGCGGGCACCATGGTCCGCAACCGGCCCGTCCTGCTCACGGGCGGCCAATGGTTGCTGCCGGTGTACCACGAGATCGGTACTGACCCGGAACTGGATGACCCGCGCAACCGTTCCTTCTTCCTGCGCTACGATCCGGCCACAAAGACTTGGACTGAAAGCAATCGCATCGGTTCCCGTCTGGGCAATATCCAGCCTGCACCGGCGGTCATCGACGGCGATCATTTGATGGCATTTTGTCGCCGCGGTGGGAATTACGACGGACGGCCCGATGGTTGGATGGTACGCACGGAGTCGCGGGACGGCGGACGAACCTGGAGCGAAGGCACCGACAGCTCGCTGCCCAATCCCAATGCCGCCGTGGATTTCTTGAGACTGAAGTCCGGACATCACCTGCTGGTCTACAACCACAGCTTCACGAACCGGACCCCACTGACAGCCGCCTTGTCAGTGGATGGCGCGCGGACTTTTTCCCGACGCCTCGACTTGGAAACCAATCCGAAGGGCGATTTTGGCTATCCCACGGTCCTTCAGGCGCGGGATGGAAAAATCCACGTCCTTTACACCAGCGACGAGCGAACGGTGGTGCGCCGCATCGTGTTGACGGAGGGTGAATTGATCTCAGGGGGTTCGCCTCCCTGAAGGTGGAGTCTTCCGAGAGCGCAGGGATGTTGGAGCGCCAGGATGACCGGAAGAGTGGGGCGAGATTGAAAGAAGTCCTCCGCTCTTATCCTCCGTTCTGACGGGTCGTGATCGGTTTTGAGTGACCACGAATGATGAAGAAAAATGGTCAACGGAAATGAACGGTCATGGTCGATCACAAGCGGCCTGAAACAGTCCGAAACAACCTTCTGGAATCCCAGCCCCTTCACGGTGATGCAGAGGCGTCGAAGGTCAGCGTCGACGGCAGGGACCCCAGCGCGATGATTGCGGCTTCGACCAACTCGGTTCGATCCGCGGCACCCACCAAGCGAACCAAGGCTGCCGAGGCCTCCGGATTTCGGATGCGCTCGATGGCCCAAACCAGCGCGCCGCGGGCCGATGGCGGCGTAGACACGTCTTCGTGAAGCCGGATCAACTGCTCGACCGTGGATGAACGGGCTCCGCGTGCGAGGGTTTCCACAACCGCCTCGATGAGATCCTTGTCTTGGGCATGGACAAGGCTCAATGCCAGGGCCGCCATTTCGCCTTCAGTGGAGAATCCCTTGAAGGCCTCACGGAGGGCCTCGGCCTCTTCAGGAAGTCGCCGGTCGAGACCAGCTCGAGTCACGGCTTGGATCAGAGCGTCAACGGCGGCGGGTCCGCCCGAGGCGGCGATGCGATCGGCCCACTGACCTTGCTCCTCAGGCGTGGAGGCGAATTCGAGTTCCAGAACCAGAGATGGCAAGTCCTGCAGTGCCGAATCGTGCAATGGTAGATCCTGCCATTCTGAATCCATCACCGACTCGGCGGACGGAGACCCGGAAATCGGAAAGGGCCCCCGACGGAAGATGTGGCTCCAGTCTCGCGCATCAAACCCCTTGGTTGAAGAAACCGATGCGGTGGCCGAATCGAAGGGATCGCTTGCGATCGTATCGTCCGAGCTCACCGGATCGGCTAAATGGGCCGCCTCCTTTTGATCTGACCGATCGGACCCAGCCAGAGGACCCCAACCATAACGCAACCCAAGGTTCAGTCCCACGATGAGACCCAGCAGAATAAGAATGGCTTTGGTGGAGCTCATGGTTCTCGCGGCTCAGCGGTCGGCGTGACCCTCAGAATGACTGGGTGATCTGGAGTCCGTAGGCACCCGTCTCGGTGCCGGAGGAGCCTCGAACAACAATGTAGTAGGTCCCCGCCGACAATTTGCGGCGGATGCGGAAGTTGGAGCCGACACCCAGATCGTCGTCCTCGGCCACTGTCTGGCAAACGGCGTCCCACAAAATGCCCCGGGTATCCAGCGATCCCGTGCTGGTCAGCGATACGGTGGCGGCTTGGGTTAAAACGAATCGGAAGACGTCTTGATCCTGAGCGACGTCGAGTCGGGCCGGGGTGGTCGAAGGTACCGCCACGCGGGTGGCCGTCGCCGCGGTGTTCCCCACGTCATCGGTGGGAGAGGTGCCGAAGCCGGCGATGACGAAATCATACGGAGACTCGTCGGCATCATTGTTGGAGAGGCTGACCGAGGCCTGGTGTCGCCCCACTGTCGTCGGGTCGTAAGTGATCTGAAATGCAGCCGAACGACCTGCGGCCACCGTGGAGGGCACCTGGGTGGTGACCCGGAATTGAGCCGCGCCCGAACCACTCAGGCGCACGGTCCCCAGGGTGAGCGTCGCCTTGCCGGTGTTGCGAACGGAGAAGGAGGTTGAGCGGGAGCCGTTACTCAGATCGACCTCCCCGAAGTCCGTGCCATCCGCGGTTTTGGCCATCAATGCTCCGTCGGTGATGGGTGTTGAATCCAAACCTACCAACCCGATTTCCGGAGCTCCCGACACCACCGGTGCGGCTGTCCATTTGGGCAGGACCGTGTAGGCGCCCTTCGAGGAACCCGTGCCCGTCACCCTCAGGTAATAGGTGCCCGCGGCGACATTCGTCATGATGAGGAAGTTCGAAGCCCCGGCGCCGTTGTTGTCTTGGGCGATGATTTTTCCGGAGGTGTTGACCAAGGCGGCTTGGACATCGTTGGTACCCGAACTGCTCAGATTCACCGTGCCGGAACCGCTCGCTTCGAGTCGGAACCAATCCTGATCGGTGGTGGTTTCCAAGATGCCGCGCGTGGGCGCATTCCACGTGACCGCAGTGGCCGTGGTGGCGGTGTTGCCATGATCATCCGTGGCTACCGAGACCGACGTCCCGATTTGCTGCAGGATCCACGACCGGTAGTTGATGGTGTTGCCGTAAATGCCCGGGGTTCCATCACGACCACACCCGTCTCCAAAACTGACCGTACCGGCATGTCGCCAACCGCCGCGACCATCGGAGACCACCAACGGCCCACCACTGTCACCTTGGCACGTGTCGCGGCCGCCACCCGGAACACCCGCCGCAAGGTGGGCTTCCGACAATCCGGGGTAGACCTCGGAAGCCTCGGTCAGGCTGACGAGGTTCATATTCACCTCCAGCAAGATCGGAGACTGCCGGCCACCCTCCGAGGTGGTACCCCAGCCCATGCCCTTCACCGGGGTTCCGGGTGCGACTTGGCTGGCGGCGTCCACCAGCGACAGCACCGGCACCCCGGTGAGCGGTTGTGAGAGCTTGAGCAAGGCAAAGTCGTTGACCAAGGCACCCTTCACCGTGCTGAAGCGGGGGTGGATGACGATCTGGGAAACCGAGACCCGGGTGCCATCGCTGGACGACCGCAAGTCATAGCCGCCGACCAGCACATCGAGGGAGGAGGCCGACATATCTTCGACGCAATGTGCCGCCGACAACACCCATTGGGGATGAATGAGCGCACCACCGCAAAATTGTCCTTTGACGGGGGTCTGCCCTCGCAGGACCAGCGCGGTCATCCAGGGATACGCGCCTTGGGGCGCCTGTTGGCCACCGACGACTTTTGGTCGTGATGGGGTCGTTGAAGAGGCAGCCATGAGGCGGCCACCCACTGGAGTTGCGGGACCCGCCAGGAAGGCCAACCCGAGGATCGTCAGGCGAAGGCTCAGGTGGAGGCTCAGGTGGAGGCGGGTTGTGGCAGTGAAGAATCTTTGAACGAGACCTTGGAGTTTCATAACACCTCCAACTTCGGACTTCGTTGTTACCGCCTGATGACGCTCAAACCGTTTTATCTTAGGGAGGTTAACTTTTTACGCTTTGGCCCTCAAACCGTTGGATTTCGGAACGTCAGCCCTCAAAACGATATCCCACCTGAGGCACGGTCTGGATGAGGCTCGGACGATTGGGATTCTCTTCGATCTTGGAACGCAACGTGGTGACGGCGCGATCGACGCTGCGGTCGGTGACGGCAGCAGCGTCTCCCCAAACAGCGTCGAGGATCTGCTCACGGGTGAGCGCCCGGCCCGACTTGCGGGTGAAGAATTCGAGCAATCCGTATTCCTTCGGTGTCAATTCGATCTCTGCACCCATCCGGCTCACCCGCCGAGCACCGCGATCAACCTCCAGGGACCCAATGCGAACCACATCCGGGGTGACCCGGCGATGGCGGCGCAACAAGGCGGCGATTCGCGCCATCAATTCACCGATCCCAAAGGGCTTGGTGACATAGTCATCGGCTCCGAGATTCAACCCCCGGACCACTTGGGCTTCTTCGCCCAAAGCCGTCAGCATGACGACCGGCATCTCAAGACCGTCGGCACGGATCCGGCGGCAAACCTCGTGACCCGACAAACCGGGCAGCATGAGATCCAGCAGCACCAAATCGGGCCGCAAGGTCCGCGCCAATTCCAGCCCTTGATGACCGTCACCCGCCGAACGCACCCCGTAGCCGGCACGTTGAAGATTGTCGCGCAGCCCGAAGAGGATGGCGGCGTCATCCTCGATCACCAAAATGAGCTCAGTTTTCATGGGAATGCTCAATTATGTCCGATTCATCGGAACCATCGGAGACAATGGGGATGTGAATGGCGAAGCGACTTCCCTCACCCGGCGTCGTCTCCACCTCCACCCGTCCGCCGTGCGCCTCGACGATGGATTTCACGATGTGAAGGCCCAGACCGGCACCGGTGACAGGGCTCCCGGGCCCTTCAGCGCGATGGAATTTCTCGAAAATACGGGATCGCTGCCGAGGGTCGAAGCCCCGGCCATTGTCGATCACCGCAAAGCACACGCCGGATCCGCAGTGGGAAACGGTGAGCAGTATGCGCTTGTCGGCACCGGTGTATTTGTGGGCGTTTTCCAGCAGGTTCAACAGCGCGGTGGTCAGCGACGGGGCATCGGCCCGGATCAGGGGTAGCTGAGGGGAGATTTCGGTGCGAAAATTGCAGCCCGGAGCCGCGAATCGTGACTCGACACTGCGCACCGCGGCCTCGGCCACGGTCTCCGGAGCCGTGGGCTGGAAATCATAGTTCATGCCACCGCGTTCCAATCGGGCGAAGGTCAGATAGTCATCAACCAAGCGGCCCAGCCGAAGCGTCTCACGGGATACGACTTCCAAGTAGGCCCGGGTTCGATCGGGTTGCGGATCCGGGTCGGCCACCAGGGAATCGATGAGCATCCGGATGGAAGTCATGGGAGTGCGCAGTTCGTGGGAAACGGTGGTCAGGAAATCGTGGCGAACCTCGGTCAGGCGAACTCGCTGCAGGAAACGTCGGACCGCCAGGAAACTCAGGACCGCCCCAAGGAATACCGCGCTGGCCGCCGACGCCATTTGGAGAATGGCCTGCCGGCGGGCCGATCCAGCCAGTTCGGCCGTCGCCACTGAAGTGTCGAGCCGCAACGCCCATCCCGGTAGCGCTGCCTGGAGCGATGTTTGAAGATCCTCCACTCCCAAAACCGAATCGCTCTGGGGAACCAATCGAGCCCGGTATCCTTGCGGCAGAAGTGAGCGGTTGACTCGGGCCTCCAATTCCCGGTGGAGGCGATCCTGTTGGTACAACCAGATCACACTGCCGCCGGGTGCGGGCAGCAGCCAAACTTCTTGGACAGGACCGTCGCCAGAAAGACGCACCGTCTTCGCGGTGGGCTGGTCCCGGTCGGGCTGGGCCGCCAATTCTTGGACAACCGCCAATCCGAGCACCTCGGCCGATTCGGTGGGCAAGGTGGCGCGGGCCCCGAGTCGTTGCAGTTCGCGCCATAGGAACAATCGCTGACTGGCGGGCATGAGAGGGGCTGTATGTCGAGTGACTCGCCCGGCCAACGATTCGAGCGTGGGCGCATAGCGCGCATCCTCCGGCGACAGTTGCTGGAGTGCCGCCAACTCGAGGGATGGAAGATACAGGCGGCCGGAGGGGGATCGGCTTCCTTCAAGTTTCTGTTCCAGCAGTTGGGCCACCAACTCCAGGTAGGCATCACCCATCGACTGCGTCAGCAGGCGTTGGTGGAATGCCCCCATCAAGGCCTCGCCCCGAAGGTCGACCTCCGGCGGATCAATCACACCGACGGCGGGCGCGGGATACAATGGGCTCCCGTCAGCGGCCAAGACCAACAACCCGTCGGGAGCCCCCTCTTGAGGTGCCCCTTTCCCGAAATCACCGAGGAGATTCCGAAACAACACTCCGGCTTCTGAAAGTCGGGACAGTGTCGGATTGCCGGCACGGGCCGCGCGGGCCTTCAAGTCGTCATCAAGGGTCCGCATGGCTTCCTCGAGGCGAAACCGGTGCAAGGCCTGCATTTCTTGGGTCCAATCCCGACGATCTCGATCGAGGGTACGGACCGTGGTCCAGACCCAGGCCACCGCAGGAAGGGCGACAGCCAACCCGATGGCCAGCAGCGAAACGAACAGTTCGCCACGAGGCTTGAGGCGGAGACCCAAGGCGGATGGAAACAGTCGGCGCAACACGAGGTCAGGATTCCAGTGGACGGGTGTTTACAATTCGTAGGGCTTGAGCAACTGGCGCGCCCTCAGGAGATCTCCCGCACCCAAAGTGGTTTGGACGGCCGCCCAATCTTCAGCCCAACGCCGGAGTCGCTGGGCGCCCAAGGCGTTTTGGCCCGATGCCTTGGAGCTCGAGGTTTTTGGATCCTCGGGTTTGACCAACCGTCCTTCGATCTCGCGAATCCGTTCGATGGCCGTCGACACCATGGCTTTCGGATCGCCGGAGACATCCGTCGACTCGATGGCCTGAAGGGCGTCATTGAGCCCGGTGAGAATCGCCACCAGTTCAGGCTGAATTTCTTCCGGAAAATCGACCAACCCAGGCACATGCAAGGTGAAGGCGCCAAAGGCACGATTGAGCGTTCGGGACGACTGCAGCCAAATCGCACGGGCTTCTCGAAAACGGCCATCCGAAGCCCTCAATGCCACGGCTGCCGTCGATTCCTGAACCAGTTTCAAGTAGCCTGCCGTGAGTGAGTCTCGACCTGTTCGAACGACCGGATCGGCCCACCGGGCGGCTCGACCGGCCTGCCTGCGGATCTCTGCCGCATCTTGCGCAACCAAGGCCTTGGCAAGCCGATCACGGCACTCGGCCACGGCCGCATTGGCGTCATCTGGGGCGAAGAGCGAAGCCCGGTCGAGCATCCAAGACCGGCCCGGGCTTTGCATCCATCCGTTGCGGATTCCCGCGATTTTCGAACCCACCAAGGACACCTCGAGCGCCTCCATCGCTTGCAGCGTGCGGTCGACCGATTGCAAGTCTTGGCCCGAGAGCTGCCGGCGCATCATGCGCAAGGCTCCCAGCATTTCACGGACGACCTCGATGGCGCTGGGGATCTCCGAATGCGCCAGGGCCCCATCGAGCACGAGCGCCAGGTCACCCAAGAACAGACGCTCATCCTGAAACCAGCTCCGGTCGGACGGATTCGACTCCGGCGACAAGAGCAGAAGGTTGTGGGAGGCTTTCTGGGAAAAGGGTGCCGTGTCCGGAAACTCCCGCAGCAGCTTGAGAAAGAGATTCACCGCCGGAATCAGGTTGCCCTTCATCGTGTAGCAAATGCCCAGACGGTGCATCGCCTCGACTCGGATCCGGTCTGGGACATCGGGTTGTTCGAGCAATTGCTCGTGGATGCGGATGGCGCCGTTGTAGTGGCCCAGCACCTCTTCCCGCCACGCACCTTCTTCCAGAGACAGTTGCATCGGCAGCGGCGGCCCGGCCCGGAGCGGCCCAACAACCGCCCACACAAGCAGGATCCAACTGAAAATCAGACGATGGCCACACCCCTTGTTCATTCGACTGAGGAATCCCTGACACGGCCTTGTTACCGGGCCATGACGGCCACGCTATTTCTCTCCTGACGATGGATTCAAGCGTTCCCGCTGGTCAGCGGATGGATGGACCTTTCATCCTGCCCGAGAGATGTCCCCTTTGAAAAGCCTGAGCGCCTGCCTGTGGAGCCTGTCGTTGGGACTGGCGGCGGCCGAACTGCAATTGTCATCACCCCTTGATTATCAAATCGTTCAACGAGGGGCCCTGAACCGCGGTACTGTCCCATTGATGGGGACCGATGGCTCGCAAGTGGATGGGGCGATTTGCCTGGAGACCCGATTCGTGGCGGAAGGCCGTCCCAGCCCTTGGATCCGCCTGGATGCACCCACATCGAAGGGGAAGTTCCGGTGCTCACTGGAAATGCCCGCGGGCGGATGGTTCCGGCTCGAAGTGCGCCAGCGGAAGGGTGACTCCGTGGTGGCTCAGACCCACATTGAACACCTGGGCATCGGCGAGGTGTTCGTGGTGACCGGACAGTCCAATTCAGCCAACCATGGCGAGGAACTCCAGAAGCCCCAATCGGGTCTGGTGACCACCTTCGACGGCACCGGATGGCGTCCAGCCTGGGACCCCCAACCCGGTGCCAGTGGCGGCGGCGGCAGCTTCCTGCCCCCCTTCGGCGACGCGCTGTCCAAGCGGTTGGGCGTTCCGGTCGGTCTCGTCGCCTGCGGCATCGGCGCCACTAGCGTCCGCGAGTGGCTGCCCAAGGGCTCCCGATTTCCAAATCCGCCGACCCTGACCCACCGCGTCCGCCGGCTCGACTCCGGTGAGTGGGAAAGCGACGGCGCAGCCTTCGAAGCTCTGGTGGCGCGCATGGCTCCCTTCGGTCCTGGTGGATTCCGTGCGGTCCTGTGGCATCAGGGAGAAAGCGATGCCAATCAGGCGGATGCCTCACGGACCCTCGCAGGTACCCGCTACCGGGAATACCTGACGGCCGTGATCCAGGAGTCCCGACGACGCATCGGCTGGGAGCCGCCATGGTTTGTGGCGCAAGTCAGTTACCATGTTCCGGGCGACGAGGCCTCGGCGGACATCCGGGCCGCCCAGGCTTCGCTGTGGCAGGAGGGCATCGCCCTCGAAGGCCCCGACTCCGACGCCCTCAAGGGAGCCTTCCGGGACTCCGGCGGCCAGGGTGTGCATTTCAGCGGATCCGGCCTTCGCGAGCACGGCAAACGGTGGGCCGACAAGGTGGGTGGCTGGATCGCCTCACCGGCCGCGCACCGGAAACCGGCAGCTCAATAGGCGATTCCCCAGCGCCGACGGGCGAACCCATAGGCGACCGGCTTCACGGCCCGAAGCTTCGCAGCCGCATCATCGCCTCCGAAACGCTGTTCGAAGGCGCGGATGTCCCGGTCGTATTCGGCCAGAAGACGCGCCTTGGCCGGCTCCTCCAAGAAGGACCATTGCAGCGAGTTGCGCCCGCAGCGGACCAATTCGTCCCAGGTCAGGTTGAACTCGCTCACGGCCGTCAGGTACTCGTCGGTCATCCCGGAATCCCACATGCCGGAATCGTCGGTCGACAGGCCACACGGCACGCCCAAGCGAAGCATCTCCGCGAAGTGATGCTGGGAATAGTCGCTCACGTATTCCAGGAGCAGGTTGCTCACAAGATTGATCTCCACAAAGGCCACGCCGTGCCGCAGGTGCAAAACGAGATCGTCGTCGGTGAGCACGTTGTTGCCGTGACCCAGTCGGGTGGCGCCGAGCATGAGTGTGTCGCGCATGTGGGCGTTGGGTTCATCCACCTCGCCGGCATGAATCGACAGTCCGATGCCCGAGTGCTGACGGCGCATCTTGCGATAAACCTCCAAGAAACGCCGGGGGTGGCCTTTGTCGTTGTCCTCGCGGCCCGCCATGTTGATGCCCACCCAGGTGTCCCGATGGCGAGAGACCCAGTCGTAGGCTTGCTCCACCCGCTGCACGGCGTTGGGGGTGAATCGGAGCACCACAAATTGCAGGCGCAGCGTGACCCCGGAAGCCCGGACATCGGGTTGAGACAACCGGCGCTGGAGGATGCGTTGACCCTCCTCCGGATCGAGCATGGAACCATCGGAGGCCACATACAGGTCGGGAATGGTCTGGGCCTCGATGTAGCGAACACCCTCGGCCCCGTAGCGTTGCAGCGTCCGCACCATCATCTCGGCGGCAATGTTCGCGTCACGACCCACGGCTCCGAGTCGCGGCCAGATCCGCTCGAAGAACTCGTCACGGCCTTCGCCCGGCGCATCGAGGCGCAACGAGTTCATCCACTCGCGGGCCTGGCCCGGTGACAGGGAATCCAGAGCCGCGTACTCCGAGCGGCGGCACTCGTCCATTGCGCTCCACTGAAAAGCTGAAACGGTGGCGTAGCGGGTCCATTCATTGGTGTCGGTGTTGCAGCTCCCCGCGCGGATTCGGGTGTAGAATCGGTTGGTGCCCACGATGGATCGGTTGGTGGCGACCGAGTACAAGTCCTCCATGCGCCAGCACCCCCCGGCATGATGGTGCAAATCACCCCCCTTGGGCATGGCGTAAAGCAGGCGATACAGCTCGCTCTTGGGGAGCAAACGCTTGAGTTCTTCAAAGCGCGTTGCAAACCCCTCGGCCTGGACCGAGAGAAAACAGGCGACGCAGAGGACCAGGAAAATGGCCCACCGGCGGGCGTATGAGACCCACAACACCGGCGATTTCAGGAAGGACTTCATGGCGCAGCAGATTGGGGAACCTTGTCGGCATAACGCGGCCAGTGGCTCACGAGTTCGTGCACCACCCGGCTACCGACACCGTAAGCGGCCTCCAGACTCGGGATGTAGGCCGAGAACTTGCCGCTGTTTTCTTCGACGAGGTTTTCGGCGGCGGTCTTTCCGGGCGGCTGCATGTCGAAATTGCTGGCGGTGCGCAGCACCAGGACCCGATTGGTGTCCACGCAACCCGACTGACCCAGGAAGGTCAAGGCCTGCAAGGTGCCGCTGTCTTCCATGGCGGTGGTGACGTAGTTGCCCTGACCGTCGGTCCAGTAGCGGGTCCAGTCATTGGCCCACTGGTTCATGAGCCGGCCGTGCCAAAAGGTCGAGGCGGCCAAATTGTCACCCTTCATGACCGAGGGCGACTGACGCGCCTTGGGATGCTGCGTGTAGCGGTTGCGGTTCTGGATCATGATCTCCGTCTCCATGAGCGGCGTGTCCCGCGTCAGGCGAAAGGCCCAATCGACCAGGCCGGGATTGAGTCGGAACACCACGTCACCCAAACGGTTTTTCTTGGGCTGCTCGTACGGCTTGGACTGGCTGAGCGGCACATAGCCGGTGGACCAGTCGGACGGCATTTCGCGTGGGTCGATCTCATGGGCCAGATCGCCGTCGACGATGTACTCCGCCCAGGCGGCGCTGCCGAGAGTCCCGTCGGCCGGATCAATGCCGGCGATGCCCGCGGTGATCCAGTAGGCCTTGCGGAAGTCGAACCGCCGATCCCGCGCCAGGGCCGCAATGACGGCCGCGGATCGGGCGATGCCACCCCCGGTGCAAACGGCCAGCACCCCGTCGTCGCGGTAGCGCAGGGGCCGGTAGGTTCCCGGGATCTCGAGCTTGTGGTTCAAATGCTCACGTTCGACCCAAAACTGGTATTCCCCGGGCCGATCACCGGTGTCCTCGCCGGGCTCGAACAAGGTCACGATCACCACCTTGACCGGCATGGGCGAAGATTCGGACGGAGCACCCGATGGCAAAGCAGACACCGCCACGCGGGCGGCGCATCCGGAGCCTACGGAGATCAGGCAGGCCATGATCAAGGAGAGGAGGAGCGCAGGGTGGAGAGGCGGTTTCATGAAGAGCAAACTCGGTCAGGTAGGAGGGGGCTGGAGGGTAGCGGTATGCAGGGCGAAATGAGCAACGTTGTGAAAAAGGGCGGCGACCCGAAGGTGCGCCGCCCCTGTTGAATCAATGACTTCAGAGCGAAGATCAGAACCGGTAAGCAACCCGGCCCTCGAGGCGGAAGGGCAGTTCGGCGATGATGGACTCGTTGCCGTAAACGCCATTGGGTGCGCCCCAGTTCTTCTCGTCGGTGACGTTCAGGAGCATGATCCGGGCATCCCAGTTCTGGCGGGCGTAAAACACGGTCAGGTCGAGCGTGTACTGGGCCGGGATCACCAGCGTTCCCACGTTGTTGTTCCAGATGTCTCCGGTGGTGACCAGGTTCGCGCTGACGCCGGCGCCGCAATCGAACTTGTAGGTGGTCAAGAGGTTGAACAGGTGCTCCGGAGTGCCCTGACGGCGGATGGAACCCGACGGGGCCGAGAAGAACCGGTCGGCTGGTGACACCAAGGTGGTGTTGCCCACATCGAAGCTCGCCGCACTCGACTCGGCTTGGATGTAGGAGTAGCCGAGGGTGGTGTAGAAGTTGCGGTTCGGCTGCAGGTTCACCTCGAACTCCACACCCCGGGTTTCGATCTCGGTGATTTGCCGAGAAACGGTGTTCTGGTCAGCACGGGTCTGCTGGAACAACGCAAAGTTGACATAGCCGTGGCCATCCAAGAATCCACGCTTGGTTCCGACCTCGAACAACTCAGCCTCGGTGTGGAAGCCACCCGAGGAGAACTTGGCCTCGCCCTGGGTGGTGATGCCACCGCCGTTGCCGACGGTGCCCGCCGGGTTCTGGCTCCAGTTGTAGGTCGCGTAACCCGACCAAGTGGGCTGGAACTTGTACACTGCACTGGCATTGGCATTGAACATGCCCATCGTGGTGTAATCACCCGGGATCCAGCCGGCCGGATCCATGTAATCGGCGAACATCACGTCTTCGCGCACGCCGGCCAACAAGGAGAACTTGTCGGTGACCTTCAGGTCATGCTGCCAGTAAGGACCGACCTGCCAGGTCTTGCTGATGCCAGAGTCTCCATTGACCGGCATGTAATAGCGGTTGGGCCATCCGGGAACCGGGGCGAAGCGGCCGCCTGAGTTGAAGTAGTCGGCGTTGTAGATGTTGATGTAGTTTCGGTCTTTGGTGATGTCCCAAACGCCAGCGGGTTCATTGAAGAAGTCGTTGTAGGCCTCAACCTGCTGATAACGCACCGAGAAACCAGTGTTGATGCTATGCGTCTCGCCGGTATAGCGCGCTTCCGTGCGGTTCTCCAAGGAGAGGCTGGGGTCGATGATTTCGGAGTAGTAATACGAGGACATCGTCTCGCGCCGGATGTAGCGGAAGAACGAGTTGTTCACGAACTCCCAATCCCCACCGGGCTTGATGGTTTGCACCACCTGGGCGTTGTAGCTCATGCCTTCGGAGTCATCACCTGGACGCAGCACGCGAAGACGACGGTCGAGATGGACCTCAGGCCCGAGCTGGATCTGGTTCACCGTCGGGAAACCAGACGTCACGTACTTGGAGTTCTGCGGGTCGGAGGGCAGACCGGGGAAGTTGTTGGTGTTGATGCCGGTCTGATAAAGGCCCTTGTTGATGAGGTTCATCGTCGGCCGATTGACACCGAAGTTCTCGGTGTAATTGCCCCACAGGAACTCATTGTTGAAATCGAGGGTGTAGTTGTCGCTGGCGATCCAGGTGATCGCGCCGTAGCCGGCCTGGGTGCGGCGGAATCCGTCATAGTAGTAGCTGCCCGACTGCTCGCCGGAGTAGCTCAGACGGTAGGCCAAGTTATCCTTGATGGGCGCACCGATGTCGGCAGTCCAACGGCGTTGGTCGTACATGCCATAGGTGCCGATGACCTCGCCATGGAAGCCGTCGAAATACGGCTTCTTGGACTGCAGATCGATGTAGCCGCTGACGTATTGGGAGGGACCGTACACCACCGAGGCCGGGCCCTTGATGATGTTCACCGATTCCACCGCGTTGAAATTGACCGGCATGCCGTTGCCGTTGCTGGTCAATCCGGTGCGCATGCCGTTGACGAAGGTGTCAGCGATCTGGCCGCGGATGTCCGGTGTGGTCGGTGCACCGAAATTGGACCGGGTGTACGAGCTGGAGGTCAGCTTGGAGAAATCGCGAACATCGAAGATGTTGATGGCGTCCAACTGTTCCCGCGAAATGATGGTCACATTCCGAGGGGTATCGATCACGCTGCGATCGGTACCATACACGGAATTGACCGGGCGAACGGTCGGCATGACCGACTCCTCCAGCGGCACGGCCTCGATGAGGGTCTTGTCGAGGACGTTGGTCGAGCTTTGGGCCTGGGCAGTGTCACGAGCGCTGAGCGCGAGTGCGGCAGCAGCGGCGATCGTGAGTCGATGGGTGTTCATTTTGTTCAGGTTGGTGATTTTCGGCCACAGCCACCCTCACTAGGAGATGGCAGACGACCGGATCTGGCTTTTTCAGACCGTCAATTCACGGAAGCAACGCCGATGCCACAACTGGCAAACAAGCTGCAGGAACCGCGAATCGGGGCAAAAGCTGCCCAACCCATGCCCATCGACAAGCCAAAAACCAAGCGAAGAAGCACCAAAACCGACGTCAACGACTGGCTCACCCAGTTGGGAATTCCACGGGTGGATACCACGGGCAAGCAGTCCCGGATGGACCGCCCCATCCATGGAACCACCCTCTATGTGGCCTCTTGCACCGTGGAGACCCGCTACGGTCCCTTTCAGGCCCATGTCTTCCAGGATTTGATCCACAAGGGCTATGTGATCGCCCTGGCCCACGGCAATCTGACCTCCGAACGGCCCCTGTACACCCGGATCCACTCCTCCTGCGTCACCAGCGAGACCCTTCGGGGGTGCGACTGCGACTGCGTGCAGCAACTCGAGGGCGCCTTGGAGACCATCGCCAAGCGGGGGCACGGAATCTTGTTCTACCTCATGCAGGAGGGCCGGGGCGTCGGATACATCGCCAAGGCCCGGGACCGCATGCTGGTGCAGGCGAGCCAGGACCGCATCTCCACCTTCCAGGCCTACGCGGCGATGGGCCTGAAAAAGGACTACCGCGACTACGAGGATGTGATGCATGCAGCCACGCTGCTCGGACTGAAAAAAGCCCGGTTCATCCTGCTCACCAACAATCCCGACAAGATCGAAGCCATGCGGGCCCAAGGGCTCAAGGTGGTCCGATCCGAACCCATCGAGTTCGAACCCTCTCCCTTCAACCTGGCGTACCTGGCCTCCAAGGCGACCTCCGGGCATCGGTTGGATCGGCCCAGCCTCACCGCTGTGAAATCCATGCAGCCGCCGGAACCGGTGGAACCCTTCCCGCCGAAGGCCCTGCCCGATTCCCAACGCTTCATCTACACGGCCAGCTACTTTCTGCCGGTCAAACCCGTGGACAGCGAAGTTCTCCTCACCGAGGCGCAGTTCCGGGATCACAAGGAGGACATCGAAGCCCGGATGACTGGCCACCGGCCTTGGGTGAAGGACTGCTACCTGATCCGCGACAATCGGTTCATCGTCACCATCGACTACGAACGGTATCTGGAATTCCGCAAGGGCCGGGAAGGCGACCCGCTGGTCTCGCTCATCAGCACGCCCTACTGGTTTCGGGTTCACGTCTACTTCGACATTGTCAGCGGGCAGGAGTTCGTGGTGCTGACCTATGGAAAGCCGAAGATCTATGACCTGCCAGTCATCCGGCTGCAAAGCGAGTCGCTCTTCAACCGGCTGCCGCTGACCAACACCGACAACCGGGACAAATTCAAGCGGTCGATCCGCGAAATCGTGCACTACGGGGTCGGGGCGATTTGCCTGCTTTACTTCGACGGGCGTGGGGCGGGCTTCGGCGCCCACGCGGTGGACCGCATGCTCACCGAGCGGGGCGATGCCCTTTCCAGCGACGAGGCCTATCGCAAGCTGGGTGTCGGATACGACAGCCGCGACTACGAGGCCTGCCTGAGCCTGCTTCGCCACCACCTGCCGCATTCCAAGGTGCAAATGATCATGAACTCGCCCTCCAGCCTCATCCGGAAACCGGAGTACGCCGCCGCGTTGAACCGCCACCGCATCGAAGTCGAAAAATGGATTTTCCTCGAATGAAGCCTTCTTCCTCTGGTCCCTCTTCCCTCGGAATCCCGGAATTCCCTGGCACGGTTGGCGGGAAGTTTTCCTTGATGCCCGGGTGGACGCCTTGGGACCGTAACATCCCATGAAGTACATCTTCGTCACGGGCGGCGTCGTGAGCTCCCTCGGCAAGGGTCTCACCGCGGCGGCGCTGGGAACCCTGCTGGAGAATCGCGGCCTGACCGTCGCCTTCCAGAAGTTCGATCCCTATCTGAACGTCGACCCCGGCACCATGAGCCCGTATCAGCATGGCGAGGTGTATGTGCTGGACGACGGAGCCGAGACGGATCTCGACCTTGGGCATTACGAGCGTTTCACCAACACCAAGCTGAGCCGCGCCAATGCAACCACCAGCGGGCAGGTCTATGAACAGGTGCTCCAGAACGAGCGTGAGGGCGTGTATCTGGGCAAGACGGTGCAGGTCATTCCGCACGTCACCGACGAGATCCAGCGACGCATCACCCATCTGGCCTCCTTGTCAGGCGCGGACGTGCTCATCACCGAGATCGGCGGCACGGTGGGTGACATCGAGGGATTGCCTTTCTTGGAGGCCATCCGCGAATTCGCCCTCGAGGCCGGTCCCGGCAACGTGTGCTTCATTCATGTCACCTATATCCCTTTCATCAAGGCGGCCGGTGAACTGAAGACCAAGCCCTCGCAGCAGAGCGTGGCCAAGCTGCGCGAAATCGGCCTGGCTCCGCACGTGCTTGTGGCCCGTTGCGAGCAACCGCTCGGACAAGAGGTCCGCAGCAAGCTGTCGATGTTCTGCAACGTGCCCTTCAAGGCGGTCATCGAGGAGAAGGACGTGGATCACACCATCTACGAAGTACCGCTGATGCTGCAACGCGAGCACATGGACGATCTGGTGTGCCAGACGCTCCAATTGAACCTCCCGCCAGCCAACATGGCCCACTGGCAGGACATCATCCGCCGCCTCATCGCCCCCCAGCACCGGGTGTGCATCGGTGTGGTCGGCAAGTACATCGAGCTTCAGGACGCCTACAAATCGGTCTACGAATCCCTCAAGCACGCGGGCATCGCCACTGATGCAGGGGTTCAAATCGTTCAAATCGAGGCCGAAGACCTCGAAGGCGATGATCCGGCCAAGAAGCTCAAGGACCTCGGCGGCATTCTCGTTCCCGGCGGATTTGGTGACCGGGGCATCGAAGGCAAGATCCGAGCCGCCCGGTACGCCCGCGAGGCTGGCATCCCTTATCTGGGCCTGTGCTTGGGCATGCAAATCGCCACCATCGAATTCGCCCGAAACGTGCTGGGCTTGGCGGGAGCCAATTCCACCGAGTTCACCGAGAACACTCCCCATCCGGTGATCCATCTTCAGGAGACCCAGCGTCACGTGAAGCGCAAGGGCGGCTCCATGCGTCTCGGAGCCCAGGAATGCGCCCTGAAGCCCGGGTCACTGGCGCGAACCTTGTACGGAAAGGATCTGGTACTGGAACGTCACCGCCACCGCTACGAGTTCAACAACGCCTACCGCGAGGCCTTCGAAAAGGCTGGGTTCATCATCGGCGGCACCACTTCGGACAATCAGTTGGTGGAGATGATCGAGATCCCCACGCATCCGTTCTTCATTGCCACCCAGTCCCACCCGGAATTCCTGAGCAAGCCCAACCGCCCGCACCCGCTCTTCGTCGGCTTCATCAAGGCCGCCCATGAACGGTTGCACCGGCGTTCGATCTGATCCGTTTCCAGACCCGGACAAAGCGACGACGGGCGGACCGAGTCAACGGGCCGCCCGGGCGAAACTTATCACCGGAGAAACCTGGGGTTACCTCCAGAGCTCACCGTGATCGATCTCCGGATCAGAACCGGGTGTCAGCCTTCTTGAGCTTGAGCTCACGGATCCAGATGTTGCGGTAACGCACGTCGTGGCCCTCGTTCTGCAGCTTCAACCCGCCGGGGCTGTCGGTGATTCCCTTGCCGCCGTCATTGCCGCCGTCGATTCCGGAATTCGGTCCGCCCCAAACTTGCTGGATGGTGACGTTGGTGTGGACGAGCTGACCGTTGAAGTACATCGAGACCAAGGGCTTCTCGACCAGCTTGCCGTCCTTGAAACGGGCCGCTCGGAAAGTGATGTCATAGGCGTTCCACTTTCCGGTGCCGTTGTAGGCGTGATAGGGCGACGGTGTCTCGTTGATCACCGCGGCCATGCCGTGCGGGGTCTTGTCGCCGTCAAGCACCTGGATCTCGTAGCGGTTCTGCAGGTAAACCCCGCTGTTGCCGTTGGGCTTGGCCACCCGGAACTCGACGTGCAGGCGGAAATCGCGGAATTCCTGGATCGTCACCAAATCGGCCGTGCCGAACTTGCCGCCGTCCGACACCCGGTCGTCGGTCATCATGACCGTGCCGCCGTCCACAGGGTCTTCCACGATGGGCCACTTGATGGGCAGCGACGACTTGAACCCTGGGCCCTTCCAGTAGGTCCACTTCGAATGGAGCATTTCCTTGCTCCCATCGAAGAGCACCTGGGCGCCCTTCTCCGGTTTGGCGCCCACACCGACATGGGGCGAGGCTGCCCAGGCACCGGCAGCCGAGGCTAAAGTGAGAGCAAGGACAGTGATGGTCTTCAGGACATTCATGGCGGGAGGAATCTGAACCAGACCCTCCGTCGCGCGATGGTTCGGAGTCAACCGAACGATTGACGTGGAACGAAGGGCCCTCGGCACGTGATCGCACTCCATCGACTGCACCTTGCGCACAGCCAACTTGGCCGCACACTCCAGGAACGATGGGTGAATTTTCAGATGCTGCGCTGGTGTTGCTGGGACACGGATCAACCGTGAACGCCGATTCGGCGGCGCCCACCCATCAGCACGCCGACGCATTGCGGAGCCGGGGCGGGTTTGCCCAGGTGCTGACCGGCTTCTGGAAAGAGCACCCAGCTTTCTCTGGAGTCTTGCGTGGCGTCCACACCCCGAGGGTTTTCGTTGTGCCGCTCTTCATCAGCGAGGGCTACTTCACCGAAGAGGTGATCCCCCGTGAACTGGGACTGGCGACGCGGGGCCAAACGGAGTTCCCCAAGATCCAAGATCGGGATGGCCGGGAGATTCATTACTGCGGCCCCGTAGGAACCCACGCCCGCATGACCGAAGTGATTTTGTCACGCGCTCGCGAAGCGGTGGGTTCCGGGCCTGACGCACCATCACCTTCCGAAAGCTCCCTGTTCATCGCCGGTCATGGCACCAGCAACAACGAGAACTCGCGACGCGCCATCGAGGATCAGGTACTGCTCATCCGCAGCCGGGGGATCTACCACGATGTCCACCCGATCTTCATGGAGGAAGATCCTCGGATCGCTGATGCCTACACCTTGGGCGAGACACGGAACCTCATCGTGGTGCCCTTCTTCATCAGTGATGGCCTGCACAGCTACGAAGACATCCCCGTCATGCTGGGAGCATCGGCCGAGACCGTGCAGGAACGCTTCCGGCGCGGGGAACCCACGTGGATCAATCCCACCACCCTCCACGGCAAGAGGGTCTGGTACGGCCGCAGCATCGGTACCGCACCCATGCTGGCCGATGTGGTGATGGACCGCGTGCGCGAGAGCGCCACAACGGTATTGTGAACCCAACCATTGGTGGATTCCCCGATGGGTCTTCCCCTTTTGCCTAGTACGGCGGGTGGATTACGATCACACCCGCATGAAGTGGTTTCCTTGGTTGAAGATGGTGTTCATGGCCGCAGCCCTCGCACTTGGCGGGGTTGGCTGCAAACCGGCGGCCTCCGCCACCGCGACCGGTGGCTCTTCGGCTGAAGAAACACCCCGCGAGTATTCCGTCCGCGGAGTGGTCCGACGTGTCGAACCCGAGCGTCGTTCGGTGGTGGTGAAGCACGAAGAGATCCCCGGCTTCATGCCCGCCATGACCATGCCCTTCGACGTCAAAGAACCCAAGGAACTGAGCGGCTTGAAACCCGGTGATCAAATCGCATTCCGCATGCTGGTCACCACCAACGACGGATGGATCGACCGCATCCAAGTCATCGGCTCGGACACCAATGCCGTGGCCACCCCACCGCCCGTCCGCATCACCTCCTCCGTGCCCGTGCTCGAGGCGGGATCCATGCTGCCCGACTACACGCTGACCAATGAGTTGGGTAAGACGATCCGTTTGTCGGATTTTCGCGGGAAGGTCTTGGCGTTCACCTTCATCTTCACCCGTTGCCCCTATCCCGATTTCTGTCCTCGGATGACCGACCTGTTTGCCCGGGCGCAAAAAACCCTGTCCGCCCAAACCGATGCCCCGAAGAATCTCCGATTCCTCTCCATCTCATTCGACCCGGAACACGACACCCCGGAACTCCTGCGCGCCTACGCCGAAAGGCAGCATTATGATCCATTGAATTGGACCTTGGCCACCGGTGCCTGGGATCAACTCGAACCCTTGACCGGCCATTTTGGGCTCATCTTTGGACGCGATGTCCCCCCGGAGAAAATGGAGCACAACTTGCGCACCGTGGTGGTCCGACCCTCGGGCAAGATTCAGGCGATCCTCCCCAGCAACGAGTGGCAACTGGAGGACCTGATCCGCGAAATCCAGGCCGCCGCCTCGGCCGAGCAAAGCCAACCAAATCCGTAACCGCAGTCACAACCCAGCGGCAGCGAAACC
>JACCDP011428018.1_pt1 | contig 27491 bp, 14 predicted proteins | sample 7445841 | NCBI WGS metagenome assembly JACCDP01 (sample SAMN15323441, study PRJNA562643) | freshwater metagenome | isolation source: river surface water | place: USA:Blue River Watershed | collected 2017-08-17 | reverse complement strand
TTGGCCTACACAGTCATTCTTTTCACTTAGAAAAAAGATCATGAAGAGTAATTCAAATCTAACAGAAGAAGAAAAGTACCAAGAAAGAGTTCCTTACGATACCAGACAGTTAGCGATTAAGGATGCTATTACGGCATGGAAAGGAGCAGTAAAAAATAAAAAAACTGGACGCATTAAATCATTCAAGCTGAAGCATAAAGAAAAGGGTAATCCTACTGGAATATTTTGGATTGATAGTGGTAGTATTAAGATATGTAAAAACGGTAAGATAGGAATTATGCCAAAACTATTCAAAGACCGATCAGAAGAGGCTAAGCTGGAGAAAATTTCAAAGATGAAAACTCCGAGAAAACTACGAAAGCTAAACAGTAAGAGTAAAAAGAATAAAGAAACTCAAGAGAAGAAACCTGTGGTGGATAAGAAAGAGAAAAGGAGATTAGAGAAGTTAGAAAAGGAGAGGCTCAAGGCGCTGGAGAAAAAAAGAAATAGGAGAAAAAAATATGCTGAGCTAAGAGTAAGTAAGAAATCATTAAAGAAGCTTCCAAAATCCATAGATTCTGATACTAAAGTACTCTACGATAGAGGTATGTATTATTTGCTTTTGACAATTGAAGAAGATATTCCGGAGAAGAATGAGCAACGTTATGATGCATGCTCGCTTGATCCTGGAGTACGATCATTCATGACTGGATACGTACCTGATGGAGCGGTATTCAAATATGGAGATGATATACACAATGTGCTGGACAAGCTGTATGCGAAAATAGATTCTATGCAGCAAAGACTAAAGGATGCAAATAAGAGGACGAGAAAGAATATTCAAAAAAGAAGATTGAAAGTTGAGCGATTGATACAAAATAATGTGTCGGATCTACACACTAAGTGTGCAGTGATGCTTTGCCAAAACTTCAAGAATATACTCATTCCTGCGTTTGAAACTTCTAATATGCTTAAACGAGACACTCTACATTCAAAGGTCAAGAGAAAGATGCAATCTTTATCGTACTATAAGTTCCTTATGCTATTGAAGCATATATCAATTAAATATGGTACTAATGTTGTAGTAGTTGATGAAAGATATACTACAAAAACATGCGGTAGTTGTGGTATTTTGGTAGATATCAAAAGCCAAAAGACATTTAAGTGTCATTGCGGATATACTCTTGATAGGGACTTCCATGGAGCAAGAAACATATGGCTCAAAAATCTATAGGACGTTGACGTACGCCCTTAAACTTTTCCTTCATTTTGAGGGAATTGAAAGCCATTAAATTGGCAGTTATGGGTTAATCCATAATTAACGTCTGAGATATTCAACAAGCGGATTACGATTCAAGCGGACGGCGTTGTATACGGCGACTTTGATATTGAAAGCGCTACTGACGAGGAGTTCAAAAATTTCATTCTTGGGTGCGCGACGGTCTACAAGGAGACAATTGGAGATCATATCAGGTGGCGAAATTTCAAAGAAATGGTATTACCACTCCTTAGTGAGGGGTCAAGGCGGCTCACCCTCAACGACATTAAGAAGCGCGTCAAAAGAATAAGCGACAACGAGCGGCTCCAAATAACGTTCCGAGAGATCAAGGTTGTCTAACTTTTCTTATTTTTTTGTCAGCAGCTACTGGGCTCCATTTCAATTAAAAGTGAAATTGTATAATTACAAAAGATTCACCATGCGATTTAGTGAGTTTTACGAGTATCTTTTGGAGAAAAACTACTCCAATGTAGGCGAGTTCCTGAAGGAGAATTGGAAGGGTGCTGAGAAGCAAGAGACGCTGATCCGGCTATTTGCGTTCTTAGGTATTGTAGACGATATCATTGACTACACTCCATGCTCCGGCAATTTCAATTTGAAAACCGTACGAGCTATAAAGACCGCGGCCGACTACCGCAAACTCTTTGACCGGTCCATCAAGGACAATGGAGACGCATCCGACCTGACTATGATCCGCGGATCCGAGATCCTGGCGACCACCTCCAAGAATCTTAAGGAGTACCATTTGGGAGACCTGGATATTGATCGGATCTATGGTGAGTTCAATAAGTATGAAGGCTACAACCTCATATTATGTATTGTTATTCCGGACAAGAAGGCATTCTACGAAATTGTCAACCGCGCTGAGCTCACAAGCGCTACCTTAGTAGATAAGTGTAGCCGAGCGGTCGTGTTGGATCACGAGGACCTCAACCGCTACCTTATAAAATTCTATAAGGAGTTCCGCGGGGAGCATTTACCCGGAGTATACTCCACGCGACGCTCCATGAAGCTACATTTCCATCAGCAAATGGCGGTTGACAAGTTCATCAATCTTAGAAAGCGTTTCAACGAGATCCTACTGGGTTGTATTCCGCGTTCCGGCAAGAGTTATATTGTGGCCGGCATCATAACCTTTACCAATGCGGACAACTACCTGATCATGACTACTTGTCCTAACGAGACGATTGCTCAGTACGTTGAAATCTTTGCGACCTATAGCGAGTTCAAAGATTTCCACATTCATGTCTTAGAAAATAAGTATGTTCCGAAATTGGGTCCAAAGAATATCATTATATGCTCACAGCAATACATGAAGGTTGGTAAGAATGAGAATATCAAAAGCATCAAGTGGCTGGCTGATTTGAAGATTGATATCGTATTTTCAGACGAAGCGCATAATGGCGGGACTACCAGATCATCAGGTAAGATCATGGAGAAGTATGGTAAAGGGGCAGCCGTTCTTTATATCACCGCTACATACAACAAACCCGTTAATGCGTTTAATATTCATCCTGAGGCGCAGATCTTATGGGATCTTGAGGACGTCCGATTGTGTAAGGTTGGCGCCGTTGACCGCCTCCGCGAAAAGCATAAGGTAAATCCGACAGATTTGAAAGAATACTCTAAGTATCCGGATTTCCATGTAATGTCCATACGATTTGAAAAGGCTATTGAGGAAGAGCTCAAACACCAAACCATATACGGTTGGTCTACTAAGAGCGTGTTCCTATTGAAGCAAAATTATAATAATACGATTGGCGAATTCCAAGACCCGGACGCCGTAAAGGAGTTGTGTTATAGTATCTTTGGTAAGATCAATGATCCAGCGTACCAAGGTTGTATCATGTCCAGAATCCGCAATATTGTCAATAATCCGGAATATAACTCACGGTGGTTCAGCAAAGAGCGGCCTCTTATCGTTATGTGCTTTCTACCAGGCAACGGCAATATTGACCTACTCATGAAGACATTTAAACCGCTTTTGGAAGAGATCGTACCGGACTTTGAGATTGACTATATCAATTCCAAGAGGAGCGCGGATCCGCTGAAGGTTATCAACGACGCATACGCGTTAACGGAGAATAACCGCAAGAAGGGGCTGATCGTCCTTAGTGGTACTCAATGTAGCTTGGGTGTCAGCATTCACAATTGCGATATTGTACTCAACCTTAACAATTCAAAAAGCTTTGATCAGTACATGCAAATGGGTTTCCGCGGCATGACCGAAGCTCCGAATAAACGCTGCGGATTCCTTGTAGATCTAAATATTCAGCGTACGATCAGCCTTATTGTAAATGAAGGCATGCGGATGTATCCGCGCGAGTCAGTAAAAGGTTGTATCAAAAAGATGCTAATGTCAAGAGTGATCCATTTCAATGCGGATGAGCTCTATGATCATTTTGAATCATATAACGCTAATGACAGAATTGAAGAGTTGGCCGGTAAGCTAATGGAATTATACAATAAGGGACCTGATTCGTGTATTGACCGGATATTAGATTCTTTGGTATTGGCGCAAGACATACTACATACCGCCGAATACAAGCTGTTTAGCTCGTTGTTTACGGTTGGGAAGCCCGATGAAATCAAGAAGTTGATAGAGGAAATATACAAGAACGATATCAACGAAGGCGTAGAGCAAAAAACAATCGAATCCTCAGAAAAAGAGACTCAGTCACCTAAAGAAAAAGAAGAACGGAAAATGAACTTTATGAAGGACATTATGCGTCATGTAATACCTCTAATTTCTATACTTACGATTGGAAATGAATCATACACCTTTATTGAGATGTGTAAGTCCATTGGAGATAGCGATTATTTAAGTATGATATTCATAGAGCAACTACAACAGTGGTGGGGAAAGGTAGTACCAAGAGAAGTCATATTTGCATTCATTAAGATATACGAGAAGAGTATGGTGGACAATGAGGATATTAGATTAAAGATCAAACAGATTAAAGAGCTTTTCGTCTTATCCAAGGAGAACAAGCGTAAGCTCAGTCAAGACATAGATAAGTACCTGATTCCGCAAGACATGGAAAAGAAAAAAAATGCTGAGGTGAGTACGCCCTATAAGCTGCGACAAGAGATGCTGGACACCATAACAACTCATGGCGATCCTGACTTTTGGCGGACTCCGAAAAAGGTATTTGAGCCGTGCGCTGGAAAGGGCGGCTTCCTGATTGATATCGTGGACCGCTTCCTGGAGGGCGGCTTGTCGTACAAGACTATTGTAGAGGAGTGTCTTTACTTTGCGGATATCAACCCTACGAATATATTCATATGTAGGCTGCTGCTGGATCCTTATAATACGTACGCGCTCAATTGCTACCAAGGCGACACGTTGAAATTGGATATCCAAAAGGAGTGGGGATTGAAAGGTTTTGACGCGGTGATTGGAAATCCGCCTTATAATGCGTCTGGTAGTATAGCAACTGGTAATACCATTTGGCAGCATTTTGTCAAGAAATCATTGATGGAGTGGATTGTTGAGGAGGGGTACCTCATTTTCGTTCACCCTCCTGGATGGCGAAAACCATGCTATGCAAAATCACAGCTCAAAGGACTATTTGAGCTGATGACTCACAAGAATAACATGTTATGGCTGTCAATCCATGGGATAAAGGATGGTCAGCAAACATTTAAATGCGGAACCAAATATGATTGGTATATCATATTAATGGGGGACCGGCAACAAGAGACTATAATGATTGACGAACGTAATAGTACTAATTCTATTGATCTACGTTCCTTGGATTGGCTGCCTAATTATGGACTAATACGAATCAAAAGCATATTATCCTTTGGATCTGATGACCGGTTGGACATAGTTATGAATAGCGCTTATCACGCGACGCGATCATATGTGTCAAAATACAAAACTGAAGAGTTTATATATCCATGTGTTCATTCAACTCCAAAGAGCGGAGTGCGGTATATGTTCAGCAAAGTAAATGATAAAGGACATTTTGGAGTACCAAAAATTATATTTGGAGAGGCCGGGATCAATGATGTTATTATTGATCTGGAAGGGAAATACGGAATGACTCAAGGCGCAATGGCAATAGTAGTTAACAACATGGAAGAGGCTGATGGAATGAAAAAAGCTCTATTGTCAGCGGATTTTAAAGATATCCTGGATTCGTGTTCATTTGGAAATTTCAGGATTGATTGGCGGATGTTCACGTATTTCAAGAAAGACTTTTGGAAGGAGTTTAGCTAAGTCTTATTGATTATTTTTTTCCGCAAACTATATGGATCAACTAATGCTAAATCTACGTCAAGACATAGAAAAGAAAAAAAATGCTGAGGTTAGCATGCCGGTTAGACGCGGCAAGTTCAGCGGGCTCAAAAAAAATACATATAGCAAGCTAATTCAGTTCACTCTTTTTGCGCGGCGTAGTCTTGCTCCAAAGCTCACTTAAACAACATATAGGGCCGCAAATCAACTACTTTACTAATCTATGCGCGGTAGCCCCGCACCGTAGGTGCGTGAGTGGTGTCCGCCGCCGGCGGCGCCACTCAGACGTACTCGCGCAAGACCTCGTCAATCTTAGACTGACGGCTGGATCCGCCTCCAAGATAAATACCGCCGGTTGAGGACAGCCGAGCCATATACTCATTCATAGAAAACAAACTGCGGTCAACGAGTCCGGGCAATTCGCCTTGGACGATCGCAAACCCCTTAGTGTCCACAAAGGGGGTCGCCGCCGCAATTGGACCAGGAGTGAAGAGGAGGACGTCAGTTTTGATCAGTCCAACGAAGTCCCTGAAGTCGTCCTGCATATTGGGCGCGCGGCTGGCGCGATCCGCAAAGTCGCCGCACCATTTGACGTAGTTGACAAACGAGTCGTACTCGTCGTTGCTGAGGTGCTCCATTGAGCCGCCCTGGTCCAAGCATTTCTTACGGTCCTTCAACCAAGCATACTTTTGGTAGTTTGTGAAGAGGATAAAGATATCCTTGCCGAGCCGGGCTGCGTCCGTTCCATAGAGGCTGGAGCAAAGGACACGAGCATCAAGGTGGCTCCGGACATCACGGAAGCTGGTGCTTTGCTGATCAACTGAAATAGGCGCCGCGTATCCGGGCTTTGACTCAGCAACTGCCGCGGAGTACTCCGCCGCAAACTCCGCGAATCCAATTGAGCTCAGGCGCTCCGGAAGCGGCCCGTCCTCACCAAGCGCGGTCCATAGGATTCCGGCGCAGTGAGCGGAAGTGATCCGATCCAGCAAGTACGAGGTGCTGACCTCCTCGTTTCCGAGGTGTCGCGCGATCTGTCCTGAGGAAAACAAATCAGGGCTGTTCTTCTTAAGAATACGGAGCTGGAGTACGACCTTTTTGAAATAAATGTTCTTGCCGTCGCTGCTAAAAGGCGCGCGGTAGTGCGACTCAACCTTCTTTTGGACGAGCTGGACGTAGGACAGCGGGCCGGACAGCATCATCATGCCGCCCTTCTTAGGCGTCTTTTCTTTTTCCGAAGCCTGCTCACCGGATAGCTTTGCGGTGCCGGAAATGGAGTACGCAATGAAGAATGGGCCGCGAATCTTGTAGTCAAGAGCGGTGATCTTGCATCCGTTATCAAGGACTGCCTCCTTTGCGGCGGCCTTGCTCACGGTGATCTTATCACCCTTCTTGTTGATAAAGCCATCTACAAATTCCGCCAACGAGGCGATCCTTTGAGGAATGAGCAGCGAGTGGACTTCGTCAATCAGCTCTTTGGGGTCAGTAATCTTTTCCATTTGGGCTAATCGCTTGTCATCCGGAATCAAAATTGTAATTTCCTCGCCTCGTTGTGTTTTGAGGCGGTTAGTCATGCAATTGGAGCGCAAGAATGCCGCATATTTAGGACTGGCTAATTCAACCAGATTTAAAGGGCTACAAACTCCGGCCGCAGGTGGTTTATTGGACTGAGTTCTTGACATAGTATACATTAGGATATTTTATTTTTTGCGTAAATATCCAACGAACGCTGTCCGGTCAACATTTAGTTTCTTTTTTCGTCAAGATAAATTTTAGAAGTATATATATGAGCTGTGCATTAGGAGGATTTGCAACGACTCACCGTCCTCGCGTAATGGGGGGATCGGCGGGTGACTTTGGAGAAGGAAGTGAACTTCCAAGGAATACCATGGCGTTGATCCTTACTTTGCTAACTGCATTGAAAGCAACCCTCAAGTTGAAGACGCCTATCAACGAGGAGAATATTGAAGAGGCAATCGCTGAAGCTCAGCAAAAGCTCAAGGGACACGTCAAGTCAAAGAGCGGCGGAATCGCGGATAAGAAGGTAGACGCTGTGTGCGACGCTCTTATCAAGAGCCTTGACGGCGGCGATAAGTTGGTCAGCAAGGGCGCCTCAACTGAGGTCAAGTGCCGCAAGATCAACGAGGTCCTCAGTACTCTTGGTAAGGGGCTGAAGACTGAATTCGTCAGCATTCATGCCGATTTGAAGCGCGTCCTTACTAACATTAAATTCCTTCTACACCATTTTGAGACTATGCTGGACAACTTTGTTGATTTATATGCCGCACCCTTGATGGCGGAAGAGCAAAAGGGTACCGCAAAGAGTCAGGTCAAGGCTATTGTCATGGAGCTCCGACGACAGGTAGTGATGTTGGAGAATCTCGTTGGAGTAACCGCTCCTTCAAAGTTTGGCGACGCATTCGTTACCGAGATGTTGGACAATCCCGACTTCCACTCGCTAATTCAGGACCTTCAGATTGATCCTGATCTACCAGTTGGACGCAGCACGCTCCTGTTGCTGAACTCAACCGCTAACATGGCGGACGTCGCGGCTCAGGTTTACAAGTATTTGAAGAAGGTTGGCCTGACCCTGGCTGAATTCAAGAAGATTGACTCATTTGCCGATCTACAAGATGAGGTCATTCACAAGCTTAAGAGTAAGAAGGACGACCCGGCCGCCGAAGTCAACATTCTACAGGCCCTCATGTCGCTCAAGAATCAGCTACACTTTTCCAAGGACGATATCGCGGATTACATTGAAAAACACAAGCCCGATCTTGAGCGTCTTGTGAAGACCGGAGGAGGTGTTGTTACATTTGACGCTCTTGAGAGTAGCTTCTTGGATGAGGCGGTCCGCAAGACAAAGGAAGACGCCGGAGTCTTTAAGGGCCGCACTCAAATGAGACGCGATAGCGTGTCAAAGCAAATAGAGCGACAGGATTCCGCAATAAAGATTTCATTCAGTGCGCTCAAGAAGAAGTACCGCGACCATATGAGCCTCGTAGTCGCCGCAATTACAAAGATAGGCCGCAAGATTGGAAAAGAGATTCCGCCCTCACCCGAGCTCACGAAATTTGTCCGTGCTCTTGCGCGGCTCAATAAGTCCGGCATTGACAAGCGCGACACGTACGTTGCTCTTACGACTTATCGTGAGGACGCACACACCCGAAACCTGCGATTCAAATTCATTGAAGGAATGAGCGAGGTGCTCGCGGCCGCGGAGCCGCTGATGAAGAGCAAGGGCGGTCAATACTTCAAAGATATCAAGCACGCGATTGAGGCGCTGTTGGAGACTTTTGACAGCTTCAATATCGTCTTTGGTAAGATGTTTTCGTCAGTACCTATTGATATGAGCGTCAAGGCCCGCGGCCACTTTACCGGAGGAGAGGATGAGGTCCTCGGAGGCGGCTCCAAAGTTCATGAGTTGGACTACTTCAAGCCGTTGAAGAAGGCGATCCGTGAGATTGAGTACTTCCAGTCAGTAAGCGGCGTTATGGAGAATATTGAGGCGAGCGCCGAGCGCGAAAACGAGTACACCCGCAACTACGAAAACATTCTTGGCGAGGAGGCCGGCTTTATGATTGACAAGGCTATTGAGATCTACAATGAGAATTCACCCAAGATTGATGCTCTTCCAGCCGCAGATCAAAGCAAGATGAAGATCCTGAATACGCTCCGTAAGAGCGCTGTTGTTGGACTGATTGAAGCGGCTCAGTCCATTGATCTTCACCTTAGCAAGTTTACAAAGACCATTCAGAAGAATCCGGATATCGTTAAGGATATCGTGACGTTGGTCAATCAGTTGGAGCTCGCTGCTAAGTTCTTCACGCAGCGATCCGGAGATCTACTTATGAAGGTCGTTGAGCAGTTTGTTCAGGCTCAATCGGATGATTTGTTGGTAAAGACCGATAAAAAGGGTCTATACGTTGATCGCAATGCTGCTATGAATAGGACATTAAACTCCATTGTACTCAACGAAGACCAAATGAAGAAGCTGTTTATTAGTGTTGAGAATGCGATTAAGAGCACTCAGGCCTTTTCCAACTTGATTCATATGTTTGAGACGATTGCGCTCAAGGATCTATCAGTTGGAGTACTTCAGCCTGGACAAATCATGGAGAGGCTGGTCAACTTCCAAATTTATCATAGTATTCAGCACAGTTTTGGTAATACAATGAAGCTACGTGTAATTATTCCAACCATAAAGTATGATAAATCAGCAGGACAACCATATTTTGATATCGAGAAAACCCTCACCGAGCTCTACGTTATGTGCGTAAAGGGTGTCGTTGCTAAGATCGCCACCATTGTCACAACATATAGCCTGTTCAACGTACCTCACACTATCTTGCGCAATCCCGCATACTATATGCATGCTAACTTCCTACCCGGTAGCTCTATCCGTCAGATCCTTGGAGGCAACATGGACTCATACATTTTGGAAACGCCGGAGGTCCACGACGGCGCCGCCGAGCTCTACGTCCGGTTGCTACTGCTCGCCGAATGGTATAGAGGCGTCTTTTCAAAGGCTTCTACCGCGATCAGTACAACCGTTATGATCACGATGTTCCCTCAGATTAACAGCATTTGGACTGACCTGATCAAGGCGGTCTTTATTGATGGCAAGGGCGTTGTAGATGGTCAGTACCCTACCGAGGTATATGCTACTATTATTCGCTCAATCAACAAGATCTACCTCCATTACAAGGGCAAATCGTGCGAGACGATCATGTCCGAGTTCGTCAAGGATGTCAACCAAAGATATGGACTGGCGCTTGCTAAAGAGGTTGATGATTATGAAGCCGAGCTACTCGCGCGTAAGCGACATAAGGAGGATCCCGATATCTATAGCTCCGGTTATGGCGACGACGACAACACCGACTTTGGACTGGTTGAAACCGACCACCTTGGTCGTCAGATCCTGCCGTCAGACCGCTTCCGCAAGGTCGGTGAAAAGCTTGAGAAAATCAATCAGAGTGATATGAGCTCATTCCAACAAGCTGTAAAAGATTTCAGGAGCCGCGTTGAAACTGCCTTAATTATTCAGAATCCTACTGTTGAGACGACCCTTTATGAGCCCCTTGATCTACCTTCGCTTAAGAGTGAGGTTGACCTCCTTAAGGATACCATTCGCGGTATGCCTCATGAAGATAAGTACAGGAGTTTGATTTCATTCTTGTCCGGTCGCCGCGGATACTCCGATGCCGCTACGGAATCGCTGATTAGCTTACACGAGTTCTTCATTTTCCCGATCACTGTGCTTTTCTATGTTCAGGTGGTGATATCCTTGGTGATGAGGGTCGCATACACTATTGATCCTCCGGCTGGTACTGATAGAAAGTACTCAACTTGGCTCGCAAACTACTTTGATGCTCCTGTCCAAGATAAAACATATGATCTACTAAGTTTGCTCAGCGTTTTGCATTCCGGAGTCGGTGGCCTCACTGAAATCTATTTCATTGAAGGTAGCAGCGCCGCATTGAGCTACAATAGACTTGCTGATGTAGTCAAGAGTCTATTCTATAAGCTCAAGGACAACTATACCATTTTGAGGAGCTCATTGCCGGTTAGCATTATTAGCATTGTTGAGCGAACCTTTTTGAATGATAGTTTGCTTAAGCCGCTGGTAACTCCTGGATCTTATAGACCGCCCGATGTACCATTACTAGTACCAGTACCATTACTAGCCGCTGAAGCAAATCCACATAAGTACCCGACTCTATTTGATCTTGAAAAGGTGCTGATCCGCGATATTCTTAACAACGAGTCCAAAGAAGGACTTGAGCGGGTCAATGATATCTTCAAATCATACATTACTGGAGGACCCGCCGTCGGAGGTTGGGATCGCGCTTTGAAGAGCAAGATTATCTGGGATAATAGGGTAAACTATGCTGACTTAGATTTAGTCAACTCCGCTGGATTTATTGATGAATTTCCTTACTTCTACTCGCCTATTTTCAGTTCCGGAAATGCGCCTTCCAACACGAATGTCAAAGAAGAAAAGACCGAGGTCTACATGAAGATGAAGTACGGCGACACAACTACTACACACATAAAACTACTCAACAAAAAGATCTTGAAGAATATGACCGGCGAAACGGGAGACTGGTCCGTTCCTTTTGGAGTTCAAAAATTGTACGATTTTGATCCGGCAGCGGACTTTGCGCAGAAGTCTTTGATATTGAGGCTCAATAACATTATTTACAGGATCATTTGTACATTCCTGGATCCTAACACCCGCAAGATCTATAAGAAGCTGATTTCACCAATGGTTAACGGTCATAATTCACAAGATATTTTGCGAGGACATACAATCAACGATACTCAACGTAGCGGCTTTAATAAGTTTGAGCCGGCTGATGATTCCGTTCTATTTGCTACACTGGCTCTTGGTATTCGCGGACTTGCTACTCTATCACAGGAAAAGCTGTTAGGTCGTGTTCCTACTCACATTGAGGAAGACTTTGCTTCATTAAATGAGGTCCAAAAGGAGCTTATGCGCGCGTACATTCCTTCTTTTGAAAAGGAGCTGAATATCTTGATAAACGAGGCTTCAGTATACAAAGATTTGCTTGAGAAGACAAAGATTGACGTAACTCACAATGCTGAAGTCGCGCCTCCAGTGCCTGCCGATGATGCCATTGAAAATTTCACACTTAAATTGAAATCAGCACAATCCGCGGCAGATAAGTCTGAGCGCAAAGGCTACTACTTGCGGTTGCTGACTAACATTATTTCTACTGCCCGGACCGTAGAGCGCGGACTGATTGATACTAAAAGAGATATGAGCGACATTCCATTATACTTTGAAACCTACGCAAACTCAATCGCCGACTACAAGAACCGCAACAATGGACAGCTTCCATTCATGCCTCTTTCACATATCACTATGTTGATGAGGCTGGACGATGTCAATGGTCCGGTCTTCAAGGAGTACCTCATTTCAAGCGGTAAGAGCTCGCTTCCTGGGTCCAAGCAATTCAAGATTGCTTACGGAGTGCGCGGCTTGCTTGACTTCCGTCAGGAGTTTTCGCTACGGCTGGCTCCTGGAGTAGAGGAGCACATTTCAAGAACGAAAAAAATAAAGGGTGGAGGCTCCGCGGACCTGGATTCATTCGTGAAGAGTTGCGTGGTGTTGTCAAAGTACGTGATTGACATGATCAATTTCAACCCTAACTTTGGACTTTTGTATAGAAGAGTCAGTGGAGCTGCAGGAGTACCACCAGCACCGCCGGTAGCACGTGCACCAGTAGCAGGAGTAGATGTAGTAGGAGTAGATGTAGCAGGAGTAGATGTAGTAGGAGTAGATGTAGCAGGAGTAGATGTAGCAGGAGTAGATGTAGCAGGTGCACCAGTAGCAGGAGTAGATGTAGCAGGTGCACCAGTAGCAGGAGTAGATGTAGCAGGAGTAGATGTAGCAGGAGTAGATGTAGCAGGAGTAGATGTAGCAGGAGTAGATGCAGCAGGTGCACCAGTAGCAGGAGTAGATGCAGCAGGTGCACCAGTAGCAGGAGTAGATGTAGCAGGAGTAGATGCAGCAGGTGCACCAGTAGCAGGAGTAGATGTAGCAGAAGCAAAGAGAGAATACGAATCCAAAGATGACAAAGAAAAAGTAGGAGGAGACGGCTTCTACAAAGACCTTACAGACACCCTTGAAAAAGGTATGCTCACCTGTCAGCTCGGCCTACCTGGTCTACCAGGATCAGAGCTATTTTGGAATTATGAGGAAAACGTCTTATTTATGGTAGAGAATGACAACCGGGCTGAGTCCGTCAAGCGATTCCTCAGGTGTATCTACAAAGACTCGAAGCTACTTTCAAATCCAGGAAATAGAAGCGAGCTCCGTGTACTTAATATCCTTGAAATGAAGCTGTCCCCTATCAACTACCACGCTCTTCAACGAGAGGTTCCATTTATCAACTTGATCAACTACTCCCTCTTCTACGACGGCCTCCTCAAGGACCTCAACCGCGAGCTTGCTGTAACGGCGAATCCAAATGGATCAAAGCCAAACTTTGACAATGACAAGCCAGTAAATGACCCAGCATTTGAGATTGATCCATTTAGCAAACCATACAATGTCCATAGTTTGTCGTCATGGCGCAGCAAAGGAGTACCCAAATTTATTACTGATCAGATCCTCCACAAAATTGTACTCAATAGTCACGACTTTGGAGCCGCGCCTGACGGAGTCAATCGTATTCCGCCAATCATTGGAACATTCCCTAGAGCAGTCAACCCACCAGTCCTTCAGACCTTCCTGCTCAGAGATCAAATTTGGCACGCGCTCAACCTGCGCATGCTCCGCGACCTCATCCACAAGCAGCTTGAATGGTCCGCTAACCCAGTCGTTGTTGGAATGGACGCGATTGATCCTCATGTAACTGAATTCGCGGACGACGAGGCCTATGAGTTTGATATCAAACAATTCCAATAGTTATATGGTTGAACCCTTTCCAAACGTCGGCAACATTTGCTACTTCAACGCGCTCCTCCAATGTGTAAACTCTTCCTTGCGGCGGCGCCGCCTACTCAAACAAGACAGCCCGGAACCGGCTAACATATATACGCTCAGAGACATCATGAGCCGGCTCGCCAAAAAGAATATACAACCGCCGCGATTCCGCGATCAGCACTGCGCGGGCGAAATGTTTACGCTCATGACTACCGCATACGAGGAATTCCCCAAGTTTGCTAATAAATTTTTTTACGAGCTGACGACGTCCATTATTTGTAGCGGCTGCCTACATGAAAAAAAAATATACGAGCGTGAGAACATCTTCCACATAGAGAACCGGGCCGCGCACATCACAGAATTCCTTTCAAGCACTGAGTCCATTGAAATCCGCTGCGACCGCTGTCCGTCTACACGCGCAATCCGCAAGACGTCCCTACGAAAAGAGGCGCCCGTTATGGTATTCCAAGTCAAGATCAACAATGAAAAAAATAAGGTTGGTTTTCCACCCCGCATTAACGTAAACGGCCGGATATGGACAGCGGCCGCATTCATCCATCATTACGGAAATAATGAAGGCGGGCATGTTGTAGCGGCAGTACACGTAAACGAAGAGTGGTGGATTGCGGACGACGCCTGTATAGTAAATGGAGTGCTTCCGCAAGAGAGCATCCAAATGGCGTTTTATACTACATGTTGACTCCTACCAGGCAAATGTCCGCGCACGTTTTGTAGTCGCGGATAACTGGTTTATTTTTTTTAAAATTAAGTAGGCTTCTTTGTACCATATACAGCCGAGTATCGCTGACCTCAAAATTTACCACATATTCAATTTGTTTGATCACATGCTCATCATATAGTCCAAGGTCATATGTAAGCAGTGATAGCTGCTCAATTGACTCAAGCATAAGACGAGCTCTCTCCCGGTCCGGCGCATCTTTGTCTTCTGCAATAGCATTAACTACTGTGATACAACATCTTACACAGTATTCAAAATCCATACTCGTATTCATGTTTTGAAACAAAAAAATATTCACTTTTTAAAAGTAAACATTAGGGCTGCCAATCCGTATTTCCATCAAAATCCACGCACATTACAAGCTTCTTACCATTAGCTTCAAATGAGCCGCCTGCCGCGTCCCGCAACACATTAATCATGAACTCGTGAGTGACCATTTTTTGGAGGACTCGCGGATTGTTAGATTGAATGTCTTCAGTAAAGACAGACGCGGCCACGCGCCTAAGCTCCGCCGCCAACCTTAACAAATACGAGGTCTCCAACCGAGCACATCTAACTCTATCGCATACATTATTTCCATCAGTACGCAATCCTACAACGTCTTCAACGAGGTGATACAACTCATTAATCTTTTTCAAGAACTGAGTAATTTGCTTACTATCAGTAAGCTCCTCAACTTTAAAGAGTCTCCACATAAGAACCTTTTTAAATATATCAGTATGGTTTGAATCATACTCATTTACAATCCAATCCCAAGCATCGCACAATCCATTAACTACCGGATTCGCAACCTTGAACCGGACGAGCTCTTCAATCATCTTACTTCTCAATTCCTGAGCCGCCAAAATCATAACTTCTCTACCATACCCCAACGCATCCGCGGCCGCAATATTCCAATCTTGCTCCTTTTCGCCGGCCATGACGCTGTCATCTCCATCATACAACCATTGTCCTCTCACTAAGAGGTCTTTGGTTGGTAGCAAATGGACGGATACGCGGTGATTATTCACAGTGAACTCAACCATGCCTTCAGCAACGCGAATAATTGAAGAATCAATGAACTCTACTCTATTGTACACAGGCCGTATATCACTAATCATAATAAATACAAGCTTTTACATGATAAAAAATTCACTTTTTACAAAAAGTGAAATAAAAGAACAGTATACTAAAATGACCATGAAACGCCAAGCCGCCAAGCAAATGCATCCTATTGAGCATGTCCGCAACCGTCCGCAAAACTATATTGGATCAGTTGTGCCGGAGCTGATCAATATGTGGATCTTCAAGGACGGAGCGTTTGTATTCAGCAACGTCAAGGTTGCGCCGGGCTTCTTCAAGATTATTGACGAAATCATTGTCAACGCGATTGATCAGCACGTCAATAACAAAGAAGTCAACCATATTGCGATTGACCTCCGCGAGGACGGCAGCATCTCAGTCTATAACAACGGCCGCGGATTTGACCTCTCTCAGAAGTCAACTACTATTGACGGCCAGTCAGTATGGGGCCCGGAATTGTGCGCCGGCCATATGCTTACGAGTACCAATTACGACGATACGGTGAGCCGTACGACCGGCGGTCTTAACGGCATTGGTATGAAGGCTACCAATATCTTTTCCAAGCGCTTTGAGCTGGAAACTCAGGACGGAAACCTACATTTCCTTCAGGTATTCCGCGACAATCTTAGCAGCAAGGATCCGCCTCAAGTCAAGAAGCTCAAGAAAGCGGATCACTTCACGCGGATCACTTTCCTGCCGGACTATACGGCGTTTGGACACGAGTTCAATCCGCAATTCCACGATATCGTCATGCGGCTGATCTATACCCGCGCATATCAGACCGCGGCGTTTGCGCGGGTCAAGGTGTCCTGTAATGACGAGCCGATCAAGCCGATATCGTTCAAAGATTTTTGCAAAATGCATGTCGCTGACGATACTCAGGTTGAAACCATTGAGCTGCGTGAGGACGCCGACGCCGAGCCGCGCAACTTCAACCATCCTATTCAGGTTGGATTCTCGTTGTCGCCGAATCGCACTCCGTGTTCGTCGCTGATCGTGAATGGTGTGTCCGCGTACGGCGGCGGCACAATCATTGACCACTTCCGAGCGCAAATCATCAAAGGCATCAAGCCGCAGCTTACCAAAATGATTGAAAAGCGCTTTGGATCAGCCGACTCGGTCTCCGCTCTCAAGAATGAAAAGATTGCTGAGTTCACATTCTTGTATGTAATCGCTGTCATTGACAAGCCGGATTTTGATTCACAGTCAAAGGCGCTGCTCAAGACCGACAAGGTTAAGTTCAAGAATTATGTACTACCAAAGTCATTCCTTGAGCGCTGCTGGAATCTATTGAAGGATCAGTTACTTGAAATGCTACTTGCGTCTCTCAATAAGAAGCTGACCTCCGGAAATCCAAGACGGACGCTCAGCATTGACAACTATGAGCCGGCCCGCTCTAAGGGCGACAGCTCCAAGAAGAAGCTCATTATTGTAGAGGGGCTGTCCGCGGCCGGCGCGGTCTCCAACGCGATATCTAAGTCCGCGGTTACTGGACTATCAAATGAGTTCTACGGGCTGTTCCCGATTACCGGAGTACCGCTCAACGCAATGAAAAAGGTTAGTGGCAATGGAGCAGCGCCGGCCGAGGACCTTCAACGCGTCCTGGAAAACGTCCGCTTTTCCGACCTCGTCCAAATTATAGGCTTTAAGGCGGACCACCATTACGAGCTTACTCCCGAGGGCAACGCTCAATTTGCGAAGCTCAGGTATGGTCAGCTAATCGTAGTGACGGATCAGGATCTTGACGGGCATAACATTTGCGGGCTCTGCTGCGCGAATATCCTCAGCTTCTGGCCGGCGTTGATCAAACGAGGCTTCCTCAAGAAAATGAATACTCCGATTATCCGGGTGTCGCTTGGCGCTAAGAAATCCAAGGAGTTCTTTTCAATTCAGGACTACAATGATTGGAGTAACGACGCACCGAAGCATACCGCGAAGTACTGTAAAGGACTGGGTTCCAACAACCGCGACGAAAGCATATCCATGTTTTCAAGCATTGACAAAAAATTGATTGCGTTGGCGGAAGACGAAAAGACATTCGTCAATCTACATAACTATTATGGCCGCGATCCTGAAGTCCGGAAGCGGATCCTCATTCACCGCAACTCCGAAAAGGCGCTCCTATCAACGGCGACCCTATCTGAGTTCCTTGAAACCAACGTCCACGAGTACCAAAGATACAATATAGCGCGCAAAATCCCGTCCCTATACGACGGCCTGACTCTTGCGAAGCGCAAGGCGCTGTTTGCGGCTATCAAGGAGCTCAGCGACACCTCCAAGGAAATCAAAGTCATTCAGCTTACTGGAGCTGTAATAAAGCATTCCGCGTACCACCATGGCGACGCCTCCATGAATGAAACGATTACAAAGATGGCGCAAACCTATCCTGGCGCAAAGATCCTACCGCCTTTCCTCCCGGAAGGTCAAGCAGGCAGCTTCAAGAAGGGCGGCAAGGACCGCGCGTCAGCACGATATCTTTTCGTACAGCTAAACCGACAGCTCACCCGGCTAAACTACCCTAAGGAAGACCAATACGTTTTGGACTATGAGTTTGAAGAGGGCGAGCGTCATGAGCCGAAGACATACTATACGGTCATTCCAAACTGTATTATGGAGTTCATTCATATTCCGGCTACCGGATGGTCCGCAAAGGTGTTCCCGCGCGACTATAAATCCGTGATGGACAACCTGGTGAGGTTGCTTTCAGACGAAGAGCTAAAGGAGATGCCGATCTACAACTATAATGGCTCCAAGATTGGATACACCGAAGGCGGTCAGGAGTTTGTGTCCGAGGCGGATTGGAAATGGAATCCACAGCGCGGCGAGCTCCATATCACCCGGATGCCTCTATATATGTTCCCGGGCCTCCACGCGGATCAGGTTGGTAAAAAAAAGGAAGATAACGACGTTTGGTACGGCAACATTAGCTATCACGCGGAGAAGCCGAATGATACCAGCGACAACGGTACGACCAACCTGATCTACTATATGAATAAGGCCGGTAAGGAGCAGGTAAACAAAATGACCAGCAATCCGGATTGGGCATTGGACTTCTTCAGGTTGCGGACCTACCTGAAACCGAATCTAAACTTCATTGACGAGGACGGCACGGTCCGGTCGTACAATTCATATGAGGCTGTCATGATGGATTGGTTCCGCGGCCGCAAGGCAATCTACGAGCGCCGACTTGTGCGGCAAAGAGTCGTCCTCAAGATGCAAATATTGCGATGTGAGAATGTGATCCGGTTCATTGCGAATATCAAGCAATTTGGCAACATTAGCGAGCTCACTGAAGAAGCCCTTGACGCTAAGCTCCTGAATCTTGGATACACTAAGTTCTTTGACAAGATGGTGACGAATCCGGAGTTCACTGATGTGAAAGATATTGAGAGTGAGTGTACTGGTGAGCGCGCTAACTACAAGTACTTGACTACCATGTCCATTGTGTCATTGACCAAAGAAAAGTACCAAAAATATTTGGCGGCGCTGGCTGACCTCAAGAAGCAACTTGCTGAATTGGAGGAAGACTTTGAGCCGGGGTTCGTTGGCCGCAAGACCTGGCTGCGCGAGGTCCTTGAGCTCCGCAAGATCTTGGATCGTGAAATTCCGCGCGCGTGGAAGGTGAAGAAGTGAAATTTATTTCATTTCATTCATTTCATTTATTTTTTTTGTGGTAGAAATTGTATGATTAGAGGTGAATTGGAGCGCGCAAAGAAAGGGCCGGCTGATATAGCAAGCCTCCAACACGCGGGGCCGGTCAGTGATTTAGGCCTGCTGACCCTATAGGATATTAGCTGATTAATCAACCTGCTGGACTCGTAGGACTATCAAATATGATAATTTGTGTCAGCTGGTTATCCTCAAAGATTTCAGGTATTCTTGCTGACCGGATCCGCATGCTGGAGGCTTGCTATATCAACCGGCCTTTCTTTGCGCGCCCTATTTAGGCGGCTCGCTTACATTATGACGCTATACAAAAAAAATACTCAATAACCGCATTAGTACACGGCTATCACATTAGTCATTCTTTTTGCAATTCCTACTACAACTTCCCATATAGGCTTCTTCCGCTTAAACTTCTTGACTCCATTCTCGTAGACAAACTCTTCAAACTTAGCCCGCTTGACATGACCCGGATTCCGCTTCAGGAATTCAACCAGGAGCCGCTCCAGTAGGCTCTCTTGCTCTTCTATGGTCAGGTCTTCAATTTTGATAAGAGCCGGCTCAATAGCCTTCCGGATCAGCAACATAGGCTCAGGTACAACCGGTTCGCGCTCAGTCATGTCATGTAGAATGCTATTTATGACCTCGTTGTAAGTTCGTACGGTGTAGTCAATAATAGCATATAGCTTCGTATAATGCATCATATAAACTTCTTGCTTGCCCTTCTGACGGAATTCACCAATGACTTGCTTGATCCGGGCCTCAACCTCCGCATACCTGTGGCAATTCCAAGTGGCTGAATACATGTATAAGTTGTCGTTGGACTGAGCGGAATTGTAGGTACATAGCCTCTTTGGTAGGTGGTTTTCTGATTGGCAGCCGCCTACTTTGAATATATTTGCTTTGGCATCCAAAGGACAAAAGGCAATATATATCCTCTCATTTTGCTCGCGCATCTTGGCGTTCTCCATGAATTGCTTGATCTGAGCGGCTCCTCTACTCTGACGCTCAAGCTTCTTATTTGACTCTTCTAATTGAGCTTCCGGCTTTTGGTTAGCTTCATTGAGCGCGTTCATGGCAGCATCCTTACCAATTTTACGAATACGAGGTAGGAGCTCATCTGAAATCCATTCCTGAAATTTCTCAGCAGCAGGAAGTCTGCTTTTCATGATAAGGCGATACAACCCCGCTTCATTGATATAGAGTGAGGTCTTCTGATTGTGAGTCAGGGTACTCGTGACGGGGACTCCAAATTTCAATATCAATTCACCTAAAGGTGCCTTATTTTGATCCTTTACGAATCTATCAATAGAATTTGCCGGTTTAGCATACTTAAGTACCAAAGCGACCTGCTTTGCGCAAAACCACGGCTCTCCATTAAAAACAACAACATCTACATCAAGACCACCATACTTTTCAGCATGTGAAACCATCTTAAACACTTTATCGGCGGCATCACTTGGAGTAATCATTTTATACGATATATAAGCTTTATATGCTAAATGGAGCGCTCCTGAGGAGCATACTAATATCTTGCCGCTTATACCAAAAAAATCAGATATGCGTCCGTTAGCGTCCAAAGAAAGGTAAGGGCTCGGTGTCGGAACTTGCGTGAATATGCTTGATTGTATACCAAGGCTGAGCATCGTTTATGCTCATTTCGGTACTGTTATCAAGCCGGAACTTATGGTCAACGACTCTATGATTTATCATAATAGAAGCGTAATGTCGGTCGTCATCCAATTTGCCAAAACTCCAAACAAGCCAATATAGCGTTTTTATACCCTGAACTTCAATACAGAAAGATTGGTGGATTTTGCTAACGTCAGAAGGTATAGCGGCAGTCAGCCTCCACACCATAGGTTAGAGATCAGCAATTAAGTCTACTAATCCAGCAAGCTTACTAAACTCTTCAAGAGAGACTTCGGAAATCTCATTCCTGATACCAACTTTGATATCAACTACCGGATACACAATCATGATTTAAATCGGTATAAAATTCACTTTTGTGCCTTGTCCTGCTACGCAGGACTGCGGCTGCCCTACGGGCGGAGCTCCGCGCTTATCAGGGTTTCCTTTTTTTATGATTGTTGTATTTGCTTGCCAACTTTCGGACTTCCTCCTCAAATCCACTTCCATGCGCACTATTCTTGCGCGTCAGCCTTCGGCCTTCCTCTTTAAATCCGCTTCCATGCGAGCTATTCTTGCGCGTCAGCCTTCGGCCTTCCTCTTCAATTCCGCTTCCATGCATGTTATTCTTGTCCGCCAGCCTTCGGCGACCCCATCTTGCTTCTTCTTTAAATCCGCTTCTTTGCCTACGCGAAGCTCCCAGCGTAGAGGCGCTTTGCGCCTCAAGCCAAACGGCGTAGCCGGTGCGCCGTCCTGCGTATCAGGACAAGCACTACCATAATTTAACAATGCTGATAGACTCGTCCATTCGGTAAGTGAACTCAAAGAACGAAAACACATTTTCCGCAAACATTACGTTGAACAGCCATTGCTCCTTCAGCGGATTGAGTACATCCTGAAGAAAGATATCCAAGTAGTCGTCCATCTTGTCCTTTTCAACTACCAACTTATTGGACTCACAAAACTGTAAGTTTGTCTTGGAGGAGCACGATACGAAAACATTCGGAAAGTGTGAGTCCTTGAATTTGATATCTTTGCGTACAATGAACAGCTTCTTAGCGATTGCCTGGAGCTGCTTGCGGCCGTCAGCAATGCTCATATTCTTTATATTATGGATATCAATGAAATCAAACGCGTAGCTTGATCCGTCTATTGCGGCCTGGACGTCCTTCAGCGACATGTTTTCCTTCATGTAGTCCGCGATCTGCGTCTCAAGCTTGCCAATGTCGTTATTCAGGAACAGCTTGAATCGGTTGAGCAACGCGGCGTCTACGTCCTTATTGATAGTAATCCGCGAAAGCTTCTCCTTTACTTTTATGAGCGGCTCCGTTGAATATATTTCTGAGTACATGTGGAATAGCTTTTCATATATGTTGTCTATGATATCCTCGTCTTTTTTAACGAGCTCGGCCGCAATGAAGGCGCGCATTTTCTTGTTTTGAAAAGTAGTAAAGTAATTCATGAACTCAAGAATGAAGAGGTCGTAGCTATGGTAGTGATATAGATTCTTATAGATATTATGCGTACGGTTGTCCTCTTGCGGCGGCGCCTCCTCAAACGCGACGCGGTTGACCAGGTCCGGCTCGTAATAAATGAGGACTTGGTCAGCTTCTTTAAACTTAATTGCCTCGGACAGCTTGAGCTCCATGTAGAAATTTAGATCTTTGTATTGGAACCCAATAACCTTTTTTTCCTTGGATTGAACAAACACCATCCATCGGTCTACCGTTATTGTTTTATAAGTCAGGGCGCGCCCTTCTCGTTTGTTTTCTTTGATCACCCACATGTTGTACTCCAAAAGGAATTCATTCATTGGTTTCAGGAAATTTTTGCCGGCTCGCGTAAAGGGCTCGTAATGGATCTCGTACTTGTCATGTATGTTATGATATACATACTTGATCGGCAAATATAGATCTTTACTTTTTGCGGTCAGGTGAACAATATAGCATAGATTGGACTTATTGACAAACAAGCCCTTGATCTCCACATCGCGGGCTGACTCAGCGTACTTATATATGTCATCCAGCTCCAGCGTGTCGGATCCGCGCGACTCTTTTGAACGGTAGTAATTCATCATATGACTTATTGTGTCAATGATCTGATCTTGCGGCCCAAACGTCTTGCTTTTGATAATGCCGCTTGAAAAGAACAAATCTTTGTTAATCAGGAAAATTGGATATACGGTACCCATTTTGCGGATAACTACAACGTGTCGCTTCATGGAAAGTACATCAGCTCCACTTGTTACGTTGGACGGCAAACTCACTATGATATCCGCAATATTTGAGTTGTAAGGGCTGCTGTCTATGAACTCTATAAGATTGATATCCATGAAAAAGAACATCAAGTCTCGGATCACATCGTGCCACGGGATATCGCTGGAATCCAAGCCTCGCGCAATGAATGCGTCATGTAGCGCAGTAGTTAGATCTTTATAGGTTGAAAAATACTTATATATTTCTCCATTGAGCAATACCGGAAAGAGCCGCTTCTTTTGAGTTATCAAGTTGATCAGCTCTTGGATCAGGTCGCGGAGCTCCTTTTCCAAGATAAATGCTAAAGTACTGAGCAGGCCGGTTTTCTTAATTCCGGCCGCATTCTGTGGTACTCCATATACGAAGTACTCCTCCGCGTCTGACGGCGGAGTCGCTACAGTATATGAGTTATAAATGAGGGACTTGACAAACTTCTCCGGTAGCCGGCATATGCGGCCGGGCTCAATGAATTTGCCGTAATTCATGACATACCGCGTCTCAACACTGCGGCGCTCGTCGGTGTATATGTGATCCGTTATACACTTCTGATAGATATGCGACTTCGTCTGCGACTCCAACATGTCATTTTTTTTACAGCATGGAATACAGTAATCTTTAGGGTGCCGCTTTGCCAGGAATGTCAAATTAGGATACTTCGGATCCGGACAATGGTAGTAGGCCGCGCTTTTTGTAGTGAAATTCCAGTACTTTACGGCGCCGGGATTGCTTGCTTCAACGATTACCGGTTGGAAAGGCTTTTGACACATTTTTGAATAGGGTATAGCCGTATTGTATAGCTTTTTGAAATTATAGAGGATCGGATCCTGACTCTTCAGGGACTTGACGCTTTTGTCCGCGACATGACTCTCAGTACTCTTAGATTCTTTGGTGTACATCCAAAGAGCAAATAGCATGTAATTCGTGTATGTGATAAACTCCTTATCACGCAGCCCCTCAATGGAAATCCGCATGTCAAAGCTACGGTTTTCTACGTACATGACGCGGTTGCGCCCAAACATTGAATCAACGACATGTTTGACCTGTGCGTTTGACAAAAAGGCGTAGTAGTTTGACACTTCTATATTCTTCTCAATGCGCTCTACGTCAATTTGGTATACTCCTTTGTTGTAGTAGTATTTGTTGTATTCCGCGGTAGATTCAACTGCTGTAATAATATGCGCGCGCGAAAACTGAAACATGACCTCCATGAATATGCGATAGTTGTCCGCTGACACAGGCTCCTTCCAAATGATAAATGACTTAACCTCGGTAAATTTGACGGACTTGAAATGTAGCTCGCTGATTGTATTGTTGCCTACTAAAACAGTGGACTTCATTGAGTTGATCCGCTGAATTATTGGATTCACAATCTTGGATAGTACGTTCACGATATCGTGGAAATCATACGCGTGCTCTTCCAAGAAATTTGACGTAATAAAGTAGTTGCCGTTGCGGTTGATTGTCAAATAGAAATACTCAGTCGTCTGCTCATTGAATCGGATCTTGTACGTTATTTGGTTCACTTCCTGATGCGTCTTGACATGTTGGTTCTTCTTGTAGACTTTTTTCATAACGTAGCGGCCGCCCTCGTGCCCAACAACACACGCGCATGCTACGATCTGCGAGCTCAGCGGAAATGAGTCAAAAAGGTTGCGAATTTGGACCGCATTATTCTTCTTGTACTTAGTGAATACTTGAAGTATACAGGCCTCTATGCCGGTAATGATCTTGTTTTTGACCCGCGCTAAGTTCTTTGGAGTATTAATGAATGCTAAACTACCATAAGTGATCTCCGTCTCTGCCTCAATCATTTTTTTGAAACTCGGTGAATTCTTGAGGTCCGGATAGCGGGTATTGAAATCAGCGGCGCTCAGCTTGATGTAGTCTCGGAATACTGGTTCGGTGAGCATTGGAAAATATGGTAGTATGAATCCGTAGTAGACGATCCGCATTTCCGTCTCGTTCTGTCCGGAATGTAGACTACCAATAAAATCGCGCAAATCAAACAAATTGTACTCTCGCACGTTGTATTTTTCGCGGAGCTCGGCTACGACAACCGCAAAGTCATAGGTTTTTACCTTGGCGTATTGAGCTACATTAACAAAGGTCTTGTTCACCGGAATATTGTCAATGCGGTTGTCGCCTGAGCGGATCGCTCTATAGATGTTTGGATGGAATACGTGTCTTTTATACTCAAAAGTGTACATACACGCAAAATAGTTGTTCTTATAGTAGTAGTTGAGGTGCTGACAAAAAAGCGGAATGTCCGTGATATGCTCAATTTTCCGCTTCATTTCCAAGATAGTGTCATGTGAAAATATGTCTACAAAACTGTACGATATTCCGGTGCGGCTAACCATTTGTACCTCTTCAGTCTTCGTTGCTTCGGTGAGCAGCTGTAGGTCTTCAAAGCTGAAATCCTCTTCGTCGCCGCCCCGCGCCGGCATGAATAGCAGCTTCCTCCAGGACTTTCCGTAGTACTTCTCAAGTGGTTGCGGCCGTGGATTCTTGGATTGTAGTTCGCGGCGTACCGCTTCCGGTACATTACCTACTATAACAACGGCATACTTCGGTTTGCCGTCCGCCCCCAGTACGTTAATCTTAATAGGGTCAATGTACATATATCTACACTTTTCTTTTTGCTATTATATATGATCTTCCTATTGCTTTTAGTGCTTATAGCGCTGTTTATCTACTTTAGATATTTCTACAATACTGTACTCGTAAAATCAAGTCATAATGCTAAAACATACCGGGTTATAGATAGTCCAAGTAAGCAAACCGCTTCTGATTTGATAGCGCAATTGGATATCTTCGCCAAAGATTTCATTCTACAGCTACGTCAAAAATACAGCAAGCCGGGGCTGAATCCGATCGGCTACGAGCTGGTCCGGAATTTGACAAACAGGTACCGCGGAGGCAACACTCTTGCGGAAAACTCACCATATGGATCGGACACAAGCTACACACTGAATAAAGGCGACTATATAGCTCTATGTCTCCGTAAAAAGGTGCCGCCTTATGACTTACACGATATTGACACATTGAAATACGTATTTCTACACGAGTTGACACACGTAGCTATGACTAAGTCTGATCCTGATCACAGCGTTGATTTTTGGAAGCACTTCAAGTTCGTCCTTCAGGAGGCCGCCGCCCAAAATATCTATAATCCGGTAGACTACGTAAACGCTCCAACGACGTATTGCGGCACTGAAGTTAAGTATAATCCATATTTTGACAAAAAAATATAATAATATATGCGCGACGACATAGACTATTTGGACGACGACGAGGGGCATGATCTGTTATCTCTTGGTAAAGACACCCTGAAATGGATGCCGGTCAAAAAAACAACATTACTTGGATTGGTTCTGTTGGTTGTCCTCAGTACTACATTTATTGACCACGTTCTCGCAAAGATTCCTGGTTCAGTCGCGCTTGATCGCGTTTCTGACAAAGGTACGATTGTTCAAATTATAGTCATACTGATCGCATTCATTGTGATCAATTTTATAGTAGATCACGACATGCTATAGTAAAAAAAGTATGAAATGAAGGATCTATTTGAGTAATCAAATATTTCCTTTGATGGCTTCGTAGCGAATGTTACCAATATTGTCGTCATAACCTCTGTGAAAATAGTCGCATCCGTTAGAGGCAAGACGTTCGCAATTTTCTCCAAGGCCGCAGGTAAGATAATTACGGTAAGCGCAGTTTCCAAGATTTCTTGGTTCTTCTGAATGGAAGAATGTGCATGCTTTATTCTTAATTAACTTACAAAGTTTACCATACTTACATTCAACCTTTTTGATTCTTACAACATCATCATAACCAATCTCCAAAGGAAAGTATTTTCCACTTTTTTTATATATTTTAACCAAATTGTCTGAAAATTGGTTAAAGAGCTCTGCTCGGTTAACACGATCTTCACCATATGGGTCTTCAATTGGCGTAGGAAAATGATTTTTAGCAACGGCGACGATCCTTGGTGCTGGAAAGCTGCTTGGAGCAGTGTGTACGGCTGGCTGTGCTGTAAAGCTGCTTGGAATCGGCTGCGTTGGAAAGCTGCTTGGAGCAGTGTGTACAGCTGGCTGCGCTGGAAAGCTGCTTGGAATCGGCTGCGTTGGAAAGCTGCTTGGAGCAGTGTGTACAGCTGGCTGCGCTGGAAAGCTGCTTGGAATCGGCTG
>JACCDP010123692.1_pt1 | contig 27506 bp, 26 predicted proteins | sample 7445841 | NCBI WGS metagenome assembly JACCDP01 (sample SAMN15323441, study PRJNA562643) | freshwater metagenome | isolation source: river surface water | place: USA:Blue River Watershed | collected 2017-08-17 | reverse complement strand
GGCTCTGGTGATCGTGTTTACTTCGTAGATGGTGCATGGCTTGGCGCAGATGGTGAGAACTACCTCATGGGGTATAACGCACTACTTAGAGATGGAATATTCTCACCTGAGAGCATTTTAAATTACTGGCCTGCCGGATACCCTCTTTTAATTCTCTTTTTATCGATACTTGGGAAGAGTTGGGTGTTAACAACGCTTTCTATCGTGCAATCATTTATTTTTTCCTACGCTGTGTACTTTTTTGCAAAAGAGCTATCCAAAACAAGATTAAAGAAGTTTGCCTATCTGGCACTACTACTAATACTTTTTAACCCGACCTTATCCCTTAGCTCTATTGCAGTTGGTTATGAGTCACTTACAGCATCAGGATTATTGCTATGTGTAGGACTTGTGATCAAAAGTTTCGTTGAGAAAGACAATAAAAAGTTTGTTAGATATTTGATTATAAGCTCTGCGATATTTGGTTTGCTGTCATTTGTCCAGCCTAGATTGCTTGTAACAGGGCTATTGATAAATCTTACATGGGTAATAGTTTGGCAAGGGCTTAAAGCTGGCGCATTAATGATTGCTTTAAGTTTAGCTATCACCTTGTTTTTTCCAGCAACTTTGATTTATCGAAATAATCAAGCAATGGGCATTAACAGTATTTCGACCAATCTTGGTGTGACTATGAATATTGGCGCAGGAGATAATGCCACCGGTGGCTATATGAAAGAAGGATATGGAGTTGAATGTGATTTATCTGGGACATCTTCACAGCAGGATAATCAACGAGTCAGATGTGTTTTAAACTGGTACTTAAGTAATCCAATAAAATCAGTTGAGCTTTTTTATAATAAATCAATTTACTTTTGGTCACCATGGTATGGACCTGTAGCCAATGGCACTATGGCTAGAAATCCTTGGCTGACAATAAATCCCCTAAAAGACATTGTCTCAACACAGGATGGATTTAATTTGGTCTATGGTGGATTTGGGAAGGTTATCTCTTGGCTTTGGTTACTTGGTGGATTGGCCCTATTACTTTTTGGCTATTTCACCTTAAGGCGTCAAAATTCACTTGAAAGATTTATTGGTAACTTAGCGATGGTCGCGATAACAACCAATTGGTTAATTACCCTATTCACAATAGGCGATCACCGTTTTAGAATTCCGATAATGGGGTTATCACTATTTCTTCAGGTGATAGGCCTTAAAACCTTGCTAAAGGGCGGAAAAGCCCCGATGGTTGATGGACCCACTTTACGCTAATCTACCTCACCTTACAGCAGAGAAATATTAAAGGAGGGCCACAAATGGGACGCGGCCGTTCAAAAGCAAAACAAACTAAAGTAGCAAGAGATCTTAAATACTCAAATCAAGATATGGATCTAGAACGCCTAGCAAAAGAGTTACATGGTGAGGTAAAAGAGGACAAAAGATTCGACGAGGATTCCTCTAATGAAAATTACTCTACCCGTAATTAACTAACCTACTAAATGAGACCAACCCCTTACGTTGCATCTTTACGCATTTATGAGCCATTAACCGCATTCTGCAAAGAAGATCAATCCAGATGGAGTCAAATTCTAGCTTCAACTCCAACCGGCAGGGATGAGCAACATAGAGCATTATGTCGCACAATTTTGACTGAACCACCAGCACTTAAATTAGATGGTGCGCATGTTTTAGAAATTAATGGAAAGAGATATGTAGCGCCATGGTCGACAGCGGCACGTTGTTGGGCAGCATTAGATGATTTCAAATCTTCAATGCCATCTACACTAACCAGTTTTTTTCTACCAAAAGAGATCGAAAATGAGCTTTTGTTTAACTCTGAAATTGTTGAAGATAAGGTTTCACACATAATAACTGCAACTTGGAGTATTCCACCGCGATGGTTTTCACTCTTTGAGCCTTCGGATCAAATTAGAGGCTCAAATGAAGATGGTCCATACATATTACTTCGCACATCAATCTCAAATGCTAAACAAAGATGTTTATTTGCCCATCAAGCAGTAGTCAACGCTTTTGGGAATGGGGCAATTGAACAGGAGATTGCAGACTTACTTGAGTGGCTATCAATTTTTGATGCTAATTCAATTGTTGAGTGCGATTACGGAGGATTAGCAATTTATCTTGAAAAATCTTTGATTGAAAATGGTCAGCCAGGATTAAATGCGGATACTTCAATAGAGGATGTTGCTAGATCCCTCGCTGGCTTAGCAGCAGGTGATGGGGCGCTGGCAGGTCAAGGTTATGAGCGATTAGTCACTCGCTGGCGAAGGGTGGCAGCCTTTGAGCAGGCAATGTAATTAAGCACTTGGCATTCAACCTTCTAAACCACAATACTTGCCTCATAAGGTTTAAATCGGACATACTCACCAACTAACTCACAAGGAGAAATGTAAATGAACTCAGATCATGAGGTCTTATTGACTCCAGCTGAGGTTGCATCGTTGTTTAGAGTAGATCCAAAAACTGTCACCAGGTGGGCAAAATCTGGCAAGTTAACCTCAATTAGAACTTTAGGCGGACATAGAAGGTATAAAGAGTCTGAGGTTAAAGCACTTCTACTTAAAACAATTAGCAACAGTTAAAGAATGGATAGAGATTAACTATGAGTAAAGAAAAAAACACCAGCGAAGATGCAAAAGCTAAAATGTTGGCAGCGCTTGCAAAAAAACAAAAAGGAAGCAACTCAGGCAAAAGCGCAGGGCCTACTTCAGGATCTAAGGTTGGCTCAGGCCAAACTGGTGGCTCGGCTCCAAAGATGCATAGACGCAAATCTGGTTCAGCTTAATTAACATCATCTAACAAAATGGGAATAACAAATACGGAGTACTTCTTACTGTTTGTAATCTCCTATCTGTTTGTAGGTCTATTAACACCAATCATGCGAAAGATTGCTATTGCAACAGATGTGGTTGACCGACCTAACTCCTCACACAAATCCCATAAGAAACCAGTTCCTTATCTAGGCGGGGTCGCAATAATTATTGGGGTAATTGCAGTTTCTTACTCAGCCTCCCTTTTCTCGCAATTTACATCAAGTACTTTCTGGCTTGCTACCTCTGTACTAGGTCCAGCATTATTGCTAGGACTCATTGGTCTATGGGATGACATAAGAAACTTACCTCCCCTACCAAGATTTATTGCCCAAACACTTGCAGGTGTATTTACTGCGGGTATTTTGCTAATTACAGACAATATTGGAAATCCAACAGGATCATCTATTTTTGATTCAATTATTACAGTTGTGTGGATTGTTGGGATATGTAATTCAATAAATTTCTTTGACAACCTGGATGGTGGGGCTGCAGGGACGGTTGCGATTTCCTCAATTGCACTCGCATATTTAGCGATATCTGGAGATCAATACTTAATTGCTGCCCTATCTACCGTAACCGCAGGTGCAACCCTGGGGTTTTTAGTCTGGAATAAAAATCCAGCAAAAATTTATATGGGCGACGCTGGTGCATTATTTCTTGGCGTCTTGCTCGCCACATTAACAGTTCGATTTGAACCAAATACTGAGACACAAATTGGTTCGTATTTGATCCCAATCTTGTTATTGGCTATTCCTATTTTAGATACAAATGTTGCAGTTCTCTCGAGAGTTCGCAGGCACTTATCACCTTTTCAAGGCGGGCAAGATCACTTATCACATCGCTTAATCCGTGCAGGACTATCTCGCAGACAGGCGGCTATAGCCCTTTGGTCTTTCTCAACTTTTTTTGCGGCAGTAGCACTACTGATATCGACCTTAAACACCGCACTAGAGACCTATGTCGTTACTGGGGCTACCTTATTGTGGTTACTTTTATTTACCTTATTTTTTAAGACAAAAGATTATTAACTCTTTTTCCTAAAAACTAATTTATTTAACACAAAGTAATTTATTGGCACAATAAAAATCAAAGGAGCTATTTTTGCAATTTTTGGATCAATATCGAGCATTACTAAGGCCTGAATAATTGAGGTTGAAACAAACCACCAAAAGGTGAGATTGATTAAATATTTAACTCCAGAGCGTGAATGGTTTTGTTGACTCTTAAATGTCCACCGATGATGGGTGAAGTAATTGAGCGAGGTTGCGATACTTGCTGCAATAAGATTTGCTAAAAACACAGAAGTAGTGAGACCATAAAGAGAAATAAAGAGTAGGTAATCAATTACAGTTGTTGTAATGCCAACTGCGCCCCAGCGAAGCATTGAGGGCTCGAAGTATTTATCTTTTAAAGTTCTAAATCTTGTTTTCATTAAAACCAATCTTTTGAATTGACTAAAGGAAACTTTTCATGGTGGCTGAGGCCGGGATCGAACCGGCGACCTAACGATTTTCAGTCGTTCGCTCATACCAACTGAGCTACTCAGCCGCGACCCAGACGGGACTTGAACCCGCGACCTCCGCCGTGACAGGGCGGCGCGCTAACCAACTGCGCTACTGGGCCTTACCTTTCGAAGTTGAAATTACTTTCAACCTCTTTGCGTCCCCAACGGGATTTGAACCCGTGTTAACGCCGTGAAAGGGCGACGTCCTAGGCCACTAGACGATGGGGACCAGAAGGAGAAGGGTATCGGTCAAGAGTGGCAGATCAAAACCAGTTAAATGGGATGATTTACGCATGGAATTCATTTCAAAATGCACCGCTGACACAATTTTAAATGCAGCACAAGCATTGATTAATGGGCACTTGGTGGCATTCCCAACGGAGACTGTTTATGGACTGGGTGCCGACGCAACAAACGAAAAAGCTGTTTCGAGAATTTATTCAGTTAAAGGCAGGCCATCTGATCATCCTTTAATAGTGCACATCTCTTCTATAAATAAATTAGATCAGTGGGCAGCAGATATTCCAGATTATGCAATTAAATTAGCAAGAGAGTTCTGGCCAGGTCCAATGACTTTGATATTGCCAAGAACAGATTTAGCTAAAGATTATATAACTGGCGGTCAGAACAATGTTGGATTAAGGGTTCCGGCCCAGCCGATTGCACTAGCTCTATTAAACAAATTTGAAGAGTTAGGTGGCCAAGGAGTCGCGGCCCCGAGCGCCAATAGGTTTGGTGCTGTATCTCCGACCACTGCTGAGGCTGTAGATGAAGAGCTTGGCGAGTATCTGGATTTAGATGACTTTGTATTGGATGGCGGGCAATGCTTAGTTGGGATTGAGTCAACGATTATAGATTGCACCGGATCAACACCAAGAGTGCTTCGCCCAGGGGCAATAACTGAAGGAATGATCGAAAAAACTCTAGAGAAAAAAACAGAAAATAATGATGGAAGATCAGAAACTAAAGTGCCCGGATTGATGGATTCTCACTATGCGCCTAAAGCATTAATTGCCTTAAATTCAATTGCAGAACCCGGTGAAGGGTTTTTAGCATTGTCAAAATTTCAAACTCCAGTAGGTGCGATTAGATTGGCATCTCCTAGCTCTTTGGAGCAATATGCAAGAGATCTTTATTCGGCGCTTAGATCTGCTGATCATCAAGGATTGATAAAAGTGGCAGTTCTTGTCCCAGAAGGGCCAGGACTTGCGGAGGCGATAAGAGATAGATTAAACAAAGCGGCCGCACGGTAATGTGTTTGGAATTTTGGCATTACACTTTGCGTTCTTCGCCTATTAAATAGGCATCAATTTGGGGCCTTTAGCTCAGTCGGTAGAGCAACGGACTTTTAATCCGTGGGTCGTCGGTTCGATCCCGACAGGGCCCACAATATTGTCAAATCGGTACTGTAGGTCTGTGTCTTTAATTTTACAATGGCGGAAGATAGTCAATTAACCGGGTGGAGCAAATCTAAATTGAAAGAACTAAAGTAGAGTTTCTCATATGAACGGAAAAATTGATTTTTTTAAAAACTCAAGTACAAACCCTACATTATCAGACGAAATAAAGTTTGAGATAAAGAATTTTATATTTAGAGTTACTAATCCAAAATCAAGAAAAATACAACCAAAACATAATTACTTAAATCTGGGTTGTGGTGAAAACCCGAAGATTGGATTCGATAATGCTGATGCTCCAAGATTTAGGAATAAAAACCGTGAGATTTTTCCAATTAATTTAAAAAAAAGATTACCCTTTACAGATTTGTCCTACGACGGTATTTTTATTGAACATACGTTAGAACATTTTAGCCCGCATGATGCATTCAATTTGCTGAATGAGATTTATCGAGTGTTAAAAATTAACGGAAAAGTAAGAATAGTTGTGCCAGATTTAGATCTATATTTAAGCCATATTAAAGTTTCTAATCCTGAATTTGCCCACTACCAATCAACAGCAGAAGTTATCTATCGATTGACTCAGGATTGGGGCCACAAAAGCTTATATAATTTTGAAATTTTCGACCTATTGCTTAGAGAAATAGGATTTAAAAACGTTGGTAGATATGAATTTATGAAAGGAACAGAATCCTTACTAATCGATCAAATTCTTAGGAAATGGGAGAGCTTATATATAGAGGCTGAAAAAATTTAGTTAAATCGAAATTAAATCAAAACTACAAACTGGTCACGAATCAATTTCTGAATGTAAATACAGGCATTCTCTCTTTATTCGTGAAACTAGTTTGTACCTATGCCTTTTCAACAATATGTTGACCCTTAGCAAATTAAAAATACCAGTTGGATATTCAAAGTCTACTAATAAATACTTTGGCCTTAGTTCCATTTTCAACATATCATTTATCACTCGAACGGATAACCCTTCGATGTCCAACTTTACCAAATCAAAACTTTCCAATTCTAGATCTTGAAGCACATGTATCAAATTAGTTATTTCAAGTTCAATATATTTATCTGTTGATTGTAAATTGACTGCACTTAGAGATACATGGTTAGGGTTTTGAGGGAAGTAAAACTTGGCATATCCAACACGATCGGATAAACCTTTCTCAATTAGTGAAATAGAGGGGTTGCTATTAAATTTCTTTTTAAAATATTCAATCGCCCTAGGGGTTGGATCCATACAATAGCAAATCCATCCTAACTCAATAAGGTACTCCTCTAAATTTACGTCTTCACCAACACCTACAAGAAGTGCGGCACCTCTTTTAGGTAAATTAGATGGTAAAGGCCATGAATCTTTTTCAGTGCCAATCTCAATCTGCTCAATTTTCAAATTTTTTTGGAAAATTCTCAATACAAGTATTTCAAGCAAGTACTTACTTCTAGTTTTCATAAATCACTTCCAATTATTTGTTGAAACTTTTTGGCTATACTTTCTTCACTCCAACTGTCAAATGCTAGTTTTTGAATTGTTTCTTTTTGGGACTTTGAGTACCGAGTTTCCGAATCAAAACAAAAAATTGTTTTGTCAACCATTTTAGAAATATGACCATTTTTCACAATAAATCCAGACGTCCCAATATCTACTATCGTTTCTTTACAACCACCTACATCGAAGGAAACAACTCTAACTCCTAAGCATTGTGATTGAGATGTAAATTGAGGAAAATTGTCATTCTGGGAGAGGGAAATACAAACATCTGCCATAGCAATTATTTCTGCAATCATACTTTCGCTCTTAGTAAAAGGAAAATACTCCACATTTTTATTAAAAGCGGATAATTTGTAGGTGGTGCCAATTACAAGAATCTTAAAATTATCATCCCCATATCGATGATTCATTTCAGCTAAAAAACTTTCGAATAAATGGTTACCTTTTCGGATATTTTCTCTCCCTCCCGTTGTTGAAAAAATTACTACTTTACAATCAGTAGCGATGCCATATTTCAACTTTAATTCACATTTATCGTAAGACTGAAAATACTCTGTAGGAATCGGGTTAGGAATCACTGATACTCGTGCGTGTGGATCAATACGCAGCAATTGGTCTCTAAGCCAGATACTTGGAACAATTAAGCCTTTCGCGTCTTTCATAATCTGTTTTTTTAAAAGATAAAGCATGGCATTTAATGGATACACAACATATTTGACCATTAGATTTGAAGCTTTGTAATGGCCTAATGGTAGGCACATCCATTGATCATGCAGATAAAAGATAGATTTTTTTCTAGTCTTAAAAAGTTGCCAAATAGAAAGAAATCCACCTTGCACCCAATGTATAAAAAACACAGTGCTTTTATCTTGATTTAATTTTTGAGATCCAAACAGTGACATCGAAGCAGGACCATAAGAATTTATAAGCTTTTGATTCCATAGCAACTTTTCAATGGATCTTTGTAGGGAGTGACCTATCAAGTTAGGTCTCGTCCTCTTTTTTAGACAATTTTCAATTTTCAGTGCTTTTATCCACCTACTTGCTGCGATTCCAGCGCCATTTCCTTCAAAATGGGTTGAACAAAGAATTAACTTATGGCTTGTAACCATAAACCCAACATCAAATATTTGTATTTTGTTAAAGTCTCCACATTGCTTAGTTCAAATTTGTCCCAATCTAAGTTGACTGATTGTTGAATTATATTTGTAATATGTTGCCATTTTTCTTTTGGGATATCATTTTCCATGTTTATTAGCAAACTAGTGCTGAACCCCCTTTTTATATGGTTAGCCTTTGTCTTAATGCCAAAACCTAGTGCAAGATTTGATTTCGAGAAGTTACGTACATCAGTATCACTTGACCTCTGGAGGGCAGAATAGATTCTAAAGTCTGCCAAAGGGAGACGTGATTCAATTCCAAAAGACATAGAAAGCCTATCAATTTGTTTAAATCCATTTCCCACTAAGTAGCTGTTTACGATTTCAGCGCGAGACTTAATTAATGGGTCTTTACTGTCTAAATTTGGATCAGAGGATAAGTTTACATTTTCATTAATTTCAAATAACCGACAAAGTTCTGGCGAGAAAGCGGGCGTGTTCCAAAAATATCTTTTGGGTTGATTTTTCTCATCTTTAAATGATTTTACATGAAGATTATACCAGGCATAACCTTGAAAGAATTCATCTGAACCATGGCCAAAAAAAGCAACTTTAACTTGATCATTTTGCATTGCTGAAAGAAGTTGCATATATGCCAAACCTGAGGAGTCAGCGTGCAAATCATTATTTCTTGAATTTAATTCAACTAGAGATTCAAACAAATCTCTCTTTTTAGGATTGACTACTTTGCACTTTAATCCAATTTCTTTAGAGAATCTTAATGCATTTGAGTGTTCACTTCGCCACGGTAATAATGAATTCTTATATGTATAGCTTTTACGAAGCGGGCTGTTTGACAGTAATGTTTTTGCAATTATTTTTGAGTCAATGCCTGAACTTAGCGCCACTCCGGATTTTACATCCGTTTGTGACTGCTCCATTAATATCTCATAAATAAAATCATGGAAATTCTGGTTTTCATCATAGCTGGTAGTAATTCCATCATGCCCAAACAAATCTAGAACTTCGCTCCATTCATGACTAATTCCATTTAATTCATATACTTTTCCCTTTGGAAAATGGAAAATTTGTGAATCCATAGTTATAGGTTCCTCAACGTATCCAAATCTAAAATAAGAACTTAAAGCATCTAAATTCAAATTCAAATTTCGCTTAAGTATCATTAGATTTGTTCTAAATTCAGAAGTAACTACGATTTCTTTAGCATTTTTTGAAAAATAAAGTGGCTTTTCGCCCAATTGGTCTCGTGCTATGTAAACCTTGTTAGACAAATTATCAATTGCAATAACTGCAAACTGTCCAGCAATTTTTTTAAAAAAACTAATTCCAAATTTTGATAATCCATTTGCGATAGTTTTGGTATCAGATATAGTAGAAGGCAAATTGTACTGATAAATTAATTTACTAAAATTGTATATTTCGCCATTTAAGAAAACACTCCAACGGTGGTCAGAAGACAAAACTGGCGGGTTACCTAATTTTGCTCCAGTTACAGATAATCTATCAAAGTGAATTTTCAACTTATTATGGGATGTCTGATAGTGAAAATCTGGTCCTCTGTGAGATTGAGTTACTTGGTCATATGTGTAATTGTTTGAGTAAAGTACAATTCCACACATTAGATCGCACCTCGAATATCGTATACGAGTTTATTTTCTAATAAATTAAATTCATCAATTTGTAAATAATTCAAATCTGGCAAACTTCTTGGGAAAAAAGGTACTCTCTTTGCGTGTGCCGGCTTTCGGAAGGTATGGGTTGCATTGGTACCAAATCCTATATTCTTAACAAGATTAATCGGTGGTCTCAGGGAATATTGATTCTTGTTTTTTAACCAGTATCCTATTGTGAAAGGTGTAGCCCAACTGTTCTTAATCCAATTGTTTTCGATCTTTCCAGGGCCACTCGATTTTGCTAAATTGGCTATGTGAAGCCAATGATCAACAAACTCCTTTGTTGCACCAGGAACAGACCATAATTTCGTTTGCAAAACACTTAAGTCATATTCTTTGGCTTCAACTTTGCTATTGCTCCATACTTTTTTTGATGATGCCCAACCCCAAACAAATGGATATTTAGAATGTGAAATATTTAGCTTACGGGCACTTGGAACATGTCTAGACAGTGCGACATGACAATCTTCCAACTCAATCTTTGGATTACTAATTAGAATTTTAATGTAGTCAATTACCAAGGGAGAGGGGATACAGTCCTCTTCAAAAATGGTGGCAAAATCACTAAGCTCAAAAGTGATGTCAAGGGCCCTTCTAACAGCACGATATAGGCCTAAATGTGAATCATGCTTATGAATTTTGATTCGCGCGTTAGCTTTTTTTGCCTCCAGACAAATGTTCTCTATTATTGAAGTTGCAATCCACTTGCGAGATTCGTCTGGAACTGGATCTATAAAAATGTTGACAATATCGAAATTATTTATGGCTTTGGAATTAAGTAGTTTTCTTAAGGGTCCAGGTTTATTGTGAGCCAGGATCGAAACTGAGAGACTCATTCTATAATCATACCTCACTACTTTACTCAAACAACTGGAGACTTTATGAAACTAATTGAGGTTTATCCGTTGAATGGCTTTGGAAATAGAATACAGGCAATTTCCTCAGGCATTAATTCAGCTTTAGAATTGAATCTTTCAATTAAAATTAATTGGATTGTGAATGAACAATTTCCTCTTAGCTCAGGAGAAATTTTTTCTAAAAAAACTTTATCTAAATTCAATATTTCTGATGTTTATCAAAATCCATATCAAAACTTCAAAATTGGTTTAACGGATAAGAAAGATGGAAGCCTGATTGTAAAAGGGGGGGGGAAAGGTGAACAATTTTTCATAAACTCGTACAAAAAACAAAAAAGTATTCTTTCATACCAAAAAATTACTTTAGTATCTGGAGGTTTTTTTAATTTAAAATCTGACAAAGTTGATTTGCAACGAATCAGAAGTAACTACACAAAAATTGAATTTTCTAATTCTTTGTTAAATAAAACCAAAAAACTGAAATTACAAATTCCCGCTAAATATGATGTATTACATCTTCGATTTAAGGATAGAAGTCACGAATCTGCCAAAATGAGCGACATAAAAAAATATTTTGAGAAAAACCCAATCTCGCTACCTCTCTGTGTAATAGGAGACGATCGTGACATTAATGTGGAAATTAGTAGTATGCTAAAAATGATTAATCCTGAAACTTTTATGTTGAATAACTCAATTCCCAACAGGTACTCATCGCAAGGATTGGTTGATGCTTTAGTTGAGTTTCTAGTGATTTCAGGTGCAGAAATGGTGCACGCCAGCTCCCCTTCATCTTTTTCTGAAGAATCCATTTATTTCAATCCCAAGCCCCCACCCTATTCGCTAATTAAAGGCCCACAATATAAATCTAAGATTAGATACTGCTGGCATAAGATTTCAGTAAAGTTAAAATTTATGTTCTATCTACCATTTATTCTTACTAATAAAATAAAAATCCTGGGCAGAAAAGTTTTCAAGATAAATTTCATAACCCTTCGAAAACATTAATTCTTTTATCTTTCTCATATCAGATAAACGGAAGTTATGCTCAACAATCCAAAATCTGACGTCATAAGCTTTAAAATCAAAATTTTTCAAAATTGCTAGCTCTGAACCCTCCACATCCATCGAAATAAGGTCGATCATTTTTGGTGCATTGCGAGATTTCAGTATCTCTTCCAAACTTGCTCCAATAACTTTATGAATTCTCTGTATACCAATTTGAACATGACCATCATCCGCTAATTTTGAATGTAATGGACTTGTATTTGAAGTAAATGCAAATTTTTTTCTGGATCCACTAGATGGGACAACTGCCCTATAATCCAATTGACATTTTCGGTTCCGCTTTAAGTCTGTTTTCCAATATTTGTCCGGCTCAATCAGAAGTCCATGCCAATTAAGGTATTTTTCCAAGTAAAATGTATTGCTCAATTCAATTCCGTCAGCTGCTCCAAATTCAACAAAGAAACCGTTGCCTCCAACAACGGCACCTACAATTAAATCTTGTAAGTTTTGAGCGCTTGAAAGATGCAAACTGTCTTTAATTTTTCTCAAAATATCCTCATCTAGACCCTCGTCGGCTTCTTGGACTCTAGACAACATTTGAAATGATTCGCGATTTTTTATTTCTCTGAGCTCCGAAGTAATTCGAGCGAATTCTGAGCCCCTAATAATTCGAACTTGCATGATAGTTTCTAACTTTTTCTTTATTTTTATTCCAATAGAATGAAAATTAAAATATTGAATCATAAGGATTAATCTATATCCACTTTATGCTTTATGTAAAGAAATGAGTGTAATAAAAAAGAGATATTTTGAAGAATAGATTAAAAATAGTTTGGGCGCAGTAAAACTATCTCTAGTAAATTTAATCATTTTACGATTACGTATCTTCAATATTTCTTAGCGGATATAAAGAGCAAATCTATTTCTGTTAAATCAATCCTCTTTTTTTCAATTGTTTTTTTAATTTTTTTGGAATAGTAATCATGTATAAAGTAATCAACAAAACTACTTAGATTTTTGGTAAACAAAAAAATGCGAATTTTTGTTTTTATTAATAGTATGATTTTGTGTAACTTTTTCATTTCGTATCTGTAAGTATCAATTTCTGATAGTACTTGACGGAAATTTACAGTGGATGCTCCGCCAAATGAAAAAGCCACCAATGGCCTGTTTAATTCTAGTAAAGCAGCGTTATTTACAGCATAGTCAAGGAATCTTCCATCTTCAGCATATTCGAGTATATTTTTAAACCCACCAAACTTTTCGAGAAGTTGTTTTGAGCAGACAACTCCTTGATGGTTTATTTCGGCAACTAATTGCCCATTTTTCAAAGTTGTAATTTTGGGCAAGGTAAAATCATAAATTAAATTTTTTGAGTTTATATGAATAGTTGGGAATACAATAAGTGAATTTATAGCAGAGGTGTTTGCTAATAAGTAATCTATAGAGTTAGAAGAGGTCAAAAAGTCGCCCGCATTCAAAAACCAAATATGAGTTCCTGATGAATTTTTCCAACCAGCATTCATGGCTGCATAAATTCCTTCAGGTTCTTGTTTTATGTATTTTAAGTTTAACCGTGAATCAAACTTTTGATTTATGGAGCTTTGTATTTCGTTGTCAGAGCTACTGTCTACAATTAACCAATTAAATTTGCGGGACTGTTGTGCCAGGAGTGAGTTTCCCGTAATTAAGAATCCTTGTGGATCATTTTTGACCACGGTTACTATTGATAAATGAATAGAGTCATTATCACCCATTGCTCTATAGTATCCCTGTGCGTAGAGTTTTAACCTTACTTCGAGGCTTTGGTCTCGATCCAGTTAAATTGGTTCGTTCTCTCCCAAGAATTCCTAATTATCTATATCAATACTATCGTTTTTCTCTACTTAGTAGATCGTTTAATTTAAAAGTATCTCCTTATCTGTCTGATTCAACCTCCAATTCTGGTGAATCTCGCGGTCATTACTTTTGGCAAGATTTGATAACCGCCCAATGGATATACCAAGGTAATCCAACCAGTCATTTAGATGTTGGTAGCAGAGTCGATGGATTCATAGCGCACCTACTTTGTTTTCGCGAAGTTTCAGTTTTGGATTTAAGAACGCAACCTTCGAAAATTGAGGGCTTGAATTTTATAAATGGAAATGCCCAGGCTCCTTTAACTAATTTACTGAATTCATTTGAATCTGTATCTAGCTTGCATTCAATTGAACACTTCGGTTTAGGAAGGTACGGCGATCCACTGGATCCGATGGGACACGCAAAAGGACTAGTAAATATATCAAATTGCGTAAAAGTGGAGGGATTTTTTTATTTTAGTTTTCCTATTGGAAAGTCAACCATTTTTTTTAATGAACAAAGAATTTTGGACCCACTTTGGGCTATAGATTTATTGCCAAATTTTGAACTAGTTGAATTTGTTTTGATACCTTGGACGGATCCACCAATTTATGATTCAACTCCAAAAGATTTTAATGTACTTAAAAAAGGATTTTGTGGGCTATATAAGATGAAACGCATCGGCTAAATGATAAAGCTATTAATAATGCTAAATGCAAATTTCGGTTCACTGTTTGCTAAAAAAGAGAAAATAAAGTTGGTTATTCTCATAATAGGATTTATCATCTTGAACTTATTGGACTTAATTGGAGTTGCCCTCATCGCAGTAATTGCTTCAATTTCTGTTAGAAGTATTAATGATTCAAACCCGGGTGATAGAACTACAAAAATACTTGACTTACTGAATTTATCAGATGCTAACTTAAAGAATTTAATGATTTATTTTAGTTTGATGGCCCTGGGCTGTTTTATTGCAAAGTCCTTACTTTCATTAGTAATCAATATAAAAGTCTTAGCTTACTTGGGTAAAAAATCTGCGGAATTATCAGAGTCAATCTCCAAAGGAATTTTCTCATCAAATGTTGGGTTTATTGAACATAAAGGACATGGGGAATTACTCCATTTGATGACCACAGGATCTGTAGAAGTTGTAGTAAGGGTTCTCGGTGGAGTTCTAACTTATATATCAGAATTGATTTTAGTTGTTCTTTTATTTATTTTATTAGCTATTGTAGATTTTAAAGTAGCAATTCCAACATTTTTAGTTTTATCCATTACAGCAAAAATAATTAGTAAACAAATAAATGTGAAAGCTCAGAAGATTGGGCATGCTCAAGAAAAAATTGTTAATGAAGGAAATAACTTTATTTTAGATTCTCTTAAAATTCAAAGAACTATATATACATCGGGATTGGCTAATATAATTTCAACCCGAATTGGGTCTAAAAGAAAATTGTCTGGAGGTAACAGTGCTGCAATGGACGCTTTACCATTCACAATAAAGTATCTTTTAGAAATTGTTTTAATTATGTCTGCATTCATTTTGGCATCAGTTCAATTCTTACGATTTGATACCAATCAAGCGGTAGCAAGTTTGGTGCTATATATGGCAGCTGGATTTAGAGTTATTCCATCAGTAATGCGGATACAGCAATCTAAAGTGCAAGTAATCGGAGGAATTCCATTAGTTCGTGCAATAATTGGTTTAGAGAAATCTATTCAGAAGCAAAACCAAGCAATAACTCAGTCTATAAATGAGAACTCTTTTGGATCAGATAAGCCACTGGTAAAAATCATTAATTTAAATTTCGAGTACAAGGATTCAACCAAAGAGATTTTATGCAATATTAATGCAGAGTTTAAAAGCGGGGAAATTTCAGTAATAGTGGGTCCCTCTGGTGCAGGTAAGTCGACGATGTTTGATTGCATAATGGGAATAGGGTTGGCGTCTTCTGGACAGATCTACATTAAAGGAATGCATCCATTTACATTTATAAATCGAAATCCAAAAAAATTAGGTTATGTTCCACCAGAGGTTCCTATTCTGCGAGCAAGTATTCTAGAAAATCTAGTTTTAGAAGAAATTGATTTTAGCCCAGAATTATCAAATTCTGTTTGGAAAGTTCTAGAAGATGTGGGACTTGCTGAATTTGTAAAATCTTTACCAAAAAATCTAGAAACTGTAATTGGAGAGGATGGATTTAGGCTTAGTCAAGGGCAAAATCAACGAATAGGATTAGCGCGTGCCTTATTAGGAAATCCGGAGATTTTACTTCTCGATGAAGCGACAAGTGCCCTTGATAGTCAAACCGAGGAGTTAATTCAACAAACACTTTTCAAACTTAGAGACAATGGAATTTGCATAATTGCAATCGCACATCGTCTATCAACAGCGAAGATTGCAAATAATGTAATTTATATTTCTGATGGAAAAATAGAGGCCACTGGAAATTTTGAAGAAGTGAAAAGCAAGGTCGCAGATTTTGCCGCGCAATGTAAATTATTAAATTTATAGACAAGATCAATAAAAACGGTTGAAATTTAATGAACAAAAGCGATAAATCAATTGATGCAATTATCCCAATCAAGAATAATTCTGTAGTAATCTTAAATATATGTAAAGTTATAAGGAACGCTACTCAGTTTAATATTCGGTGCATTGTTATTCTAGATGGTTTCAGCAAAGAGGAAGTTATAAACTTTAAAAATACACTTGGCAAAATAAAAAATTCAGATATGGTACGAATTAAATCTGGAATTTACGGATCACCTGGATCGGCGAGGAACGCAGGCCTTGAAATTAGCTCAAGCAAATGGATAACTTTTTGGGATGCTGATGATTACCCAAATCCTAAGGCGATATCAAATGCACTTGAGATATACAGCTGGAACCAAATTCCAATAATTGGCCAATTTCAGATGAATTCGATTGATACAAAAACAGTAAGTATTTACGATGTTGCAATTAACCCTGGAATATGGAGGATACTATTCCCAAAAACAACGGTAGCGACCTTAAGATTTAGCGACAAGCATTGGGGTGAGGATCAGCTATTTATCGCGCAAACTGAGTTGTTGATAAACAACGCAAGAATTGTTGCTCATTTTTTTTATAATTATCAAACCGGTCTGAGTAATCAGCTAACACAGAATCAGAGGAATGTAAACGATGGAGTAAAATCACTAATAGATATTTATAAGTTTAATTCAAAGTATAGAGGCTCAAATAAAAATTTAGAATCTCAACTAATCCCTATAATCAAATTATCCGCGACGGCTCTGAAAAGATTTATTTTTTTAGACAATATACCCAGATCTCTTTGGCAACTACTCAAAATAAATTTTCTGACTTTTCTGTATTTTAAGAAAAATTATATTAGGGCTATCTACATAGTTGCGATTCAGAAAAAAAGTGCAGAATGATTGTCTACATACTGCTGGCTGGCGGACTTGGAAACCAATTTTTTCAATACTCTGCGGCAGCAAGCATGAACCCATCAAAGATTGTTTTTGTGGATCTAATTGCAAATGCAAGAGTAGGCGCAGATGGAAAACCTGATATCTTCAATTTTCAACTTCCAATTTCTATTGAATATAAGAAATACAAGCTAAATCTTATAATACGAAGAATTCTTTGGTCATTTTTAGGCTCTTCATCTAGTGATTCAAAAATTAGAAAAAAGATATTTTTGAATAGAATTTCAATTATATTATGTCAAACACTTTTAAATCTTATCTTAAAAGATAAATCAAAATTATTTGTTTCAAACAATAATGGCTTCAGTCCTTTGCCAAGCAACGAAACAATTAATAATTATTTTTTTATTGGATATTTTCAGTCTTATCTATATGCTCAGAAACTTTTGCCTTATAAAAAATCTATAGTGTTAATTAACCCATCTGTTGAAGCCAAAAATTTTTATGAACACATTGCTTTTAATGAAATTAAGAGCAGTGTGCAACTACGAGGTGGAGATTATCTTACAAATCTAAGTTTTGGTAGTTTAAGCATTGATTATCTAAAAATTGTAGTTTCGAAACATTTCAGCAAAAACAAAAAAATTGTTATTTTTTCTGATGACAAAAAATTGATAGCTAGATTTAAAACTTCTTTCGATTTGAAATATGAGATAGCGCCTGAAACATTATCTCCAGCTGAAACGTTGGAAGCCATGCGCAAAATGAATACTTATGTGATAGCAAATTCGACTTTTGGTTGGTGGGGCGCGTATTTGTCAGAATGCGAGACAGCGTTAATAATTGCTCCTGAGCCCTGGTTCATGGGCAAATCCACCCCCAGAGACCTCATTCCTCCTAATTGGACTAGGGCTAGTTCAATTTTTGCTGGCCCTGGTGCTTAGTTGGGCAAATTTAGCGCTCGAATAGCGCTTAGCGCTGCCCCCGTGTGATGAATTTAAAGAAATACCAATGGAGAGGGCAACATTTGCCCCTCCCAGGTGTCTTACTAAGTAGAGGGCAAGACGTTGTCTCTCTGGAAGCGGGAAATCAAGTGTCACTTCGTAAGAAGGCTCAGGCCCCAGCATCTGTTGCTGCGTGGTCTGTTTCTGATTTATCCGCGCTTTATGCAGAAAACCGCTCATTACTTGTCGCCCAAGCCCGCCGAATTCTTCGAAGCGATGCCGATGCAGCTGAAGTAGTACAAGATGCGTTTTTGAAGTTCATCTTGGCAGCACCTGAACTAGATACCGCTGACCGTGCTCTTGCCTACCTACGGACATCAGTGAACAATCTTTGCTTGAATGTAATTAGAGCAACTGGCTCACGTCCTAACTTGGTAGCAATCGATGCTGATACAACCCAAGAGCGCTTGTCTGAAATCGCAGCAGAGAATCACATCCCAATGGATGCAACTCTTGCAGCCGCAGAAGATGCCTCAATTATTCGTGAAGCCTTATCTCGCTTGTCTCCATCACAACGCACAGCTTTAGTTATGTGGGAAGTTGAAGGACGTTCAACAGAGGAGATTGCTAAAGCTATTGGAACATCACCAGCAAATGTGCGCCATGTTGTTACTCGCGCTCGCGCATCTTTCGTACGAGTTTTATCTGAGTGGGTAATTGATGAAAAGACTGGCGCTACAGCGCTAGATGCTTTATCTGATACCTATAAGAAAGCAGCAGAGCTTGCTAAGAAATCTTCAAAAGTAGCCTTGTCATTATTAATAGTAATGGTTGCGTTTTTAGGATTTAATTCCGTGACTGGCGCTGAATTCAATAATCTTCCTTTAGTAACAAACTTTACTCAAGAGGCGCCTGTAAAAACTGAGGTCGCTCCAGAAGCACCAATTGCTCCATCGGAAGAGGATTTATCAAACCAGAAAGTTGTAACGGAGAATAACTCAATTAATTTTAGAGCTTTAAATACTTTATTTGCAGGCTTAGCAAAAGATGGGACACCAATTGGTTTTACTGTCTCAGATCTAAGTGGCGCAGTTGGTTCACTCCTTGTGACCCCACCCTCTCTAATCTTAAACCCAGATGGATTCTCACTTATCTCCTACGCCCAATCACAAGGTGATGAATCAATAAATGTTTTGCTATCTCAAACCATTACAGTTGATGTATCAGGTACCTCATATGCAGCCTCACCATCAATCTCTATCGCAGGCAATTGGTACCCGCTAACCCTGACAGAGACCTCATTTAATACCCAGCGCCTAGCCAATGGAAATTACCTGTTAGTAGCGATTTTGTCGGTCAATTCAACGGTCGAATCTGAGATTTTTATGGGTTCAGCAGGCGGTAAAGATGTCGATGTGATTCCAAATGAGATTGTTACCCGTATAATTATGGACTCTAGCAAGACTCAAATTCTTGCTCAAGCTATCAATATCTCAGCAAGTGGGGTCAAGTAAATGACTCCAAACAAACAGGTTTCTCCTGTGATCCGGATATCACGGGGGGAAAGAGATGCGTCAGCACGTGCGACTCATCTCGAAGCCGCCTTTGAGAAATACTCAAAGACGACTATCGAAAGGAAATACATGTCAAATACGACAACTTTCAAGCGCATCGCGCTTGTAGTTATCGCAGCTCTGGCATTCAGCGGAATTTCCGCTGTTTCTGCCCAGGCTGTTCAAAACACTCTCGTCTTCTGCGCAATAGGAGATGGCGACGCCGGAGTAGCGGCTGCTAACAGCACCACTCGCGACGTCTGTTCAGGTGTTGCTGGTCCTTCAAACTTTGTCACCTTAGATGGTGCTCAAACGACCAAGGATGTTGAAATCACAATCTCAGGTGGCGGAACTTTTGCTGCCTCTCCTGGCGTAACAGCTTGGGCAATTGACTCTACAAAGTCGATTGCTTCTGCTTCTGCTGCATCAGCTGATCAGCTAATTCGCGTTATGACACCAACAGTTGGTACCTACACAGTTACAATGAAGTCATCAACTGCAAACGCAGGCTCTTTCACTGCTTCAACAGAGACTGTGGTAATCACAGTAAGAGCAGCTGTAGCAAGTGGAACTTACAGTGCAACTGAGTCATCATTCGTGATTGCTGCTGGTGAGACCAACACAATTGGAACAACTGACGCAACAGTTCTTACAGCCTCTGCTGCAAACACAGAGACAGCTGCAGCAACCATTAGAGTTGTATTAAAAGACACTCTAAAGGCTGCTATCAGTGACACAATTACTGCGACCATCATTTCTGGTCCTGGAACAATTGGTGTTGCTAGTGAGACTTCCACAATTGGAACAGCTGGTAAAGCTAATGGTTACGCCGCCGCTACTTACTCTAAGTCATGGCGCGTTTCAGCACTTGACACAGTAAACAGCTCAACTGCGTTGAACGGCGTAGTTGAGACACAAACAGCAGGAACGCTGTACTTCTTAGTGTATGCAAACGGACAAGCCGGAACTTCAACAGTGACGTTTAGAAACACTGCTGGAACAGTTCTTGCTACAAAGACTCTTGCATTCTCCTCTCCTATAGCGTCAACAATAAGCGCTGTAGTTAAAAAGGCGTATGTTAAGGCTGGCGGTACAGAAGCAGCTCCAAACCAGAAAGTGTTTGCAGTTACAGTTAAGGATTCCGGTGGCAATGCCATTTCAAATGGAACTTTGACAGCAACAGCAGCAACTGGATCATTAGTTGGTGCAAATGGCGCATGTAGTTATGACACAACCGACGCGGTTTGGTACTGCTCAGCACTTGGTGTTGCAGCAGACGCATTCGGTGCTGTTGTTTATACCTTCAAGCACACAAACGCAACTGACAACTCATCTGTATCAACAACTGCAACTACAACGTTTTCAGATGTTGTAGCAGCTAAGTTGACAATTACAGCTCCTGCAACCGCATCACCGGGCTCAGAGGTTACTTACACTCTCACTGCAACAACCGCAGCGGGAACACCAGTTGCTGACGGAGTCTATGAATCCACACAGGGCGTGTCAGGCAATAATGGCCGCTTCTTTGCATCAGCTGTTTATTCAGCTACAAGTTATACACCTTTCGCAGTCGGTGAAACAATCACCACTGTAAGCGGTGTAGCTACCTCTAAGGTGTTCCTACCATTTGCTGCAGGCTCAGTCACAGCAACTTGGACTCTAACAGGAACAGCTGGAACAGCCAGCGGAGCTCTTGCAAAAGAGTTAACTGCGACAAAAATCGCACCAGCAATCACAATTACTGATTCAGGAGCCGCAGCGTTAGCTGCTGTAAATGCATTAGCGACAACGGTTGCTTCACTAAGAACCTTGATTGTTACATTAACAAACTTGGTGCTAAAGATTCAGAAGAAGGTAAAGGCCTAAACCGCCTCTGCACTTCTTTGAATTAAAGGAGGGCCTAATCCTTGTTATGAGGGTTAGGCCCTCCTTCTTATGTACAATTCGAGGATGGTAAAAAGTCCAATTAAAAAAATTAATGCTGATAAGACACCCATTTTTCTAATAACTTTAGTTGCCCTAATTACACTCGCTTTCAACTCTCGAATTCAAGATCCGTTTAATGCACCTAAAATGTGGCTTTTACTCTTCTTAGCTTCTTGGTTGACTGGTCGGTTGGTTAATAATAAAGATTTATTCAAGGAAAGCCGAACGAATAAGGTAACCCTAGTTATTTCAGGGTTATTCATATTGACTCTTTTCGCCAGCACAGTCTTAACCGATGTTCAAATCACTGGATTTTTAGGAGAAAATCAAAGAAGAACTGGCTTTTTGACATATGTAGGATTTATTTTAGTGTTACTTGGCGGTTTAATCTTTATTAGATTGATGAATTTAGAGGCCTTGGCCAAGATCTCAGCAGGAGCAGGATTCTTGCTTGCATTTTATGGAACTCTGCAAATTTCAGGTAATGATTTTATATTATGGAATAATCCATATAATGCAATTATTTCAACGGTAGGAAATCCAAACTTTGCTGCTGCCATTATGGCAATTCTTGGAGTACTTAGTTTTGGTTTGGCATTAACTAGTTCAGTCTCTAAAACTACAAGAGTCCTTGCCGGGGTTTCATCAGTTTATTCATTGTTCTTAATTTATCTTTCTGATGCTCTACAAGGTTTACTATCATTTGCAGTGGGAGTCGCAACAATTCTGATTGTCCTGAGCTTTCAAAAAAATATGAAACTTGGTTTTCTTGCACTGACCTCGAGTGGATTTATTGGATTTATTGGGATTTTAGGAATGCTTCAAATTGGTCCACTAACCGATTATTTGTATAAAAGTTCTGTAACTGTGCGAGGCTACTATTGGCGTGCGGGTATAGAGATGTTTATCAACAATCCTATATTTGGCGTCGGTGTTGACAGATATGGTGCTTATTTCAAGGAGTTCAGAGATAAGCAATACGCATTGAATTATGGTTTTGATATAACAAGTACAAACGCCCACAATGTACCTATCCAACTGTTCGCTACAGCTGGTGTATTTGTCGGCATGATTTATATTTTTTTGATATTGTTTATTTTTATTAGAGGTATTAAAGGAATACGTGAATTACAAGGAAGTAATCAGGTTTTATTTACCTCAGTCTTTGCAGCATGGCTTGCTTATCAAGCGCAATCAATTGTTTCCATAGACAATATTGGAATAGCGGTTTGGGGTTGGTTGCTTGGAGGAGTAATAATCGGTGTTTCTTCCCAATCATCATCAAATCAAGGTAAGGTGAATAAACAACCTAGAAAGAGCGCAAATTTAGGTATTTTAGTCTCGGGAGTACTTGTGATCTCTACATTAGTTTTGAACATTTCTTTGTATCGCGGGGAATATAATATGTTTCAACAGCGAGCAAGATACAACCCACAAATTGTGGAAAATAGAGTTCCTTTTTATGAATATGCAGTGAAAACATTAGATACACCACTGCTAGAACCTTATTACCAAATGATGACGGGCACATATTTGGTTTCCAATATGTATGTAAATGAAGGAATGGAAGTCTTGCAAGAGGTCTATAAATCAGATCCACGAAACCTAGACAACTTGGGAATTTTAGCAACCTTTTCAACACAATTGGGTCAGTTTGAAAATGCGATTAAGTACCGAAAAGAAATCATTACCCTAGATCCTTGGAATGGAAACAACTACCTTGAGCTTGGAAAAATTTATAAAACACTTGGTAGATTTCAAGAGATGGAGTTAATGCGACAAAAGATTGTTTCCTTTGCACCAAATACCCCCGAGGCCTCATCAGCCAATTCCGACTTAATTCAATAGATATTTAATATGAAAGTTTCCATTATTGGTCAGGGTTATGTGGGGTTGCCACTTGGTATTTCTTGTGCTCAGTCTGGGTATGAAGTAACAGGCCATGATTTAAGTGAAGAGAAAGTTTCTCAGTTGAATAAATGCCAATCAATTATTGAGGATGTATCTAGTAAAGAGTTGAAAATTGTAACTGAATCCGGAAAATATCAGGCAACAACTAATAATTTAATTACCCCAGCTACTGAGATTATTTGCATTTGTGTACCCACGCCCCTTGGCATAAATCATCGACCAGATTTAGGTGTTTTAAAGGAAGCTACAAAAGATGTGGGCAGGAGTTTGAAGCCAGGGATGCTTGTAATAATTGAATCAACAATACAAACAGGTACAACTCGCAATGTGTTGGTCCCTATTTTAGAAAAAGAATCAGGCTTAAGCAGGGATCAATTCTTGGTTGTGTACTCACCGGAGCGAATTGATCCTATGAATAAGAAGTTCACAATTAAAAATACACCAAAGCTAGTTGCGGGGCTTACGCCTGCAGCGGCAATTAAAGCTAAGGAGTTTTACTCAAAGTTTATTGATCAGGTGGATGTGTGTGATTCACTAGAGGTGGCAGAAACGGCAAAGTTGCTTGAGAACTCATTTAGATTGATAAATATCTCATTCATTAATGAGTTAGCGATCTTTTGTCAGAAAATTGGCATTGACGTTAATGAGGTAGTAAAGGCAGCATCTACCAAGCCATATGGCTTTATGCCCTTTTATCCAAGTGTGGGGGTAGGCGGTCACTGCATTCCGGTTGATCCCATCTATCTATCAGATGCTGCAAAATCAGCAGGAGCGGCAAGCAGATTTATAGATTTAGCAGATGAGATCAATCAAGCCATGCCTTCATACTTTGTCGAACGGGCCAAGCAGATCATTGATGGAGTAAAGAGTAAGAAGATTTTAGTAATCGGATTATCTTATAAGCCAAATGTTGCAGACGTTAGAGAGAGTCCAGTGATCTCCTTAATTGAGCAGCTGCGAAAAGCTGGCGCAGAGGTTTTCTGGCATGATGAGTTAGTTAAAAGTTGGAATGGGCAAGAAAGTACCCCAATTAGTTCAGATTTTGACCTAGCAATTATTGCCACCCCTCATGATTACTTGGAGTTATCAGCTTTAAAGGATGTACCAATCCTTAATACCAGGTCTTCAATATGAGATATCTAGTTACCGGGGGTGCAGGATTTATTGGTTCTCACCTAATTGAAAGCTTAATCAATCGCTCTGATCAGGTGGTGGTGTTAGATAACCAATCAACTGGTAGTAGCAAGAACTTAAGTAAAGTTGCAGATCAAATCACAGTTCACAATGGCAGTATTTTGGATCAACAATTAGTAGATAAATTAGTAGCAGATTGTGATTATGTGATTCACCTTGCTGCTGCCCTTGGGGTTTTTAACATTGTAAATAAACCGTTAGAGAGTTTAAAGACCAATCTGCAAGGATCTGAGATCATCCTGCAGGCAGCAGATAAATATCGCAAGCCGGTATTAATTGCCTCAACTAGTGAGATCTATGGCAAAAATGAAAAGGTGCCCTTAAATGAAGAGGATGATCGGATTATTGGCCATCCCCTTAAATCACGTTGGTCATATAGTGAGGCCAAGGCAGTTGATGAAAGTCTTGCCTACTTTTACCACCTTGAGAATAAGCTACCGGTAAAAATTGTAAGATTTTTTAATACAGTTGGTCCTCGCCAAGTAGGCCATTATGGAATGGTAGTTCCTAGATTTATCGAAGCAGCTTTAAAAAATGAGCCATTATCAATATATGGTAGTGGTGAACAAATAAGATGCTTTTGCCATATTGCAGACGTAATTAAGGCGTTACTTTTGGTAATTGATTCAGAACAAGCAATAGGTGAGGTTTTTAATATTGGTAACAATCAACAAAGCTCAATCAACCAGCTAGCGGATCGAGTCATAAAACTTCTTGGTTCAAAATCAAAGATTGAAAGAATTCCTTATGCAGATGCTTATCCGCAAGGGTTTGAGGATATGCAAAGGAGAGTTCCTGATATCTCTAAGATCAAAAGAGTTCTTGGCTGGTCACCACAATTAAATCTTGATCAAATCATCAAAGATATTGCCTCTTCATACTCAGATTAACAATTAGTAATAGGGTTTGAGCAGTGAGTACCGGTGGCTTTACAACCAAACAACTTTTGGCAGAGGAGTCTTTGTTAAAGCTTTCAACCTTAAGTAACAAAGAGGCCCTTGAGATCGGTGAGATTGCGACAGATTTAGGCAGAGAGAGAAAATTACCTGTAGCTATTGAGGTAAGAATTGGTGAGTGGATCATCTACCACGCCTCATTGGCGGGCTCAAAGCCTGAGAATGATTGGTGGATAAGACGTAAGGCAGCGGTTGTGAACTTAAAACAACACTCAACTATGTATGAAAGGGTTTCTGCAGAAGAGCGTGGAGTTGATTGGCATCGTGAGAATAATCTGCCAGATGAGACCCATGCAATTCATGGCGGGGCGATTCCATTGATCACAGATGATGGATTTAAAGGCATTTTAATTATTAGTGGATTACCACAGGTTGAAGATCATCTGCTTGCAGTTGAGGTTTTAACTGAGTTTTTAGCCCGTAAGGGTGAAGAGATTTAATGGCTCAAGTTTGGGTGGCAGGTGAGGTGCTAATTGATTTAATTCCCAATGGAAACACATCTGAGCTAATAGTTGGCGGTGGACCAGCAAACACTGCAAAGGCCTTGGCAAGAGTTGGGGTGGATACTCAATTTATTGATGGTATCTCAACAGATAATTATGGATTGATGGTGAAAGAGGAGTTACTTAACTCAGGGATAAAACTTGATTACGTTAAGTATTCGCATAAGCCAACCTGTCTTGCAATAGTCTCGCTAAGTAAAGAGGGTTCAGCCTCGTATGAGTTTGTAATTGAAGGTACGGCAACCTTTGATTTTAGCCAGCAGTGGCTGCCAAACCCTATCGAGTTAAAACCATCACTTCTTTACACCGGAACCTTAGCTACCATTATTGAGCCAGGTGCCTCTGAGTTATTTATTTGGGCACAATCTGTAGCAAAGGTTGCACCAATAATCTTTGATCCAAATATCAGAGCTGCTGTGATGGATGATCATCAGCAGTATCTATCCCAAGTAGAGCGCTGGGTGGCAATTTCATCAGTGGTAAAAGTAAGTAAGGATGATCTCACCTGGCTTTATCCATCACTTGAGATTGATCAAATTGTTGATCATTGGTTCACCATGGGAGTTTTACTGGTTGTGGTCACATTTGGTGATCAAGGATTAGCAGCTTATCGATTAGGTGAAAAGATAAAGGTTGATGCGATGAAGGTTAAGGTTGTTGACACAGTGGGTGCTGGTGACACAGTTGGTGCTATTTTGGTCGAGGCGATTGTTAATGATGGTTTGGATAGCTTGATTGGAGATAGGTTAGAGGTGATGCTCAAAAGAGCTGCAAAGGCTGCTGCGATCACAGTTTCTCGTGCTGGTGCTAACCCGCCAACTGGTGAGGAGATTGAGTAATTGCTAAATATTGATTCAGATCAAATATCAATTGCAATTGATTTAGATCAAGGAGCACGCCTTGCATCTGTTCAATGGCGGGATATGCAGTTTGTGGTGCCCTTTAGAGGGCAAGATCTAACCTGGGGTTGGTTTGCTATGGCACCTTTTGCTGGCAGAGTAAAAAACGGTCTTGTTAGAGATTTAAAGGGTAATGAGTACCAACTGCCAACAAACTTTGATCCACCACATGCTTTAAATGGCCAAGCAGTTCTTTCCTCTTGGGAGGATTTAGGAGGCGGAAGGCAATTTCTAGAACTTCCATCACCATATGATGGTGCAACAGTTACGCAAAGTTATGAGATCTTGGATAATGCAATTCGCTGGTCACTTGAGTATGAAGCAAATGGCTGCCAGTTGCCGGTGACACTAGGTTTTCACCCATGGTTTGCCCGTGAGGTAGGAAAAGGTGATTCAGCAGAGTTATCATTTAAAGCAAATAAGATGTTTAAAAGATCAAGTGATCAGATACCAACTGGAGAGTTAATACCTTCATCTACTCCACCTTGGGATGACACAT
>JACCDP010358317.1_pt1 | contig 27514 bp, 57 predicted proteins | sample 7445841 | NCBI WGS metagenome assembly JACCDP01 (sample SAMN15323441, study PRJNA562643) | freshwater metagenome | isolation source: river surface water | place: USA:Blue River Watershed | collected 2017-08-17 | reverse complement strand
GGTAGTTGAAGCTGTTCGCATTGTCCGTGAAAAAGCCCCTCATATTTTTGCCTAAGGAGATCCACATGTCAGCACTTCAAAAGTTCATTGATCAGAAGAACCATTGGAACAGTTTTTTCAATGGCGAGCAGTATGAAATTCGTACTGCCCAGGGCCGTCAGCGAGTTGCTGACATGATTGACTCGGCTCTGAGTCCTGAGAATCTGACCTGTGATGGCGAGCTGCCTCGCAGTGAAGTTAACCGCCGCTATCGTGAATTAATGTCTGCGGCTCGTGCTCTCTATAAGCTTGATCCTAAGGTCAAGTTTTACGAGTGGTCCAGTGAAATCGAGGCTTGATTATGAAAACCATTTTTGAAATTTTCCCGGGCATCCAGGTCTATGACAAGGAGCCTGTTGAAGTGGCCAACCCTTTCAGCGGGGAAACTGCAATCCTTGAACCTGAGGAAGTTGCGGTATACGATTATATCAAGGGCTGTGAAATGGTCCGTGACTATGATGGGGTACGCCGCGGCCTAGATTGGTTTAGTCGCAAGAACCCCGAAGCTTATATGACTCTCTTGGATTGAGGAGAAAACGCATGGGGTATGCTATACTGCCTGCTCGTGATAACAAGTGGCAACCTAGGAAGGGACTGGAAGGTCCTTTCTGGTATGTTGACCGCGTATTGTACTATGATCCTCGGGCTGGTCAGTACTGGGATCCAACTACAGACTTCTATGTTGAGCAGGACGAAATGGATCTGCTTCAACAGCGGGTCATTGACATACTGGCGAGGTAAGCATGTCGCGAGGACAGCAAATTACTCAGCACGAAGCCTGGGCGTTGGTAGCCTTTGCCGACCGCCTTAATAAAGGGCAATATGTTAAGTTTCCTGAGTTTGACCAGGAAACGGGCAAAGTTTCAATTCAGCCAAATCGAGATATAATTAAGGCTGAGCTTGCACTTGGTATGGTACATGTTACTGACGAAGACCGTGCATTTGGAGAAAAAATGTACGATCACTTTCAAGGACTGGCATTTACTGCAATAAGTCAACGCCTTGGCGACTATGATCAAAAGATTATGAATCTCATTGGTAAGGAAACTTTGCCCGCGGGACTGAGCATGGTTTATCTTGCCCCAATGGCCAGTCGCTATAGGCGAGAAATTGATCGCGAAGAAAAGAATGAAATCTTGGAGCAGATTGGAATAACCAGCACACATCAAGGCATGGTTGGATCTCCCTTTCAGGGCAAGATGGTCATTGTTTCTAAGTTCGCTGGTAAGATATTTACAGGATCAGTGATCAAGGCCACCGACGGCAATAATTTTTATTTCTGGACCAGTAGCAAGACGGTGGATGTTTGGCCCGAAGCACCTACTCCCTTTAATATTATTGCTGTGGTCAAGGCTCACGGACATACTAGGGAAGGCCATGCTGAAACTAGACTGACAAGAGTTAAGATAACCGAGTAACTTGTTTGCTTTTTAAAATCCTGCCGCGAGCAGGATTTTTTTTGAGTAAACATTCGGCCATCGAGATTGCTACATATAAACATGTTTGCTCCTCCTCATATTATTAACTACATCAAAGACTCTATTCCTGTGTACGCCGATTGGCCAGTAGCAGGAGTACAATACAAAAATACAGTTGAGCTTTTAAAAAATCCAACTGCATTTGGATACAGTATCGACTGGTTTACTACCTTAGGAAGAACTGTTGGCGCTCAAGCTATTTTTGCTGCCGATGCCCGTGGATTTATCTGGGGGTCGGCCACTGCTCGTGATCTAAGACTGCCCATGCATGTGGTACGCAAGCCGGGGAAGTTACCGGGTCCGGTTTGGTCTCAGGAATATGCTCTAGAATATGGCACAGACAAGCTAGAACTTGGCTGCATTGAACTTGACAAACACCGTCCTGTTTTAATCATTGACGATGTGCTGGCTACCGGCGGAACTGCCGAAGCTATCTGCAAATTATTACACAACAATCTGGGCATAGACTACAGTTCAATGACTGTGGCTGTGTTAATTAACCTGGGATTTCTAGGTGGTGATACAAAATTAACCTCCATGGGTGTAAAGGTACATGGTCTAATTTATGAATGATATTATATTGTTTGCTCTAGAAGATGAAGCACCAAATCTTTTTCAAGAACTAGACAACATATTTTGCATAGGAGTTGGCAAGGTAAATGCAGCCATTAATGCAACGAGACTTTGCAACACTTATCGGCCCAAGAGAATTATCAACATGGGAACTGCTGGTGGTATAAGACTGGGTCACGGTATACATCGTATTAACACAGTTTGGCAACACGATGTTAATTTAATGGCACTGGGCATGAAGCCAGGCATACATTTTAATGATCCTGAAAGCATGATTATAATGCCTGGAATTGGTAAGACCTGTGCTTCAGGTGATATCTTTATTACCGAGCCCAACAAGCTTCGTGTTGAATGCGATGTTGTTGATATGGAAGCATACAGCGTTGCTAAGGTAGCAAACAAACTGGCCATTGACATTGAGGTATGGAAATATATCAGTGACCCAGCAGACGCCGGTGCAGGAAAAACTTGGAAGGAACAAGTTGCCGCCGGCGAGCCTTACTATAGAAAAATATTAAAAGAGCTAGGAGCAATCTAATGAATGGACCAACCGGATTTGCCGAAATGTTTGAGTGGTATGACGGAAATCCTGACAATGAAGATCGAGCCGGCATGACAGTGGTGCTTGAAGAAGACAAGGTCAGACTTGCAAACAAACCCTATGATACCAGATACCCTGATGCAATCGTTGGTGTGGTTGGTGGCGACAATACCGCAGTGAGTGCAATAAGCAATGCATCACCAGAGGAGTGGCATGGCAAACATCTTCGAGATCCTTTTAATAGATTACTCTGGGAACCGCAGGTAATGGTTGAATGGATCGTTGATGGATTTAGGCATTGGTACGAAGCCGACCGCATACCAGAGGGAGTTGTAGTTCCTGCCAATGCCACCTATTACCGCGACGAGTGGAATGGATACAAATTGCACAGACAAATACTGTCTGAAGAATTTAAAAATCCAGGCAAGCCTGTTGCTCCTTACTTGCCTAGATGGGAACGACAGGAGTGGGCTATTGTAATTTTGCTAGGTCGTGCTGTAATACGCGATAACCAATTAACAAATCCCAGCTGGAAGAAAATCAAATCCATTAATAATAGTGCAATAGCATTGAGTGAATGGTTAATAAAATAAAGGAGGCTACCATGAAAGAAAATCATTATGAAATTGCAAATACCATCATCATGGGAAGTCTCAAAGAAATGCTTGCTAATTCAGATTTAACCTACATTAGTCAGACCAGTCCGCAACATTCTCACCTGAGATCGCAGGGAGAAAAATATGTGCTAGATTTGATCAAGTCAGTGCTGCCTTTGCTGGTCAATGCTCATGCACTAACAGCCAAAGAAAATGCCGAATTGCTTATGTTGGACAAACTGAGTAAATAATGGATGCAAACCAAAGACATCTACACCCATTGGGGTACGGAATTTACAGATATCTCTGATCTGTTTTCGCAGGATATAGTTGAATTGCGAAAACTTTTATATCAGCGCAAGATGCTGGTATTTCATGCTCCAGACTGGACTGAACTTGAGTTTTGGAAATTCCTTGCTCTATGGGGTGACCCTTGGGACAAAGAAGAATATATTAAAAGTACGGAACGCTGGAAGTCAGTTATTGACATGCCAGCCAAGACCATGAGATACATTACTTGGATGAGCAACAAGCTCAGCAAAAGGCTGCAAGATTTTGCAATGCCGTGGCACGCCGACATTGCTAATCGCATGTCAGGAATTAATTTTCCTCATCGCTGTATCTATATGAAGACTGTGCCTAATCCTGCGGCAGGGTTCACTTACTGGCTAGACATGGAATTGGCTTACCCTGAAGTGCATCCAAAATTGCGATCTAGGTGGGAATCAAAAATTGTAGTTCAACAAAATTGGCACCATCCAGGCAAGGATATTGTGCAAGTAAGTGCTATGAAACAACACCCCATTACTGGCCGTTGGAGCCCTAGGTGCAATTACCATGGAGTCAATGACAGTTGGATCCTAGACATACTAGACTCTAGCGGCAACAGCTACGGCACTGGAATCGTAGAAGAGCTTATGGAAGCCATGGCCGAAATCAAAGATTGTGTGTATGAAATGCGTTGGCAACCCAACGACATTGTTCTCTATGATAATTGGCCCTTTGTGCATAGGCGCACCTCTCCAAATTTGAAAGAAGGAGAAGAGCGCCTAATGTGGAGAGCCAATATTGACCATGACCCCAGTATCAAAGAACTACTGGATCAAGGCTCCAACTCAGTATCCCAGTAGAGGTAATCTCTCCAGGATTCGTGCAAGTCTTTGCTCTGAGGCATTTTGCGAGCTTTGACATACAATTGCCAACCTGTTGGCTCAGCAGGTGTCTTAATAGGAATCATTCCAACTTCCTTAGGAAGACGAGAGCCCTTACGATGGTTACATGGACTACATGCTGATACCACATTGTGCCAACTGCTATTACCACCATGTGCTCTTGGAATAACATGGTCAAATGTCAATTGTTTTGTTTCAAATTCGCCGCCGCAATATTGACAAGTGTAGTCGTCCCGTAGGAACACATTGAACCTACTAAAGGTTGCTCTTTGGTCTCTGCGAACATATTCTTTAAGAGCCACAACACTAGGTAGGCGCCATGACCGACGACTACTGTGGATCTCTTGGTCATATTCCTCAACAACAGTTACTCTGTCGCCAATTACAGCCTTAATGGCTTCTTGCCAAGAGATAGTGCTCAGCGGATAAATTTGGACCGGTTGCCAGTCTGCGTTCAACAGTAGGGCCGGATATTTGCTTTCGTGTAACATGATTCTTCAGTTATTTATAAGGAGTTGACACAGGATGTAGTTTACTATATAATGCGTACATGAGCAAGAAAATATTACGACAACTGGTGCGATCTGATGTTGACATGGATAACATTAATTCATGGTTGCTGGCATTGCATGAAGCGATTGATGCCGAAACCATGCTCACAGTTGAAGAACAAGAAGAATTAGAAGCATTAATCTACGGAAACATAAGTCACTATTTGGAAAAGTTTTTTGATTTTCCAGGCTACGGAAATTACAACTAAATATATCATATGCTAAAATCTTTTGTACGGGCCACCAGGCCTTTCAAAATTTTTGATCCAACTCTAACCGAGCATCGAGAACTTTTCTACAAGTTTGAACGGACACAATCTTGGATAGGGTGTCCTTATCAGTGGGCCATAGACGATGACTGCTTGGATGTAGTGCATCATATCCGCAAAAAAATGCTGGATTTTTACATGAAAAATGAATTTGTTGCAAAAAAACAACAAAAACAGCCCAAAAATGTGTTAAAAATCAAGCACTTACAGGCTCAAAAAAGCAGAAAAAACGGTTGACCATTGGCTCCAGCTTTGCTATACTACTTGTATTGTAAATGAGAAAGGGCCACAAATGACTGAATTTGAAAAGAACTGCTACGGGATTTCTGAATCAGACATCCGTGAAGAATACATGAATAGCATCACTGCTAAATTCAGTGGGCTGGAAATGGTCGCAATGAGTGTGCTCAGCGATGCACAAGAATTGATGGCCATGGACCGAGTTGAACAAGCTCGTAAACAAATCAACATTGCCAAGTTCATACTGTCAGAAATGATGGAAGCTCGTGTTGCGTAAAAACAACACACAGTAACCCGTCAGGTTGACGGGTTATTCAAACGGTGCTAGAATAGAGTTATTGTTTAAGAAAGGAACGCAAATGAACTGCTCACCCACTCTTACCGCAGACGAGTTTAAGGACCTTCACAATGCCCTGTGCGAACTTCGTAGCATTCGGGACATTATGCATCACAGCATGGTCAAGCTGGACCGTGTTGAAGATGTAATCGACCGCTTTGAGCAAGCTCTTGCTGGCGCATATCAGCAGGACAACGATGCTTTTAGCACCAAGAGCGATCACTACGACGAAGTTCGCAAGGGCCTGGGGCTCAGTGCTATTTGGAGCATCTACGAAGTAGACAATCTCAGCGACCTTCACCCGTTTGGTGATGTTACTACAGTGACCTATGAAAGCCATTGGGGACCTAAGCCGGTGGTCAAGGGCATTGCCGGTACCACTTGGGCGGCTCTGTATGTTGCGGCCAATGCTTGCATCCGCGACAGCGGCGACGATCATCATGTGTTTATCGAGAATTTTGCAATTCGCGGTGACACCTTGGTTCTTTCAACCGGTTCTTAATCCTCAAGGAGACAGCACATGGAACAGCTCAGCACTATCCAGCAGATCAACCAATCTATCATGTTTGGTGATTTCACAGATGATCAGCTCAACTCTATCATCAGTGCCGTAAAATTTGCCCGAGGCAATCTGGCAAAATCTACCAAGAGGCAACTTCGAATTGGCACTTCAGTTCGTTGGGCGAGTCAGCGAACAGGCCGAGCTGAAACTGGTACTGTCGAAAAGATTGCCATCAAGTTTGTAACAGTTAAAACCCCTACCGGAATGCGTTGGAAGGTTCCGGCTAACATGTTGGAGGTTGCATAATGGCAACTCGTAGCACAATTGCAATTGAACGCGAAGACGGTACAGTGGCACAGGTATACTGCCACTGGGACGGTTATCTAGATCACAACGGTCGCATTTTGCTGGAGCACTATCAAGATCCAGCCAAGGTCGAACAACTGATTGCTCATGGATCAATTTCTAGTCTCAAACCCGAAATTGGTGAGAAGCACGACTTTGACTGGTACTTCAATAAAAGCGAAATCTCAGAAGAGATGAAGCAGATCTACGAAAACCGCTGGACCACATTTTATCATCGGGACCGCGGAGAGGATCTTGAAGTTACCAAATTTTGGAATTTTGACATGTATCGTACCAGTGCTGTTTTTGAGGAGTACGATTACATTTATCGGTCAGGCAAGTGGTATGTACAGGTACACGGTCGTGGCTGGTCCAGTTTAGAAAAAGCATTTAATGCAGATGCTGCCTTGGAGGATGCATAATGAATATTAACACCGATCAGTTGATTCAACGACTTGAGCATGGTATTGCCCTTCTTAAAGAATCGCAGTCTGATTTTAGTCGACAGCAAAAGGTACTGATTACTATTTCGGCTCTAGCTCGCGAATACGCAAAGCAACTAAACGAAAAGGAATGCGAATATGAAACGCAATGATCAGTGGCTTGAAGATTTTGATCAACTGATTTGCCAGGTACCTTCTTTGTTTCTTCCTGAGCCTGTGCGTGATGCTATAATGTTGAAACTGGAAAACATCCAGGAAGAAATTTCAGAGCAGATTGAACTGCAAAGCACTGACTGGAGCGCATGAATGGATAAAGAAAATTCTCCCAGATATACTGTTCGTTGGACTCAGCCCTATCGCCTGCAGATTAATCCAGAGCTGATTGCAATGAAAATGCTTGCAGAACTAATTGAACAGCAACAGCTAGAAGAGTCCGAGTACAAAGAAGCTAACCAAGTAATTCAACGCATTAAGGAAAAACTATGAACACGAATCGTCAAAAAAATCTTGCACACGAACAGCGCCAACAAGCCAAACAGCGACCTGCTCAACCTCTTTACGATTTCTCTGCATTGGAATCTGTAGTGCGGACCTGGGCTAAGCCGCAAGCAGAAGAGCTTAGTCCTTACGCTACTTGCAATTCATAATATGGCTTGGGTTGGAGTTCTCATGCTTTTGATGCTTGGTCATCTTGGCTGGGCGTTGTTCTATGCATTGATAATTTTAATTTTTAGCTAGTTGGTAATCACGAATTGTATGAACCTACAAGAATCATTGCAACAGTTTGTAGCACCGGTCTACGGCAAAACCAAGCGCAGTTCAGCAACTTATAAGACTGTGGCTGAACATTGTCACCAGCATCTCATTGTGCTGAAAACAGAATATGCAACAACTCGCAATGATCAGCAAAAGCTTCGTGAGATTCGCAACGACATGGATTACTATCTTCGTCGGTATCACAAATACTGCATTGAAGAACGCGACGGCATGGATGCTCATTACCTTGAAATAGGGGCCGATAAGGACACAGATTTTGAACACTTAATTCCTGCGGCTCGCATCCGAGATCTGTTGTTGGCTGGTGTGCTCAGTGTGGAGCAGGCCCTAAACGCTCCTACTGTTAAGCTTAGCCGAAGCAAGCACATGGCTCTTAAAGAAGCAGGCTGGGGGAGTCATACGCCAGACATGTGGTTGCCATTCAAACGCTATAGCAATGTGTTTGCAGGAAGTTACCAGACCCATGATGGAACTGTGGTAGATCCAGACACTTGGACCTTGCAACAACATTTTGAGTATTTTGCTCATTTGAAAATTTAACAAAGGAGTATATAATAAGATATGATAGACTATATTCTCAGCACAGATACCAACATCATAAATGCAAACGCTCATAATATGAGTGGTTGCTTTACCAGCGGTGCAGTTTATTGGGACTCAAATACTCGTCAATTCAAGGTCGTTGATCAAAATGGAAATTCACATCCCCTTGGTGGTGCAACTGCAAACATTTCCATCGGAATTAAACTTAGAGAAATGATAGATTGGTTTGAACAAAAAAGATTTGAAGAAGATCAGATCAAAGAATTGTGTCGAAAGTATCCAAATCTTGCCGAAGCCAAAAGAGAATTTGATTCCATATACAATCTTGTCAAGGAGCACAAATGATTACTTTCACTACCGAAACCGCAGACATCCGTCGCAGTACCATTCAAGAACAACTGCGCGAGCAAGTTTGTGTAGTAACCTTTACCAAGGTTGATGGCTCTCAACGAGAAATGCCGTGTACGCTAAAAGAATCGTTGTTGCCGGTTTCTACTGCTACTGGAACCAAAACCAAGAAACCAAACCCAGAGGTCATGAGTGTATTTTGCACCGACAAGCAAGAGTGGCGCAGTTTTAGGTTGGAGAACGTTATCAATATTCGCCCGCAGGAGTAACTAAATGTTTGAAGATAGCTTCGGCTTTTGGTTACTGATCATTGCCTTGCTTTCTCTTTGGATATGGGTTCGTCGTGTCCGGCGCGAAGCAGAGGTAATGAGAGCAGACATACAGAAAATTCTTGATGCAATTTTGTTTATGAGAATTGAAAACCACGGTGAAACTCTTTACGCTTATAATGCACTTACTGGAGAGTTTATTTGCCAAGGAAAAGATCTAGCTGAATTGAATCAAATCTTTGCTGTGAGATTTCCGCAGTCCAAAGGTGTAATTGTTGAGCCCATTGAAAAACTTGTTCCTTTAAAAGGAGAATAAAGTGATTTATACAGTATTTAAAATAGCAACATACGGAAGCAATCAATTGCTCTTGGTTAAGAGCGGTGACGAGCTTGCTGTATCTGTATACAACGAGCATACTGGCAATACCTTGATGAGGATGGCAGAAGCTAACCTAGATAATCTAGAAATAGCAATTTCTATTCTCAAAGAAACTGCTTGCGGAGATTCATAATGGCTCGGCAATGGGTAGTTTTATTTGACACCCTAGGTGTTGATACCTTGATTCCCTGGGATGATCTCAAAGGCGAAGACATGCTAACTGTGTTAGCAGGCAAGAAGCCCAAGGACTCGATCAACAAAAGAATCAGCATGATGGTAGTTAGGGCGCAGGCCAATATTCAACGCTGGCCCGAAGTTTGGGCGTACGATACTGCCGAGGATCATGAGTACAATGAAATGCGAGAAATGTGGGAAGACAGCCCACAGTACATGGCCGATTTGGTGAGAGAAAAGGGAACTAACCTTTTTAAGCATCAAAGGCAAAAAGAGATCATTGTTTAACTGTTAAATAACTTATAGGAGGAACTCAAATATGTTCGGAGCAAATTATACAACACCAGGTGTCATGGCCTGGCGCTCTGCGGAGCAAATTAACTCGGCTATGGCTCGAGTATACGGACACATGAGCTTGGCTGTTATTACCAGTATGATTGTAAGTTACTTTGTTGGCACCACGCCGGCTTTGTTGACTTTCTTCTTTACTGGTGTAATGAAGTGGATTGTAATTTTTGCACCACTTGTGGCAGTATTTGCCATTGTGTTTTTAATGGAAAAGGTTGGTAAGCAAGGTGCTCAGCTTATGCTACATGGCTTTGCGGCTCTAATGGGTCTCAGCTTTGCCACAATCTTTGCGGTGTTTACCATGGGCAGTATTGTCAGCGCATTTATGGGTGCTGCCATTCTGTTTATTGTAATGAGTGCATATGGCTACTTTACTAAGTCTAGTCTAGATAGCATAGGCAAGTTTATGTTTATTGGCTTGATTGCAATTGTTATTGCCAGTATTGTAAACATTTTTATTGGCAGTACTGTAATGCAAATGGTAATCAGCGCCTTGGCAATTATTATCTTCCTTGGTCTGACTGCCTATGACACACAAAAGATTCGAGAAGAAATCAGTGTAGAAGCAGATACTGGGTTGGCCGAAGTTCGAGGTGCTTTGACTTTGTACCTTGACTTTATCAACCTCTTTATCAACCTCTTACAACTGTTTGGCGTTAAGAATAACGACTAACTACATCTAAGATAATTTTGGTTAACTCTGGACTTTGTAGCACTTCATTGTGCCCATAGTCCAGGGTTATTTCTTTTTTCTTGCTGTATAATTCGCGTTGGCTGGCCACTGTAACCACACCATCGTTGGCACCTACACCAAACAAATCAAACCCGTGAGTGGTTATAACATTAGTCCAAGGAACTGCTGGATCAAGCAATCTGGTTTGTGTAGTCCAAGGTTCCATTCTACTCAACATGTTTAGCCAAGGTACATTAACATTAAACATTTTCCAAAGGCTGGCCTGGATAGATCCACCAAAGGGTGTGCCGACACTGATTCCATGTACAACTTTTTTGGGATTTCGATTAGCCAAATGCCATGCATAAAGACCACCCATGCTGTGACCCACTATGACACACTTATCCGGTAGTTCGTTTTCCATTGCCTCTAGGTTAACTTCCGGATCTAGTATCATGCTCCAAGCCAAACGACGATGCGGATTAATTTTAGATCCGGCCCAGTTCCATGAAGTTTTGGAAGCATTGGCACCGTGAATAAAAACTGTTTCCATTGACTTGCTCCTCATTTCTTGTTATACTTATACCATGAAGCCTAAATATATTAAAGCCCATATGAAGACTGCAGAAAACTATGCAAGCCTTAGCACAGCTCGCAGACTGCAAGTTGGGGCTATTGTAGTCAAGGATGATCGCATTATCAGCATTGGCTACAACGGAATGCCGGCAGGGTGGGATAACAACTGCGAGGAAAAGGTCTATAAACTTGACGGATGGTTAGTTGACGACGAAGGTTGTTACGAACTTAAAACTAGACCAGAGGTTCTTCACGCAGAAGCAAACGCTATTGCCAAGGTAGCCCGTAGTCCAGAAAGTGCCGAAGGTTCGGTAATGTTTGTGACTCATGCGCCTTGCATGGAATGTGCTAAATTGATTTATCAGAGTGGAATAAAACAAGTGTTTTGGCGACATAATTACAGAAGCGAAGATGGGCTAAACTTTCTTCAACAAGCAGGCATATCAATCAACAAGGTAGAAGAATAATGCGTAGCAGTTATTGGTCATGTAGCAAATTTGCAGACTGGATTCGAGGTACTGCAAAGCTAAATGCTGGCACGGCAGAAGAATGGGACGAATGGACCGCTGCCGCTAAAATGAAACATAGTTTTAGATATTGGATTGCCGAAGATGTTCTTGACGCTGTTCAAAACTTTATCAACTGGCCGGCAGACAAGCTAAACGATATTCGCTACTATGTTAACAATCGTTGGGTCAGTCACAGCCATCGACTCACCGCACATCCCCGAGACATCAAACCTGGTCAATGGAGTGATGTAGGAAATCGTTTCCTGCCATGCCTTTTCAATGAGCTTGTGGATTTTGTTGAAATTGAACAAGCTTGGCATCACTGCCTGTGGAGTGATGAGATGAAAACCAAGTACAATGTACCTTGGTATCGCAGTGGATGGCTACGCTGGCGTACTTGGCGTTGTCCAGAAGCTGGTATGGAATATCTACAATGGGCCAGCAGTCTTACCAACGAAGAATGGCTAGAAGATCACGAGAAGCACAAAGCAGAACCAACCTATCAGGCCAAGGCTGCTAAGGAGATTATTGAACTTTATACTTGGTGGACTACTACCTACCGTAATCGTCCCGATCCGCATGATGCCAGCGGTTGGAGTGCGTACTGTGATGCTTGCCGTGCTGAAAACAATGGTAGTCTTTGGGGTAGCCTAAAAGATACTAAGAACCCAACTCTTAAGAAGCAAGGCGAAAAGGCACTTAAACTACTTCGAAAAATTGAACTTGCCTACGAGAAAGAAGACGAAGCTATGATGATTCGCCTTATTAAGATTCGACAGTCGCTTTGGACCTAACATATTTGGAAAGTGAGAATATAAATGACAATGCCCGATCAACGATACAGAGCCATGCTTGAGGGTATGAGACTGATTGAAGATTTGTTAATTCCTCAATCAACTCCACGAGTTCCGGGTAGTATAAGAGAGCGAGCTCGATGGATTATGAGACATCATCCTACTCAAAGCGAGCTTGAACATATGGCTACTCTTTGTCCGCAGATGTTGAGTACCTACGATTTTAATAAACAAAAAATTAAATGAGCGGCAGTATGAGCACTGAAAATACCTGGGTCTTGACTGTACAAGAAGATCCTAGCACAGGCGATGCTATTTTAGAATTTCCACCAGAACTTTTGGAAAAAGCAGGATGGAAAGAAGGCGACACACTAAAGTGGACAGAACTAGGTGATAATACTTGGATGTTGACAAAATCAGAAAAGGCAGAAGTTACCGATGAACAAGGCTAATCCTGGAAATCATATCATGGTCGACCTTGAGACCTTGGGTACCAAGCCCAACAGTCTCATGCTAACCATTGGAGCGGTGCGCTTTAATCCTTGGTGGGATGACGCAGAACGAGATCTAAACAACATGGATACATTTTATCGCCGTGTGAGTTTTGAAGGCTACGAAGGTTTAGATCATGTTATTGACGATGCTACCTTAGAGTGGTGGGGTCAACAAAGCGATGAAGTACGGGAAGAAGCTTTTGCTGAAGACAACCGACACGATATTCGTGCTGTGCTAGCCGACTTTCATCGCTGGTGTGGCGGTGTTGATGCAATTTGGGCCAATGGCACAGGCTTTGACCTCAACATTCTAGAACATTTTAGTCGAGAGCTCAAACGAGGTGTTGCTTGGAAGTACTGGCAGGCTCGTGATGCTCGCACACTTTATGCTTTGGTACCAGGGCTGGAACGACCCAAAGGAGCCGCACACCATGCGCTGTGGGATTGCTGGAGCCAGGTTGTTGGAGTACAGCGGGCGTTTAAGGCTCTTGGTATTAACGAGTTAATTAATAGGTAACATAGCGATAAATATGTTCCTAACAGAGGTCTTTAGGCATTCATCCCTCTTTAAATATTCTGCATGCCATCTTTTAAAGGAGAAAAAGAGATGGCAGATCTAAATGAAGGTGACTTTAGTCACCACACTTGGCGTTCAAGTAAACAGTACAAGTACACATCGACCAAGGAGTATCACGATGCGTTTCCTTGTGCATATCGGCAGTGGCGAGCAGACAGTCATTGTAATCTAATTCATGGCTACAGTTTTAGCATGAAGTTTTATTTTGGCACAGACAATCTTGATGTGCGTAACTGGGCCGCGGATTACGGTGGCCTCAAGGAACTTAAAAAGATTCTTGAGGATCAGTTTGATCATACCCTTTTAGTGGCACAAGATGATCCAGAGCTTGAAACATTCAAGCTATTGCAAGAAAAGAAAATGGCCAAGCTAACCATACTTCCGAGACTAGGCTGCGAAGGGCTTGCTGACATGCTGTACAAGTATGTCAATGGAGTTTATATTCCTGATCTGTGGGGTCCAGGCGAAGCAGATCGTTTATGGTGCTATCGTGTAGAAGTGCGCGAAACACAGAGTAATATGGCCTTTCGCGAAGGACATCGCGAATGGAACGAAGAGCTGCTTGCCTAAGGTATGAAACTGCTAGCCATTGAAAATTTCTTTCAAAGCTTCAGTTATTGCGACGGGCCAAAACCTAAAAAAGTTTGGTCAGTCGCAGTTATTGATGTTAACAATGATGGAATTCCAGGAGTTAGCTCTGACACATTAGAAACAATCTCTGAACATTCTGACGGATGGACTGGTTGGGGATTTCAAAATGGTAAGGCCTGGTTATTGTTTAAATTGAAAGCTGATGCAATTTATGCTAAAATGATGTTTGGTGATGGAAAATAAAATAGAAAAATGGCTGAGTAAAAAAATCAAAGAAGAGGATGCTGGTAATCCTCTGATTGTAAGCTCACGGCACAACCCAGAATATCTAAATCAGCTAACTAAGAAAGAAGTCATAGCTTATGCTCGAGAACACCAAATTTTGGTCAATTCGCGCAAGAAGAAAAATGAGCTAATTGACATTATTTTAAGGGCCTAATCATATGATAGAGATAACCGATTCAGCCAAGATCAAAATTCAAGACCTTTTGCTTGAACAAAACAACCCAAAGTTAAACCTTCGTACCTTTGTACAAGGCGGCGGTTGCAGTGGTATGGAATACGGATTTACCTTTGATGAAGAACAAGCAGAAGATGACTTTGAAATCACCATCAGTAATTTTAAGGTGTTAGTAGATGCAATGAGTATGCAATATCTTCAAGGCGCTGTAATTGATTTTAAAGATGATCTAGACGGTGCTAGATTTTCTATCTCTAACCCAAATGCACAATCAAGTTGTGGATGTGGTAATAGTTTTGCACCGTGCAGTGACTAAGGAGAATGAAATGAATGCAGAATACTTGACAATGACTTTTGAACAACTAATGGAAAGACAGCGATTTATTGCTAAAAAATACAATGTTGCAATTTCTGCTGGTACCAACCCAGAAGTCATTAATCAAATGCTTGCACACATGGAAGCTATCAGACATGCCATGTGGGAACTAGGTTATAAACAGCAGTTTGATAGTACAAACAAAGAAGATCCTTTTGGTGATAGCATTGTCAACTGATATGCCAGCAACAAGTATTCGCGAACAAGACCTTATAGAATTACTCTATCAGGACAAGGCTGGAGCTCTGACCACAGATCATTTAAACTTAGACAGCTATCTAAAAGGCTGTGTTGAATTAGGACAACCGCCAGTGTTTAAAATTGAGGAACTTCCTAGTACAGTCGAAGAAGCTGTTGGCAAATGGTACATGCCTGAGCAATATCAAAACATTGATCTTGATTTATACTTTGCCCAGCGAGTAGATAGCATAGAAGAAGCAGAAAGAGTGTCTTTAGAGCTATCCTTGTTTAGAGAACGCAACATGGAGCAGTTGTTAAAATTTATGATTTATCTGGTAGATATTATGAAAGAAAATAAAATTGTATGGGGTGTAGGGCGAGGAAGTTCGGTTAGTTCTTTTTTGCTATTCTTGGTCGGACTTCACTCGGTCAATCCGATTAAGTATGAGTTAGATATTAGGGAGTTCATTAGATGACCAAAAATTCAAGATACAAAACTCACCGTGGGCTAGAGTTTAACATGAGTGCTTTCATTGAAAAAAATGGAGATACTCGAGCAGTGGGTAATGCATCAATGAATGCCCGCGGCGACATTATAGATCAAAGAACCGGTGAAGTAAAGGTGCCTGCTAGCAAGATCGCCCAAGCGTCTGCTAACCTTTCTAACAACCAATCTAAAAAAGTTAGTTTAAAAGCTGACCAAACTATTACGCCAGTTAAGCGAGACGCTCCAGCAGCCGATTCGTCTATTAAGCCCGCTGCCGAACAGCCAGCAACGGAAGCACCAACCATTGTAAGCACAAGAAAAGTGGACACACCTGATGGTCCTGCTACTGAATACGAGTACAGCGATGGAAGTATGCAGGTAATCATGGATTCACCAGACTCGGAGAGTTTTTGACATGACACAAATGATTCGACCTTTAAGAGAAAGAGTCTTAGCAGAATTACTAGGGCTCGGTGAAAAAGTAACATCTGGTGGCATTATTCTAAAAGCCGAAGATGGCAAGGATCATGCTATTCGCGCTCGCTGGGCACGAGTTAAACTTGTCGGAGAAGGCATTGATTGGGTACAACCAGGACAGTATGTTCTAGTATCACATGGTCGATGGAGTCGTCAATTTGAATGCGAACATGACGGTGAAAAACTAAAATTAGTTCACCTAGACAACAAAGAAGTCCTGCTAGTTTCTGACGATGAACCCAGTGACATATAATGAATACTGTTATCATTAAATGCCTAACCTGCGGTAAAAATTATTCTCCCAGCTGCGATTGGCAGCAGGGTCGATGTCCCCACCATCCGTCTATGATAGATCAAATTTTATCAGATCCTTACAAGACAAGATATCTAAACCTGTTCAACAAAATTAAGGAATTATTTTGCAAGAAGTAAATGTAAACCAAGTCTTATTTGAATTACAAAAACTTAGCTATAATGCCACAGACCCCCGAATGGACGGGTATTACAATTGGGAAAATAAAAAGAAGTTGTACCAAGTATTTTGGGAAGCTCAACGACTTTTAAAAAAATGTCCAAGTTTTTCACTAGAAGAAGATTGGCTAGAAGAGCAAAAACAAGAACAAGTTATTGATAGGTTAAAAGGAAAGTAATGGAAGTACAACCCAAAGACCCAAGCAAGGGTCATTTTTATGTTAGTCTAGTCAAAAGCGGATTGCGGATGATAGCAGGTAGCAGTATTGTTGCAGCCGGTTATGTTATTCCTGGTGCTGGTTGGTTAGTTGCTGCTGGTGTACTGTTAATCATGGCAGAAATTTTAGGCGTTGTTGAGGAATTGGTATGAACACAATTGTATTGTCCAGACGACAAATTGAACAATTAGCCAAAATTGCCAAGCGATTCACGGAAACTGATACTTTTACCATTGAGTCAGAAAGTACCAGCGGCATTGGACCAAGTATAACAATTCGTTTTGACCTTTTTGAAAAAGCCGATACCAAAGTTGACATCACTGATGTTAGCAACTGGTAAAACCAGTCATTGACCATTCAACGCACATGTCGTATACTTACGATATGAATAACAGGTGCAAACAATGAAAGAACTTTGGGTAGAAAAATATCGTCCAACTACTATTGACGATTATGTATGGATTGACAAGAATCAAAAGCAAATGGTGGAAACCTGGATTAAAGAAAGGTACATTCCGCATTTGCTCTTGGCAGGCATTGCCGGTGTAGGCAAAACTACTTTGGCTAAGATTCTAGTTAATCAATTGGGTATTGATCCAGCAGAGTTTATGCATCTTAATGCCAGCCGCGACAATGGTGTTGACACCTTGCGACAAAAGATCACAAACTTTTGTAGCACAATGGCAGTTGGCCCTTTTAAGGTTGTCTTACTAGACGAAGCTGATTACATTACCCCACCAGCACAAGGTATCTTGCGTGGTATGCTAGAACAATATCACGAAGGTGTGCGTTTTATTTTTACCTGTAACTATCCTAACAAGATTATTCCAGCATTGCACAGCAGGTTGCAGTTTATCTCTTTTCGCAGACTTGATGAAACTGACTTTACTCGTCGACTTGCAGAAATATTAGTAGCAGAAGGAGTTGAACTAGATGCTGAAACTCTGCAACTTTATGTAAAGGCTTGCTACCCAGATCTACGCAAGGCCATCAACACAGTTCAAATGCGTAGCACTACAGGAACTTTGTTGCCCCCTCAGGTTGATGACACTACCACTGACTGGCGCCTGGGCATGGTAGATCTCTTTAGGCAAGGTCGCATTAGAGAAGCCAGGAACTTGATCATTGGTCAAATTACCTTAGAAGAATACGATGACATGTATCGCTTCATGTATAGGAATCTAGACCTTTGGGGCAAGGATGAGAATACTCAAGATCAGGCTCTTTTGCTTATTCGCAAAGGCATGGTTAATCACTCTCTGGCTGCAGACCCAGAAATTAACCTTAGCGCAACATTTGTTGAGCTTGAAAGAGTTCACCGAGGTGAACAGTAAGGGGGACTTCTCCCCCTTACAATTAGTCTCCGTAGATTGACAATACTTGAGCGACAGCAGGATGTCGCTCAACATGACCCAATTCAAACTTCACTACAGAAATTCTGCTAGACTGTTTGCTGTCTAGAATCTTTTCTATGAAGTCTTTGAGCCCGTTGTTTTCGTAACCACGGTCGTGTTGTTCAAGATCTCCAGTGATAATAAACTTACTGTTTTCACCAATTCTTGTCAACAACATTTTCATTTGGCTCTGTGTAGCATTTTGCATTTCGTCTGCAATTACCACGCTGTCCTTAAATGTGCGACCTCGCATATAAGCCAAAGGAGCAACCTCAATAATACCTTCGGTAATCATTGATTCAATTTGTTTTGCATTCCAATAATCGCGGAACACATCAAATACAGGACGAGTCCATGGTGCCATTTTGCTCATGAGATCACCCGGCAAGAAGCCATGCTGTTCATCAACACTGACTGCTGGTCGTGTAATAACAATTCGCTCAATTTCACCTGCTTTTAGCTGTTTAACCGCCCACAATGTGGCCATGAGAGTTTTACCGGTGCCTGCTGGGCCCAGGGCAAATACCATGTCTTTTTGGGGGTTTTCTAACTGCGCCAAATAGTCTTCTTGGCGTAAATTACGAGGTGTGATTTCTACTCGTTTGTATTTGGAGGGTTTTTCTTCGCGTTCTCTAAAATGGTTTAAATTGATTACTGCGTTACCATCATACGCAACCTTACGATCTTGGTTATGAGATCGTTTTTGCTGTTTTCTCATCTTGCTCCTTACAATAAGTATATTGTTGGGCTGATTTCATGCAAATAATTTTAGAGTTGTATGTCCAGCCCAACTAGTTGAGCCGATTCATCGCTGAACCAAACTTATTTAACTCAGAAGGTAAACTTGGGTAGGTGAACGGTGTCAAAGAGCTAAATATCAGACTATGCCAAAGCAAGATACCATTTATCAAAACCTAGATCGTATACACAGCAGTCCTAATGTTATTGACACATTAGTGGAAGTTGATCGTATTTTAGATCGTATGGATGTTTATGCCTATGAAAATTGGATCAGCGGCGAAATTGTTGACGGTCCATTTGTTGAAAGACATTGGGTTGATCTAACACTTATGTACCCACATAAAATGATGCCCAATCCTGATGCTGCCATGCGTCTTGTAAAGAATGGCTGCAAAGTGAAATATGGACAAGATGTGTTGGAAACCTTTGCCAAGGTAAAATCTGCTGATGACCTTGTTGCCAACGAAGAAACAGGTGAGCGTACTCCTAGGGTTATATCTAAACATGTTTGGTTGGTAAACCTACGCATACCCAAAACCCTGTTAAATGTCAGTGAAGAACTCAGCGACATCGACGACATTGACTATGACAGCGTAGATGCTGCTTATGAAGAAGAACTTGATGGCGCACAAGGACTTGTAACTGACGAACAATCCTCAGCACAATCTCCAACACAAGAAACACCTGAAAATGATCAAACAGCGCAAGTATAAATTACGCGAAAGCTTACGCCGCGATGATCTTCGCGATTTAGTCAGCGAACTCATTGAAGTTGATCGTTACAAGCCCAAGCTTGGCCCAGAAGAAAATACTGTGGTAATTTGTTTTAAAACTTCCAGTGCTGAAGCAGCCAGCGACCTTGGTGGCTTTTTGGAATGGTCCTCCGCAGGTATTGAAGATGTAGAAGTAAGCGATGCCAGCGATAAAGACGGTAAGTTTCATGTCTACATTGAAATCAAAAGACTACCCGGACTGGCTCAAAAAATACTAGACATTGTTAAAGATATTGACAATATCACAGGAAGCCTGCAATGGAAATTTGCCGGCATGAATGGCAAAAGACTCGACTTGACCTTAGGTAATCTTAGCAGTACAATAGTTCAAGATCCAAAGCTTTATCTGCTACCAGCAGAAAGCCGCGATTATTATATGAGAATGAAGAACTTAACTAAGTACTAATGGCCAAAGAAGAAAGCTTTACACTTAAAGGGCAAGTGACTGAAGCCCTACCTAATGCACAGTTTCGAGTTGGTCTTGAAACAGGACAAAGTGTGCTAGGACACTTAGCTGGAAAGCTAAGGGTAAATAGAATTACCATAATCCCTGGAGATTATGTAGATATTGAAATGAGTCCATATGATGTGACCAAAGGTCGCATTGTATATAGACACAAAGGATAGGGACGCATGTGGGCATTAAATTGGTTACCAGATATAGTATTCCACCTGATACTGATTGCAGGTGTGCTAGCTCTGTTGGCCGGTTGGGCCCTGCGAATGGTTCCTTTAATTTCCAAGTATGCCTTGCCTATACAAGTTGTAGGTGTATTGCTGACCATACTTGGAGTATGGTATGAAGGCGGTATTGCCAAAGATGCAGAGTGGAAGGCTCGTGTTGCCGAATTACAGGTACAGGTAGCCGAAGCTGAAGCCAAGGCGGCTACAGTAAACACCAAGGTAGTTGAGCGTGTGGTAACCAAAACTCGCGTAATCAAAGAAAAGGCAGATACTGTAGTTCAATACATTGATAGAGAAATTAAAATTGCCGATGACTCATGCAAAATAACACCTGCTGTAGTCAGAGCACATGATGCTGCGGCTCAAAATAAATCTATTGCCGAAACTGCTGTTCCTACATCAACGACTACTCCGGCTCCGCTGACTCCACAAACCACAGTAAATACCAGCGAGATAGATCGAGCTGCTCAATCACAACCTAAAAGATCATGGCGAGATTTCCTACCAAAACAATAGTGATATTAGCACTGACTACCATGTTGGGTGCTTGCTCAACTACTGTTCCTGTGGCTAGAAAATTTCCTGACATCCCAGAAAGTCTAAATCAAGAATGTGGTCCTTTACAAACTGTGGGCAAAACTGAAGTTAAACTCAGCGAACTCTTAACAACTGTTACCGCAAACTATGGCAAGTATCACGAATGCTCGGCAAAGCTTGAAGCCTGGCGCGAGTGGTACAATGAACAAAAGCGAGTATTTGACAGCGTCAAATAAGGGTAAGTATGCGTATGAGCATACAGCACTACCGTACACTGGGACTTTCGCCCAGTGCATCAGAAGAAGAAGTTAAAAAAGCTTATCGCAAGCTAGCTTCTGTGCATCATCCTGACAAGGGCGGTGATACTAAAAAGTTCCAAGAAATACAAACTGCATACGATGCTATTCTAAAACAGAGAAGCAGTGGTACTTCTTATTTTACAGACAGTTCTCGCTTTACAGACTTCGAAGACCTAAGAGACTTCTTTGACATGGGCAGAGCAGCCGCTAGGGACGATACCTTCGCTCAATTTAATTTTAAAATGCATGATGATGCAGGTCGAATTAAAAATCCTGATGTCAACATCAGCGTACCTTGTAGTCTAGAAGAAGCATTTTCAGGATTCACAAAAACCGTAGAATTTTCCTTGCCTGCCGGAGTAGGAAAACGACTTGCAGTGACCTTTCCTGCAGGGTCAACGCCTGACATTAAAATCCGCTATGCTGGCGAAGGCATGGTAATGACACCAAATCGCCCACCTGGAGATCTTTATGTAAAGATAGATCTGCTACCGCATGACACTTGGCAATTGAGAAAAAATGAACTTTTTGCACAAATAAAAATCAATGTATGGCAAGCTATGTTTGGAAGTGTAATCCAAATCACAGACATTGACGGAACTTTACTTGATGTTACAATTCCAGCGGGCACACAGGATGGTACTCAGATTCGACTTAAAAACCGAGGATTTATTTTACGAGGATCAGAACAAAGGACCAATGCCTATATTTTAATTCATGTCGATATTCCAAAGTTAGACGAACAGGATTTTGAAAAACAGCTAAATGAATTTTATAAACCTAAAAACTAATTGACAGTAATACTAATCTAGTGTACAATAATCATATGATGGAATTAAATTTGGTTAAAGGCAACGACCCAATACTGACAATGCCCATGCCTAGCATTGGTGAGGATGTTGATCTGACTCAGCTGTCTAAGGACATGTTTCTAATTATGTGGAGCAATGGCGGTATTGGTTTAGCCGCACCTCAAGTAGGCATGGCTCTGCGTATGTTTGTCATGGGCAGTCAGCAAGGTCCTAACTATGTCTGTATCAATCCTGAAGTAGTAGAGTCCAGCGATGAATTAGCAACTGGAACTGAAGGATGTTTATCGTACCCAGCTCTTTGGTTAAATATCAAGAGGCCTCAATGGGTTCAAGCTCAATATCGCACTCTGAATGGTGAATTGATCGAGCAACGATTTGAAGGATTACTAGCAAGATGCTATCTACATGAACTAGATCATCTAAATGGTGTAGTGTTTACCAAGTATGCTGGGCAACTCAGTTTAAAATTGGCGCTTGCCCGTCAAAAAAAGAAATTAGCTAAAGGGTCAAAATGAGTCAGGAAGAAAATAACAATAATCGCATTAACGAAGTTATTGCTAAGGCTTTTCAGGAAGCACTAAACCGAGAGCACGAGTATGTTACTCTAGAACATATTCTGCGTGTCATGCTTGACGAAGAGGAAATCAAAGATGCTCTGAGTGAATTTCAAGTTGATGTAGAGGCCCTCAAAGAAGAAATTGATCAGTGGTTGCGTGATCAGGAAGACATTCGAGTTGAAGGTATAACCAAGCCTCGCAAAACTGCAACCTTGGAGCGTTGCTTTAACCGTGCTTACACACAGGCTATTTTTACAGGCCGCGGCCATATGGAGCCACTGGATCTGCTTATCAGCATTGCTAGTGAAAAAAACAGTCATGCCAATTTCTTCTTGGCTAAAAATGGTGTAACCAAAGAAGTTATTATCAACTATGTTGGCAAGCTCAAGGATGGTCGTAGCAAGGAAAGCAAGACTGCCAAGAAGCGTGACAACGAAAAAGTTCTCAACAAGTACACTACAAATTTAAACAAGAGCGCAGAAAAGCAATTAATTGACCCACTAATTGGTCGAGAGCGAGAAGTGTTCCGCTTGGCGCAAACACTGACTCGCAAAAAGAAAAACAATGCAATCATGGTTGGCGAGCCAGGTGTTGGTAAAACTGCCATTGTTGAAGGTCTAGCAGTTGCTATTGTACGCAATGAAGTCCCCGAAGTACTCAAGAAGAAAACTATCTACAGTCTAGACATGGGCAAACTCTTAGCAGGCACACGCTATCGAGGTGACTTTGAAGAGCGTATGCAACATGTCTTAGAAGCACTCGAAGAGCGCGATGATGCTATCTTGTTCATTGACGAAATTCACATGATCATGGGTGCAGGTGCTGGCGGACAAGGTAGCATGGATGTGGCTAACCTGCTTAAACCCAGCTTGGAAAAGGGCAAACTGCGTTGTATTGGTAGCACAACATACGAAGAGTTCCGTGAGAACTTTGAAAAGGATCGTGCTTTACTGCGCCGCTTTACCAAAATTGACATTGAAGAGCCCAGCGTTGAGGATACCAAGGCCATGCTACGCAGAGTTGCACCTTTGTATGCTGCCTATCACAAGCTGGCCATTGAAGAAGAAAGCATTGATTTGGCCATTGACCTGTCTATGAAATACATGCTGGATAAGAAGTTGCCCGACAAGGCCATTGACATCATTGATGCAACCATGGCTAATCTTCGTGTAACCAACTGTCCAGAGGGACAAATGCTGACCAAAGACGATATTCGTCGAGAAATTAGCACACTAACCCGTGTACCCATTGAGCAACTTGGCGAACAAAAGAATGTGGCTGTAGCAGACCTTGAAAGTCGTATGCGTACCAATGTGTTTGGTCAAGATGAAGCCATTGAACGACTCATGAACATGGTCTATATTGCCAAGTCTGGGCTCAAGGAAATTAACCGCCCAATGGCTAACTTCTTGTTTGTTGGACCAACAGGTACAGGTAAAACAGAACTAGCACAACAGCTAGCACAAGGATTAGGTATGGAACTGATTCGCTTTGACATGAGCGAATACCAAGAATCGCACAAAATTGCATCGTTAATTGGATCTCCTCCAGGCTATGTTGGCTACGGCGAAGGTAAAGCCGGCAGCGGTAAACTGATTAACGAACTTGAGCGTGTTCCTAATTGCGTACTGCTATTTGACGAAATTGAAAAGGCACATCCAGCAGTGATTCAAGTATTGTTGGGTCTCATGGATAATGGCATTGTCACAGGCAGCGACAACAAGCAGGCCTCAGCAAGAAACGCCTTTGTTATCATGACTTCTAACCTGGGTGCTGTAGATGCAGAAAAACAAATGATTGGCTTTGGTGGTGGCTTTAATGAAAGTGCCAGCGATGAAGCAGTCAAGCGTTTCTTTGCACCAGAATTCCGCAACAGACTTGATGCAGTGGTTAAATTCAACAGGCTTGAAAAGGAAGTTATTCAACGCATCGCTGATAAGTTTATGCGTCAAATTCGTGATCAATTGGTCGAACAAGGCCAAACCATTGTGTACACAGATGGAGCACTAGCTTGGTTAGCCGAAAACGGCTTTAGCGATACCATGGGTGCAAGACCCATGAAGCGATTGATCAGCGAAAAGATTAGGTTGCCTATTGCCAAGCGCATTATCAAAGACAACCAAACTGTACATACCGTAGCTGTACATAACAACGAATTGCAAATCACATGATTGTTCGGGATACGCAAAAGCTTTTTTGGAAACAGTGGCCTATAAAGGTTGTTATTTCTAGCGAAAGAAATTCTTCAAAATCAAGCAAATCATACTTTTTAGGTCGTGAAGAACGAGCACAACGCCTGAGAAGCATGGCTGATATTGTCAATGCTGTCAAGCGAGAGCTACCCAATGCAGGCATTCGCAGAGAAGGTAATGTCAGCGTATTTGTTACCGACGAAACAGAACTTGCTCAACTTGTTGATTTATTTGGCAGTAGAATCTGTGAAATTTGGAAGCCAAAAAATGAAACGGCAGCTAAATTGTTATTTGAACATACTGCTGATGTAATCAGAGATCGTCCTTGGTATGGACGGTTTACGATGCGAGCCAGGGTGTTGTTTACACCGCATTTTAAAACCAATGAAGCATTGAATTTTAAAGCAGCAGTTAACTCTCTAGATGCAGAAAAGTGGCATGCCGCTGGCTTGCTCAAGGATGTCATCAGTTCTGATGGTCATGTAAAACACGGTGCTTGGGGTCAACCACTGTATCTTTACCTAAGTGATAGCGAAGATGCAGCCTTACTTAAACTGCAATGTGGTACAGTTATCGAACGCTTTGAAAGAATAAGACCTCCTTAAAAAGCCATTGGTCCAAACCAAGCCTCCACGCTAAATAGTGTTGGAGGCTTTTTCTATGGCAAAAATACACGAAGAATTAGTTGTAATCAAAATTAGCTCACTGCACAAGGACGATGAAGCTGTGGCCACAATCCTCAGCGACGAAACCGTTTCAAACCTAGAAGCGGTTGTACAGCAGTTGGTTGGTGAGGTTGCAATTGTTGAAATTATTAAGGAATAATCCATGAGTATGCGTAACTCAACCATGCTGGTAGCTAACGGACAGCTGGATCAAGTTGGTCCAGCTACTCGTGCTGACGGATACTACGGTTTTGCAGACGGAATGCATACTGTTGGTTTTTATCTGAAAAATTTCAAAGGCAAGCTATTCATAGAAGCCAGTATAAGCGACAATCCAGGTGAAAATGACTGGTTTCCTATAGGATTAGGAAACGGCACAAGTTTCTTTGATGTTGAAGGTCCTGAAACCAAAATAGAAACATTTAACCTGGTAGGGAACTTTGTTTATCTAAGAGCAAAGATTCAGAGAAGTCATTTGGGTCAGCCAGTTTCGGCATTGGGCACCTGCGAACGAGTAGTTCTAAGCCTATAAAAGAATACACAGGAGAAATAAAATGGCAATTAATGCATCTTCGGGAGGACAACTACAAGGCGGAACAAGTGGTGGCGGAGGCCTCACAGAAGAAGATGTTCAAGACATTGTAGCCGAACAAATTGAAGTAGGTAACGATCTTAGCATTGGACTACAAACAAGTTATGACGACACTACGGGCAAGCTCACAATCAGCCTAGCAGGCGGTAGCGGCAGCGGTGGTGGAACAGCAGGTAGCATTTCTGTAAAAGAAAATGGCACAGCTCGCGGTACTGCTGGTGTGCTAAACTTTGTTGGGCCAAATGTAAGCGTCACTGATAATGTGGCCACCATCACAGGTGGATTAGATTCTATTGCGGTATATGAAAATACCAGCAATCGTGGAAATTTTACCAGTATTAACTTTGTCAGCGGAGCCACTGTAACAGTTGACAACGGTACTGCAAATGTAAGCATTGCTGGAGGTGGTGGTAGTTATACATTACCAACAGCCAGTGGAAGCACACTGGGTGGTATTAAGATTGGTACAGGTCTAAGCATTGACGGCAATGGTGTCGTAAGTGCAACTGGTGGCGGCAGCTACACATTGCCAACAGCTAGCACCGGTACACTTGGTGGTGTAAAGATTGACGGTACAACAATTACCATTGATAGCAACGGTGTTATCAGTGCAGTTGGTGGAGGTTCAGGCGGTGGTATTAGTATCAGCGATGTTGGCACATATCTAACAAACAACGGATATACCACAACAACCTATGTAGATGGTCAGATTAGCAATTTAATTAATGGTGCTCCTGGTGCATTAAACACATTAAATGAGCTGGCGGCTGCTATTGCCAGCAATCCTAACTTTGCTACAGATTTAACAACTTCGTTATCTGGAAAGTTAAGCATTAGTGGCGGCACAATGACAGGTGCCTTAACACTGAGCGGCGCACCTACATCCGATTTACAAGCATCGACCAAAAAATATGTTGATGACAGTATTGCAGCTATTCCTGCACCAACAACAGCGTTGGCAAGTTTAACAGATGTCGATGTTGCTTCTAAGAGCTCTGGTCAAATTTTAGGCTGGAATGGTACAAAATGGGTAGCGGTAAACAATACTGGTACCAAAGGCGATACTGGCGATACTGGACCACAAGGTCCGGCTGGTCTTAGCATTACTTCTGCTACAGTTAGCGTAAGCGGTCGCTTGTTGGTTACTCTTAGCAATGGCTCTGTGGTAGATGCTGGTAACGTTGCTGGTGTTAGTTCGGCCACAGTTAATGGCAGCGGACAATTAGTATTAACCAAGCAAGATGGTTCAACTATCAATGCAGGTAGTGTAATAGGACCTACTGGTGCAACTGGTGCAACTGGTGCTCAGGGACCACAAGGTGACACAGGAGATACCGGCATTGGAATTGCGGGTGCCGCAGTAAATGGCAGTGGTCGCTTGATTATCACGCTCACTGACGGAAGCACAGTTGACGCAGGCAGCGCAGTGGGTCCACAGGGACCACAAGGTAGTACAGGTGC
>JACCDP010823516.1_pt1 | contig 27534 bp, 21 predicted proteins | sample 7445841 | NCBI WGS metagenome assembly JACCDP01 (sample SAMN15323441, study PRJNA562643) | freshwater metagenome | isolation source: river surface water | place: USA:Blue River Watershed | collected 2017-08-17 | reverse complement strand
GGGGCCTGAAGCTGCAGCGCCCAGAACGGCAGGTCGTTCCAATGCGAGCCGAGGTCGCTCATCGTGCCGTTGCCGAAATCCCACCAGCGGTACCACTTCGGCCCCGGGAAATAGACCTCGTTGTACGGCCGGAATGGCGCTCCGCCGATCCAAAGGTCCCAGTGCAGGCCCTCGGGCACCGGCATCGCGGGGGGGCGCGAGGTCACGAAAACCCGGTCCTTCGCCGCTTCCGCGGCCTGCTTGCTTTGCAGTCCCCAGGCGCGTGAGACCCACACGTGCGCCTCGGTCACGGGTCCGATCGCGCCGCCCTGGATCAACTCCACCACTCGGCGGTAGTTCTCCGTCGCGTGGATCTGGATGCCCATCTGGGTGACGACGCCGGCCTTGGCGGCGGCCTCCCGCACGAGCCGCGCCTCGTGGACATTGTGGGTGAGCGGCTTCTCGCAGTACACGTGCTTGCGGGCCTTGAGCGCGAGCAGGGTCGCAAGGGCGTGGGTATGCTCGCAGGTGCTGACCACGACGGCGTCGAACGCCTCGGGGCGGTCGAACAGCTTCCGGAAATCCACCTCGCGACGGGCCTGCGGATGGGCCGCGGCGGCGGTCGCGAGGTTCTTCTCGTTCACATCGCACAGGGCGACGATGTTCTCCGAGGAGACGCCCTTCAGGTTGCCGCCGCCACGGCCGCCCGTGCCGATGACGGCGATGTTCATCTTGCCGTTGAGGTTCTGCCCGCGGAGCAGGGCGGGCGCCGAGAGCACGGCGGCGGACGCGAGGGTGCGCCGCGCGAATTGGCGTCGGGTGAGCGGGGTCGGGGTTTTCATGGGGAAACGATCGCCGCGCCTCAGGTGAGGCGCAGCAGTTCGGCCGTGCGGGGCACGTCCTTGATGATCTGGGAGGGCTCGGGACCGACGCCTAGGTAGCGCAGGTTCGGCAGGCGGTCGTCGGCCGGACGTGAACCACCTTCGTAGGCGACGTCCACGATCGAGCGCATCATCGCGGCGACGTAGCGGCGGGCGTTCGCGGGTAGGTCGCCGAAGCGTCGCACCCGGGAGATGTCCTCGCTCCAGCCGGGATGGAGGCTGTAGACCGGCCGCAGGTTGCGCCGCACTGCCTCGTTGCGCGGCACGTGCGCGAAACGCCGGCCGGTCGCGTCCTCGTACGCCGTGCAGATGCGCAGGTCGCCGCGCCACTCGCCGCCATGGGTGAGGGCGTCGGACTTGTTGATCATCACGTCCTGGAAGCCGCCGTAACGGAGGGCGTCGCCCTTCTCCACCGCGTCGAACCAGCCCACCATGCGCTGGCGGCCGGTGCTGGTGCCGAACTCAATGCGCTTCAGCCGGTCGGCGAGCGGATGGTCGTCGTCCATCCGCGTGATGAAGGTGTGGGTGCCGACCTTGGTGTCGTAGGCCTTGGCGACGCCGAAGGTGTGGATGCGCTGCACGGGGACGCCGGCGCTCTCGAAGAACTCGGGCGTGTAGGTGTGCGAGGCGGTGACGTTGGGCGAGAAGCCGTGTCGCTTGTCCAACCAATAGGCCTGGCCGAATTCGCCAATGATCGTGCGGCCCGCGGCCATTTCGCGCAGGATCAGTTCACGCACCTCGCCGATGTTGCGGGCGAGCGCGGTGCCGGCGGTCCAGTACGCCTCGGTGAGCGCAGGGAGGTTAAGCGTGAAGGGCTCGGGGCCCCGGAAGCGCGTGAAGTCGAACTCCGCCGGCGTGAACACTCCCAACTCGATCGCCTCGGCGTTGGCGCGCAGTTCGGCGGCGCTGAGCTTGTCGAAGAGTCCCTGCCACGCCTCCGGACTCACGCGGCAGACGTGCTGGATCGTACGGCAGGCGCGGTCGGCGCGTTGGGCGAGCTTGCGCGCGAAGTAGTTCGGGCCGCCGAGGAAGTCGGCGAACGTGATCTGCTGTTGCCCGACTTCGTCGAGATACGCCGGGGTGATGCCACGCCCCGTCGAACCGCGTGGTTCCTCGGCCAGCACGTTCACGCGGTAGTCTTCCCAGGCGAGGTCCAGCAGCCGGTGGGTGACGTCCGAAACCAGCGAGCGTTCGTCGATCAGCAGTCGGGAAAGGATCGCATGGCCCTTGCGTTCCAGCGGACGCGTCTCCCACCACACCTTGCGCGGATCGGCGACGACCCCGCTGCCGATGCAGAGGTGCGCGGCGTCGGTCACGACGACCCCGGCGGGCAGGAGGTTCAGCTTGATGCCGCCGGCAGTGTGGCCCGAGTTGGCCCCGCCGTTGACCTTCAGCACGACCGAAACCGGATGCGACGAGCCGCGCAACTCATCGGCGATCTCCGGAATGAGCCGCCCCTTGCCTTCGTCGCCGAAGGAGATGCCGACGTCGGCGATGAGCTGGCTGGTGAAGGGAATCAGGGACATGGTCGCGAATCGCAACCGGGCTCCACGTGAATCCCCGTTGCCGCGGAGGGAAAACGCGACGCTGCCGGCGAGGGCAACAGAAAAGGCGGCACCGGTGCCTCAACGGCGCCGGCGCGCGTGGTTGCGTGCCGAAACGACACGCTGCCGGCTGCGGGTGGCAGGGGCGTCCCGCCCCTGACGAGCCGTCGGAGGCGCAGTCGTCCGGCCGCCGTTCCGCCGCTCAGCGCAGGAAACCGCCCAGGCCGGCCCGCGCCACGATCTGCCAGAGGTTGGTCGTCACGGCGCCGGCCGTCCCGCCCACCGTGAAGGCGTCGCCCATCGTCGCGTAGCCCTTGTCGTCGACCTGGCCCGAGAGCACGCGGGCCTCGTTCAGCAGCTGCTGGAGGTAGCCCTTGCCCGCGAGGCGGAACTCGAACTGCAGCGGCCATTGCTCGAAGCCCTTGCCGGCGACGTGCGTGATGCGGCCGCGACCGGTGAGGCGCGTGGTGGGGGAAAGGAATTCGATCGTGCTCACGTTGAGGTTCAGCGCGGCGTCGCGCTCCATCTTGAGCGTCAGGCCGTCGAACTTCATTTCCTCCAGCTCGCGGCCGAGCTGGCTCACGCCGCCCGCCGCCGCGGCCACGCGCTGTCCGCCGCCGGCCAGCGCTCCCGCCAGTCCGATCAGCGCCGTCGCGGTGCTCACGGTTTCACCTTTCTTGCCGAGGGCGCGCAGCACGCCCTTGCTGCCCGACACCTCGAAGGTGCCGTACGTGCGCTCGATCAGGTCCGTCAGGTTTGCGCCGCCGCCCGCCAGCGTCGCCGCGACCTTCACCGTCGTCTCCAACATCGGCTTGTCGTTGGGAGCCGCCGCGCGGAGCAGTTCGCCGACGTCGATGCCCGTGACGTCCATCAATCCGTTGAGCGCGTAGGGTTGCGGCTGCGCTGCGTTGAAGGCGACCGCCGCCGCCAGCTTGAAGGGGTTGTCGCGGAAGCTCCCCTCGAGTCCGTCCAGCGCCAGTCGTGTGTCCGTGATCGTCGCCGTGCCCTTGATCGCGCGGATGGTGTAATCCTTTCCGTAAAGCACGCGGCGCAGGTCGACTTCCGCTCGGCCGTTCACGCCCGCCCAGAACGGCTTCGTGTCGCGTCCTGTCGGAGCGGGCGTGGTCTTTGCCGGCACCTGAGCCGTCGGGCCGCGGTTGGTCGGCGGTGTCGCCGGGCTGGCCGGCTTCGCCGAGGGCTGGGCCGCCGTTCCGCCGGTGGGAGCCAGCGTCGCAAACGCCTGCAGGTCGTCCGCCACCAGGTTCGCGCTGGTGAGGCGTCCGGTGAACGTGCGGGTGTTCTTATCGGCGGCTTTGCCGAACGCACCCTCGACCTGCAGGTCTGACTTCCGGCCCGACGTGGTCACGGTCACCGGCGCGCTCACGCTGCCGCTGCCGTCCTCCTTCAGCTGGGCCGTGACGGTCGCGTCGATGTCGCCGAGTTCGCGGGGTTCGTTGCGGGTCGCCAGCCCGCGGGCGGTCACGACTGCCTTCGCCGACACCGCCTTGCCGGTGGTCACGTCGAACATCGCTCCCACGCGACCGCGCGCAAGGTTGACGAGTCCGGCGAGCCCGGGCTGCCGGAGCAGGGCGCCGAGATCGGCATCAAATTTTCCCTTCGCTGAGGCGGCCGCGGCCTTTGCGTCGAGCGAGACTTCGCCGGCCGCGGTGAGGGAGGCGAGGGCGGCCGCCCCTTGGCGAACCTCCAGCGTCGAGAGCTCGTAGGCGAGTTTCTGACCGCGCATATGCACTGAGAATCCCGCCGAGAGGTCGGCTCCTTCCACGAGCGGCTTTCCGTCGAGGGAGGCATTCACGCCGCGAAGCCCGACCGTCTCAGTCGTGCGCAGGGCGATGTCTTCCTTCGAACGCAGGGTGAGTTCGAGCGTGGCGCCGGAGAATTCACCCGCCAGTTTGGCGCCCGCGACATAAGGCTCGGCCCAGCTCAAGGGAATGGCTCCGGCGCGCACGCGGGCCGTCGGTCCCGCGTCCGATTCCGCGGCGAGCTGCCCCGCCTTCAGGTCGGCGCGCAGCGCCTGCAGGAGCTCGAATGAGGCGAGCAGCTTGTCGCTGTCGCGGTTCACGACGGCCCGGGCCTTGGCCAGGCGAAGGACATCACCTTCGTGCCGTCCTTCCGACTCGAGGTTCACGGCGAGTGCGCCCGGATCGAAGGCGAGGAACGGCCGCGCGAGCGTCACGAGCTTCGCCTGCAGCCGTGCGCGGAACTCCGTCGCGGCCTTGGCGCCGGGGTTCGCGACGTCGGCCGCGATCTCGCCAGACAGGCTGTCGCCAGTGGTCATCGCCAGGCTGAGGTCGGCGAGGCGGGCGGTGAGCCGCGCGGGCGTGTAGTCCACCGAGGGGGCAACGGAGAGCGTGACCCGGTCGACAAGCTTCTGGTTGCGCGCGTCGCTCACCGTGACGCCGGCGAGCGTGAGCGGCGCGATGGAGCGCAGCTTCACCCGCGAGCCGTCCGGCTCGCCCTCAATCGCGAGGCGGACCGACAGGGTGCCGCCGTCGATGCGCAGCGGTGCGACGACCGGCTGGGCCCAGGCAAGGGGCACCGCGTCGAGCGTCAGCCGGGCCGCGTCGGCGCGCGGGTCGGGCAGCGTGACGCGGCGGTCGGTGAGCCGGTAGACCGCCTTCTGCAGGAGAGCGAGGTCCGCGAACGTGCGGCCGGTGCCGTCGGCGAGCTCCACCGAGAACGCCCGGATCTCCGCGGCATTGTCGGCGACGGCGCCGTCGAACGCGGACTTCACGCGCACTGAGCCCACGCCAGCCAGTGCGGGGGAGAGTTTGCCGAGTCCGGTTACGCCCGCCTCGAGGGTGCCGCTCGCGGAAGCCGCGCCGGCCGCGGGTTTCACGCCGAACTTTCCTGATCCCGACGCCGCGATCTCCGGCAGGCCGAAGCCGGCGAGGAGTGCCGCGAGTTGCTCGCTGCGCAGCGCGATTTCCCAGTCGCCGTTGATGTCGCGGGTGGCCGCGGCGTAGCGGGCCTTTGTCGTGAGGAGATTTTCAGTTCTTCCTCCGCGCAGGATCGAGAGCGTCGCCGCGTAGTCCTCATCGCCTCCGTCGGTGCGGCCAATGCGCGCGGTGAGCTTCAGCTGGTCCGGAGGAAGGGCCGGGCCCGAGGCGGCAAGATCGGCGTCGACCTCGGCGGACTGCACCTCGCGGGTGGCGCCGATCGCTAGGCCGACCTTGCCGGTCGTGCGCAGGGACCGGAGGGCCGCGTCGGCCTTGGGGTCGCTGTACTCGACCTTCCACTCGAGCCGCCCCTTGGCGCCGGTCGCGAGGTCAGCCCCAAGCACTTCGAAGTTTGTCTTCTGCCCGTTCGGCAGCAGCGCTGACCCGGTGGCGGAGAGTCGGCCGACGCGAAGTTCCACCGTTAGCCGCGCGGCCTTCAGCAGACCCTCGAAGGTCGCCGGCTTTTCGGGGGATTCGGAATGGGCGTTTGCGGCCTCCGGTCCCTTCTGGCCGGCCTTGGTGGTGGCGGCCTTGCCGTCCGCGCGGTCAGCGGTCTGTCCGGCTTTCGCGGGCGGAGTGGTGGTGGCCGGCCCCGGGCGCAGGTCGATGGCGATACCTTTGACCTCGATCTCATCGACGTCGACGCGGCCGCCGGTCAGGTAAGCCCACGCGGAGTAGCGCGCGGAGACGGAGTCCACCGCGAGGGACAGTCCCGGTTGTTTGATGCGTACGCCGCGGAGCGTCGCCGCGGAAAAGCCCGCCGAGACTTGGTCGACCTCCGCGTCGAGGTCCGGCTGGCCGGCGAGGGCCTTGCGCACCGCCCACGTCTGGAAGCCCGAACTCAGGGCCACCGCACCGGCGGCGAGGACCAGCACGAACAGGGAACCGAGGATGATGACGGTGATCTTGGCGGCTTTCATCGTAAACCTGACACGGGTTCCCCAAGACGGTTGCAGCGACAAGTGAAAATGCCGGGTCCGGTTCCCTCCCGCGCAAAGGAGTCCGTCAATTGACGGACGGTTTAGGTAGAGCCGCTCGCAGGAAAAGTTACGCCGGAGGTGCGAGTCCGCGCGCCATGCCCGGTCCGCGCTTGCGTTCGACCGGGGCGGCCTTGTCCTGCTCGTCCCGCCGCCATGACGCTGAACCTGCCGAACATCCTCACGCTGTCGCGCGTGCCGCTGATGTTCATCGTCGTCGGGCTGATGTACGCGGATTTCCCTTGGTGCGACACGCTCGCGTTCTGGCTCTTCATCGCGGCGGCCCTCACCGACTGGCTCGACGGCAAGATCGCGCGGGAGCGCGGCATCGTATCGTCCTTCGGCCGGTTCATGGACAGCGTCCTGGACAAGGTGCTGGTGATCGGGCTGATGATCGCGCTGGTGAATGGTGATTACTTCGCCGGCTACTCGCTCGCCGCGATGCTGCTCCTTTTGTGCATCCTGTGCCGGGAGTTCGCCATTTCCGGGCTGCGCATGGCTGCTGCGATGCGCGGCGAGACGGTCGATGCGGACGCGGGGGGCAAGGTGAAGACCTTCGTGCAGCTCAATGCGATCGGCTGGTTGATGGGCGCGCGGATGCTCTCCCAGGACTACCCGGAGCTGTTCTCCGGTGACGGCCGCGACTGGGTGATTGGCGTGCGCGCGCTCGGCATGTTCCTCTTCGTCCTATCGGCCATCCTCACCGTCTGGTCGGGAATCTCGTATTTCCGCCGGTACGGGCGGGTGCTGTCGTCCTGAGGTTCCGGGCCGTGAGCCTCCGTCACCCGCGTTGGCTTTCGTGTTTGCCCTCCGGGCTGGTGGTGGCGTGCGCCACGCTCGGGCCGCTGGGTCGAAGGATGCCGGCCCCGGGGACCTGGGGCGCGCTGGCCGGCCTGCTGGCCACGGCCGTATTCCTGCCGCGGGCGAGTCCGGGTCTGGTCCTCGCGGTGTCGTTGGTCGCCGGCCTGCTCGCCGTCGGGGTGTGCGGTGAGGCCGAGCGACGACTCGGGCGGAGCGATCCGGGCGAGGTGATCCTCGATGAGTTCGTCGTCATGCCGCTTTGCCTGCTCGGCTGGCGGGAACTCGCGGGTTCGCCGCCGTTTTGGGTCGCGGCCGTCGCTGGCTTCGCGCTCTTCCGGTTTTTCGACATCCTGAAGCCGCTCGGCATCGCGCGGCTGCAGGAGCTGCCGGGAGGCTGGGGTGTGGTGGCCGACGATGCCGCCGCGGCATTCGCCGCCTGCGTCACCCTGCATGTCGGGGCGTGGGTGTGGTCGCTGATGTGAGGCCCGGGGAGTTCGGAAAACCTCAGACGGGAAGCGATAGGCGCAGCGCCAGGGCCTTCAATTGCTCCCGGCAGCGGTCCGTAGTTTCTTCCGCGGTCGCCAGTACGAGGTCGGGACTCCGCGGCGCCTCGTAGGGCGAGTCCACGCCCGTCATTCCACCCAGCCGGCCGGCCCGGGCGTCGCGGTACAAGCCTTTCGGATCCCGGCGTTCGCATACCTCAAGCGGTGCATTCAGGTGTACCTCGGCGAAGGGCAGGTGCCGTTCCCTTGCGCTGCGCGCAGCCTGCTCGCGGTCCGCGGCGAAAGGCGAGATCAGCGCGACGATCACCACGACTCCCGCCTCCGCCAGCGCGACCGCGAGGGCCGCGGCGCGGCGCATGTTTTCCCGGCGATCTTCGGTCGTGAACCCGAGTCCCCGACTCAGGCCGCGTCGTAACTCGTCGCCATCGACCACCGCCGCGAGCACCCGCGCGTCCAGCAGGTCGCGTTCGAGGCCGCGTGCCAGGGTCGACTTGCCCGCGCCCGATAGGCCGGTGAACCAGAGCACCGCGCCGCGGTGTCCGAGTAGCCTCGCGCGGGCCGTAGCCAGGTCCGCGTCAGGCATTGCCACGGCCCTGGATGCCGACGGGCTCGGTCAACGGTCGCCAGCCGCGCCAGAGGCGGCGGAACGGCGATTCCTCGAAATGGTAGCCGAATTCGGCAATGTCCGACGCGTAGTGGCGCGCGACCCGCTCCCGGGTGACGTCATCGTAGTACCACGAATAGTGGAGGTGAAAACGGGCGTTTCGCCGCGGGAGGTGACGCTGGGCGAGGCCGGTGGCGGCGCGGATCCTTTCGAAGTCGAGGTCGATCGTCTCAAGCCGTGCGACGAAATCGACGGCGACACGTCCCTCGACTGAGATCCAATCCACCTGCGGGCTGAAGCGGCCGATGCCCGCGGAGACCTCGCCGCCCCAGGAGGAAGGCTCGCAGGAGCCGTCGCGGCCCATGGCGAGCGCCGCCCATTCCGTGAATTCGCGGCGGCGCCCTTCCGGATCCCGCAGCAGGAGGCGGGAGTCATCGGGCCGACTCTTGCGGAGCTGGTAGTTGTAATCCGAAAGGAGCCGCTCCCACGGGTTCCGCACGACGGCGAACTTGAAATATCCGGCGAAGACCTCGGTCGGCAGCTCCGCGCGGTAACGCGCGAGGTCCTTGTGATTTTCCCAGCTGACGCCGAATGCGCGATTGATGCTGTTCCCGGCGGCCTTCGGGATGTGCACGGAAAGACACCGGTGACGATGGGAGATCATGCGCGCGCGAGGGATTACCCGGCTAGACGGGGGTGGCTGACAAACGTGTCAGAAAATCCACCGACGCGCTTCGAGCCCCGACGGGTGGTCGCCGTGGCTCGCCCGAACTCGAATGGAAACCCGTCAGCGTCCCGGCCCGAAACCCCGCAGCAGCTCGTGCGCCTTGGCCACGACGAGGTCTTCGGCGTCGTAACTGAAGCGGCCCGGATGATTGAGGATGCGGGTGTTGGCCGAGATGCCCTCGTAACCGCCCTCCTCGAGGACGCGGCGGCTGGGGAGGTATCCGAAGAGGTCGTTGGTGTAGCCGGCGACCCAGACGGCGGCCGGGCCCGCCAGCTCGCGTTTCAGGCGGACCGAGTAATCCACCACCGCCTCGCCGCCGAGGGCGACGAGCGTGAGGTCGCCGCCGAAGCGCACGACCTGCACGGGGCAGGGAAAAGGCGGGGGCCTTTCACCGCGGGCCAGCATTTCCCTGAGCTTCTTCGCGCGCTCCACGACCTCCGGTGCATGCTGTTCGGGCGTGTAGGCGGCCAGTTCCTTGGCCGGAAGCGGTTCGTAGCCGAGCGTCGCATGTCCGAGGGCTGAGCGCAGGGGGCCGGCGACCGGGCGCGGACGCGCGGCGAGCGCGGCATGGACCGCGTGGGCGAGGGCGCGGCCGTGCTGCTGCGCGAGGTCCTCGGGGTTTTTTCCCGGCACCGTCGCGCCGCGCGGATACGGGTTCTGGTCGCCGGCGCAGCCCGTGAGGAAGAGTGCGGCGGCACCGGCGTACGTCGATTCGAGCTCGCGTTGCGCGTGACCCGCGTAATCGCCGCTCACCTTGCTGCCGCCAAGCGTGGTGTTGTGGCAGGCGTAGCCGAAGAGCATTGCCCGGATCTTCCCGTCGGCGCCGCTGACCTTGAGCACGGGCACGTCATGGTCGACCGGTCCCGCCGGGTAGGGGTTATTCGAAAAAGTGCCGTTGGGCTCGGGGCGGCGGCGGTTCATCGCGAAGCCGGCCCTGGCTTGGCTGAAGTCCAACCGCGCCGCGAACGGCTCCCTCAGGCATTCACCCACCAGCTCGACCAGCTCCTGCCGCAGCCGCGCCTGATAGGCGTTCACCGCGGCAACGTCCTCCGGTTTGGCGGCGCGGCGGAAGATCCGTTCCAACAGCATGCGGTCCGGCGCCACCTGCGGTCCGCTGTGGGTGTGCGAGGCGTTGAGCAGGAGTTCGTGGGGCTTGAGCCCGAAGCGGCGTCCGGCCTCCGTCTCGACGTGCGCGCGCAGCTCGGCGGTGACGCCGATGAGGTCCATCGTGACGATCACGATTCGGCCGCCGGCGCCGTCGTCCAGCAGCAGCGCCTTGGCGAAGAGGTCGGTCTCGACGCCGTCCGACGGCGCCGTGCGGTTGGCGTAGCCGGCCAGCCAGACGGGCCCCGGTGGGGTGATCTTGCGCGCCGCAACGCCGACCCGCCACGGTGCCGCTGCCGCCGCGGCGGCCGCGAGGGTGGGAGCCGCCAGCGCCAACGTGGCGAGCAGCGCGGCCAACGACCTCATTTCTTCAACGGATGCAGCTCGATGCGGCGGAAGAAGATCTCGGCGCCCTCCGACTGGAAGAGGAGCCGGCCCCAGGTGAAGACGCTGTCGCGGGCCTCGTTCACCTTCACGCCGTTGAGGAAGAAGGTGAGGTTGCCGCCGTCGACCACGGCCTCGACGAGGTTCCATTCGCCCACCGGTTTCTCAACGTCCTTGGGCCCGCGGTAGTCGATCGTGTCCTTCCACTTCGGATCGCGGTACTGCCAGTTGACGCGGCCGCGCGGCACCTCGCGGGCCGGGGCGGCGGGATCCCAGATGAAGGTGCCCTTCGGCTCGGCGTCGCGGATGTTGGCGGTGAGCTTGGGCGAGATCGGCGCATCGACGCCGCGGTCGTAGCCGTTGAGCACGAGGAGGTCGCCGGTGCCGCCTTCGATGATCTGGTACTCGAGCGAACGCAGCCACGGCGAGTTGAGCGCCTTGGCGTAGTTGCCGTCCTCGCCCTGGCCGTGGATGAGGATGCCCGAGTCGCGCGCGCGGTCGTCGCGCGGTTTCCAGGTCACGGGGCCCCAGCGGAACTCCAGCACCAGCTTGTAGTCGGCGTAGTTCGCCTCGGTGACGAATCCTCCCCAATGCAGGCCGCTCACCCGGATCGCCGGTGCCCCATCGATACGGTCGACCACGCTGAACACCTTGTCGGGGTCGGCGCGGCCGAACTTCGGCAGCCAAGTGTAGAAGCCGGAGAGGTCCTTGCCGTTGAAGAGGCGGATCACCTCGCGGGGGACAACCACGTCCTTGGGACGGTCGTTCGCGGCGGCGATCGCTTCGGAAAGCAGTCCGGCGGCGAGGGCGAGGAGGGCGGTCAGGGTTCGGGCGGGTGAACGCATGGTCGAGCAGGTGCGGGGTGGGTTGGCGGGGCGTGGGTTCGGGTTTGAAGTTGAGACGCCTCCCTTGCGCTTCAAGTTCGTTCCCCCATGAAGCATCTCCTCGCCGCGACGCGTCCCCTCTTCGCCGCCGGTTGCCTCCTGCTCGCCGTCGCGGGGGTCGGCGCCGCCGAGAGGCCCCTTTCTCCCTCGCCCGAGGACGCTCGGCGCGCCTTCCGGGTCGCGCCGGGCCTGCGCGTCGAGCTCGCCGCCGCCGAGCCGCAGGCGGTCGATCCCGTCGCGATCGCCTTCGATGAGCAGCGCCGCATGTACGTCGTCGAGAACCGCGGGTATCCGGATCCCATGGACGGCAAGTCCGCCCCCGCGATCGGCCGCGTCGCCCTGCTGGAGGACCGCGACGGAGACGGACGCTACGAGACGCGCCATGAGTTCGCGACCGGTCTCACGTATCCGAACGGTGTGCTGCCGTGGCGCGGCGGGGTCTTCGTCACCTGCGCGCCTGATATTTATTACCTGAAGGACACCGACGGAGACGGCGTGGCCGACGTGCGCCGCGTCGTGCTCACCGGTTTCAACGTCACCCGCACCGCGCAGATCCGCGTGAGCCATCCCACGCTCGGGCTCGACGGCAAGGTGTACGTCACGAGTGGCCTCAATGGCGGCAAGGTGACGTCGCCGGATCACCCCGGGCGCGCGGCGGTTTCATTCAACGTGGCCGACGGCCGCTTCGACCCGGAGACCCTGGAGTTCGAGAGCCTCGGCGGGCGCGGACAATTCGGGCTCTCGTTCGACGCGTACGGGCGCCGCTTCATCTCCTCGAACCGGCACCCGGTCATGCAGGTGGTGCTAGAGCCTTCCTGGCTTCGGCGGAATCCGCAGTTGGCCTTCGCCGAGTCGGTGCAGAACGTCTCCAAGGCGGAGGCGGAGGCGGTGGTCTGGCCGGTGAGCCGCGCGCGGGTCACGGCCGACTTCATTCCTTCGCTCATGAGCAAGCCGCATACGGGGACGTTCACCTCGGCCAGCGGCGTGCTCGTCTTCGGCGGCACCGGCCTCGGGACGGGATTCGACGGCAACGTCTTCATCTGCGAGTCGGCGCAGAACCTCGTGCAGCGCCAGGTCATGATGCCGGATGGGGCCACGTTTCGCTCGGAGCCCGCGGCGCGCGGGGCCGAATTCCTCGCCTCGACCGATACTTGGTTCCGACCGGTCTCGCTGGCGAACGGGCCCGACGGGGCGCTCTACGTCGTCGACATGTGCCGCCGCGAGATCGACCACCCGGCGTACGTGCCGGAGGAGAGCCGCGGGCGGCTCGACTTCGCGAGCGGTGGCGACCTCGGCCGGATCTGGCGCGTGGTGGGCGGAGATTCGCGAGCCTCCGGTGCGCTGGATCTTTCAACCACGGGTCTCGTGGGTGCGCTCGAGTCCCCGCAGGCCTGGAGGCGGGAGCTCGCGCGCCGGTTGCTGATCGAGCGGTCGGAGACGGCATCCGTCGAGGCGACCGAGCAGGTGGCGACGAAATCGTCCCGCCCCGAGGCGCGCGTGCAGGCGTTGTGGGCCTTGGAGGGAATGGGGAAATTGCGCGGGGCGGTGGTTGAGGCGGCGCTGCGCGACCCGGTGGCAGGCGTCCGGGAGCAGGCGGTGGCGTTGGCCGGCCGGCGACTGGCGGTGGATCCGGCCTTGGGGATGCGGCTGGTTTCCTTGGCGGACGATCCGGACGCGCGGGTGCGTTTCTGCGCGGCTCTGGAATTGGGCTCATGGGCGGATGAGCGGGCGGTGGCGGCGTTGGCGTCGATCGCCCTGCGGGACGGGGCCGATCGTTGGACACGAGGGGCGGTGTTGAGCGGAGTCGGAGGGCGCGTGGAAGGCTTCCGGGCCGCGGTTTCCGCGCGCCGGGCTCAAGCTCCGGCGGAAGCGGTTGGTCCGGTGATGGAGGAATTGGGCCGGCTCGTCGGGGCCTCGTCTTCTTTGGCGGCGGCGGGAGCGTGGCTGGCGGAGGCATGCGGAGCCGGGAAGGAGGAGCGGTGGCGGATCCCCGCGGTGTTCGGATTGGCGGAGGGCCTTCGCGCACGGCCTGAGTTCAAGGGCAAGGCGGCCTCGGCGGCGCTTTCGTCCGTGGCGGAGGCCGGCCCCGGAGCGGCCGCATTGGAGCGATTTTTAGCGGAGGCCGCCGCCACGGCGGCCGATCCGTCGGCGCCGATGGCGACCCGCACGGCGGCGATCGCGCTGCTCGGCCACGCTTCGTTCGAGCGCGGAATGGGTGCGCTGGGTGCGCTGTTGGATCCGCGGCAGGCGCCGGAGCTGCAGTTGCAGCTAGTCCGAGCGCTGGAGAAGGCGGGCGACCCGCGCGGCGCGGAGCTGCTGGCCGAGCCCGCGCGTTGGTCTCGTTACACGCCGCAGGTGCGAGAGGCCGCGGTGGCCGCGCTGGCTTCGAAGCCCGCGATGACGAAGGTGCTCTTCGCCGCGATCGAGCGCGGCGGCATCCAGCCTGCCGAGGTTTCATCGGTGCGGCGCTCGCAGTTGATGAAGCACGCCGATGCCGGGGTGAAGGCGGCGGCGACGCGGCTGTTCCAGACCCTTGAAGGCGGCGACCGCATGGCGGTGTACCGCGACCACAAGGCCGTGCTTGCCGCGCCCGCTCAGGCGGACCGCGGGGCGCCGGTATTCACGAGGGCCTGCTCCGCGTGCCACTCCTTCCGGGGAGCGGGCGGCAAAGTGGGGCCCGACCTCACGGGCATGCGAAGCCAGCCGGGCGACGCGCTGCTGCTTCACATCCTCGTGCCGAACTACGAGGTCGTGCCCGCCTACCAGGCGATCACCGTGACGCTGCAGGATGGACGTTCGGTCTCGGGCTGCGTCACGGCGGAGACCGACGCCAGTCTCACGCTGCGCACGGCCTCCGGCGGCGAGGAGACCGTGCTGCGCGGTGCGGTGGCCGCGACCGCCTCCACTGGAGTTTCCCTCATGCCCGACGGCCTCGAGCAGACCATGACGCGCGAGGAACTGGCGGACCTGATCGCCTATCTGAAGAGCGATCCGGCGCCGTAGGCGGTCGCTTCGAAGCGGGCCAGGTTCAGCCGTTTTCCTCGGCGCGCTGCTGGGTGCCGCGTTCGCAGATGAACGTGTGCACCTGGTCGGCCAGCTTTGCGAGGAGCAGAAGGTCGTCGCGGCCGAAGTTGTCGGCGTCCTGGAACTTCTTGTTCTCGTCCACGTACGTGCGGCTGAACTTCACGCTGTAATAGGTCCGCTCATCGGCGGCGTTCTCCCAGACCGCGGCCTTGAGTCGGCCGAGGCGCAGGTTGCGGATCGGGGCGCTGCCGCCGTTGGAGGCGGGAGCGCGCGAGGCGGAGGGGTTTGAGGCGAATCGTGGGTTGTTGGTCTTCATGGTTGTTTGCGATGTGCGCCGGCGAAACTGCGCCTCCGAAGTCCCGGGCCAACGTGGCCGTGTACCTGGAATCAGGTACTCCACGCCGTCGTTTTAGAGGCTGGGACAAGCTTTGTCCCACGGGGTCGACTATGATTCCCCGCATGAATCCACAAAACCGTCCCTGCTACGGCATCCTCCGCCTGTCCCCCGCCCATGTCCGCCAGGTCCGCCAACTCTGGGAGCCGGTGGAGATGTCGCCCCGCACCCCGGTCGCCTCCGTGCCGGCCGTGTCCCTTCCGCTCCCGTGGCGGCGCGAGCGGCGTCCGCTGGCGGCGTGAGGGACACGCGCATCGTTCATCCGACGAGTGCTTGCTCGGCGTGTGACGTATATCAAAATGATCTACATGCCGTTTGACCTCTCTTCGGCCGAAGGCTTCGACTGGGATGAGGAAAACTCACCAAGAGCCCGCAGCGTCACTAGGTCACCAATGAGGAAGTCGAAGAGATTTTCTTTCAGCGACCGCTCGTCGGCGAGGATACCCGGCCGGGGGATGAGGAGCGGCGCTGGTTCGCGATCGGACGTTCCCGTTCGGATCGCGTCCTGCGGATCGTGTTCACCCTGCGGGGGCGTCGCATCCGCGTGATTTCCGCCCGCATTGCCAGCCGCCGTGAACGCCAAGCTTATGTCGAAGCTTTACGTAAAGACTGACGGGTCGCGCCGGCCCTCGAACACTCGCGGCGCCAAGATAATGGAGTTTCCTGAGCTGAAGCCCACGTCCACGGCGATCTCGCTTCGGCTGCCATCGATCGTGCTCGCCCGACTCAAGGTCGCCGCCCATCGGCGAGGCCTGCCGTACCAGGCCCACATCAAGAACATCCTGGCTGAGGCGGTGGAGGTTAAGTAACGGGGGGCTTTCGGTCGCGTCAGTCACGCTGTCCGAAGCGTGCTTGAAACGGGGCGAGTAGCCTAGATGGCTACCGGCACAGCCTTCCGGGCCGCTTGACCAAGCCGCGGCTGGTAATTCCACAAGACGATGCCGAAGTTTTCCTTCAAGGCCGCTTCCGCCGAGGTGGCGCGGATCCGCTCCGCCGCGAGGGCGAAGCGCCTCAGCCTTTCCGAGTACCTGCGCCGCGCGGCGCTACCGCCGGCCGCCTCCCCGCTTAAGTTCACGATGGAACAGGATCGCGCCACCGGCCTGTCCCACGCGGTGATGCCGGCCGGGGCGCCGGTACTGCGGTCGGCCGAGGTGGAGCGGATCCTCGCGGACTTCCCGTGAAGCTCCTGCTGGCCGTCAACGCCGCGGTCGTAGCGCTGCTGCCGGCCCACGCGGATCGGGACCGTTTCATCGCCTGGGCGCAGTGGCACCGGCTGACGGATCTAGCGCTCTGCGCCCTGTCCGAACTTGGGTTCATCCGGGAGGCTAACTCGGCCGATGTCCTCGATTCGCGTTGCGCAGGGTCGTCGCTTGCTGGAGGCCGCCGGCGCGGTCTTCTTAAGGTGATGGAGCTAGCGCGACTTTTCCCGTTCCGGCTTGGGCCGCTGCTGGTGGCGTTCCTGTCGCCGCTGGTGATGGTGGTGCGGCCCGTCACTGCGGCGGAACCCGTGGCGAAGGAGTGGAGGGTCGACGGCGTGCGGCGGGAGGCGCTGGTTCACCTGCCTCCGGGCGGCGGGCGGGGTTCTCCGCTCATCTTCGTGTTTCATGGCCACGGCGGATCCGCGCGAAACGCCGCGCGGCAATTCGCGCTCCACGTCCTCTGGCCCGAGGCGGCGGTCGTTTATCCGCAGGGCTTGAACACCCCTGGTCGGCTCACCGATCCCGAGGGCCGGAAGAGCGGTTGGCAGCACGGTGCGGGTGAGCAGGGCGACCGTGACCTACGTTTCTTCGACGCCGTGCTGGCTTGGTTTCAGCGCGAGCATGGCGTCGATCCGTCGAGGGTGTACTCGACCGGGCACTCCAACGGAGGCGGGTTCACCTACCTGCTGTGGTCGCGGCGAGGTGACGCGCTGGCGGCGGTGGCTCCGTCGGCCGCCGCCGCGACGGCGGTCCGTGGCAGACTCACGCCGAAACCGGTGCTGCATATCGCCGGCCGGAGGGACGAACTCGTGAAGTTCGCCTGGCAGGAACAGACGATCGAGGCGCTTCGCCGGCTGAATGGCACGGGTGAGGGGCGGGCGTGGGCGAAGGACTGCACCGTCTACTCCTCGGAAAACGGTCCGCCGGTCGTCGCGATGATCCACGACGGTGCGCACGGCTTTCCCCGCCAGGCTCCGGCCCTGATCGTTCGGTTCTTCCAGGAACACCGGAAGCCGTGATCGGCATCCGTCCGTCGGATCAACCCGCGGGCACGTAGTCGAGGTAGGGCCCGAGCCAGCGTTCCGCGTCGGCGACCGGCTGGCCGCGGCGGGCGGCGTAATCCTCCACCTGGTCGCGGCCGATCTTGCCGACCGCGAAGTATTTCCCCTCGGGGTGGTTCAGGTAGAAACCGCTCACGCTGCTCGCGGGATGCATCGCGCAGCTCTCGGTGAGGGTGATCCCCGTCGCGGCAGTGGCGTTGAGGAGGCGGAATAGCTCCGGCTTGTCGGTGTGATCCGGGCACGCCGGGTAGCCTGGGGCGGGGCGGATGCCGCGGTACTTTTCCCGGATGATGTCGGCCATCGCCAGCGACTCCGTGCGACCGAAACCGCAGAGGTCGCGGGCCCGCTTGTGCATCAGCTCGGCCAAGGCCTCCGCCAAGCGATCGCCCAGCGCCTGGGCCATGATCGCGGAGTAATCGTCGTGGGCCGCCTTGAATTCCGTCGCGAGCGCCTCGACGCCGTGTCCGGCCGTCACCGCGAAGCCGCCGAGGTAGTCGAGCCGGCCGGAATCGCGCGGCGCGACGAAATCGGCGAGGCAGTGGTTGAACTGCCCCGCGGGCTTGTCGTGCTGCTGGCGCAGGCACGCGAAGGTCGCGAGGGTGCGGTTGCGCTCCGGATCGGCGTAGACCTCGATGCTATCGCCCACCGAGTTGGCCGGCCAGAACGCGATGACCGCCTTCGCGGTGAACCGGCCCTCGCACACGATGCGCTCCAGCATCCGCTGGGCATCGGCGTAAAGCCGGCTCGCCTCGGCCCCGATCACCTCATCGCGCAGCAGGTCGGGGAAGCGGCCGTGCAGTTCCCACGCGCTGAAGAAGGGACCCCAGTCGATGAAGGGCGTGATCTCCGCGAGCGGGACCGGATCGAGCACCTGCGGGCCGAGCGCCTCGGGCACCGGGATGTCGACCTTGGTCCAGTCGAAGGTCTGCCGCCGCGCGCGGGCCTCGGCGAGGGACAACAAGGCGCGGCGGCCGGCGCGGGCGTTGAATTCCTCGCGGTGCCTTTCCTGCCGTTCGCGCACGTCCCGCAGGTAGGCCGGCTTCTGGTTCGTCGAAAGCAGCGAGCTCACGACGTTCACGACGCGGGAAGCGTCGAGGACGTGAACCACCCCGGGCGCGTACTCCGGGGCGATCTTCACCGCGGTGTGCGCGGCGCTGGTCGTCGCGCCGCCGATCAGGAGCGGGACGTCGAAGCCCTGCCGCGTCATCTCGCGGGCCACGTGCACCATCTCGTCGAGCGAGGGAGTGATGAGGCCGGAGAGCCCGATCACGTCGGCCTGACGCTCCCGTGCGGCCGCGAGGATCTTCTCGGCCGGGACCATCACGCCGAGGTCGGTGACGTCGTAGTTGTTACAGGCGAGGACGACGCCGACGATGTTCTTGCCGATGTCGTGGACGTCGCCCTTGACGGTCGCGAGCAGGACGCGGCCGTTGGGCCGGGTCGCGGTGCCGGCGGCGGCGAGGCGCCGTTTCTCCTCCTCCATGAACGGCGTGAGGTAGGCGACGGCCTTCTTCATCACGCGCGCCGACTTCACGACCTGCGGCAGGAACATCTTGCCGGCGCCGAACAGGTCGCCGACGACCCTCATTCCGTCCATCAGCGGACCTTCGATGATGTCGAGCGGGCGCGGGTAGGCGCGGCGTGCCTCCTCGGTGTCGGCGTCGACGTGCGCGTCGATGCCCTTGATCAACGCGTGCTTGAGCCGTTCCTCCACGGTGCCGCGGCGCCAGGCTTCGGCCTCCGGCGTGGCGGTGCGGGCGCCGGTCTCGCCACCCGCGGCGGCCTTGAGTTGGTCGGCGAAGGCGACGAGCCGCTCGGTGGCGTCCGGACGCCGGTTCAGCAGCACGTCCTCCACGCGTTCGAGCAGGTCGGCGGGGATCTCCTCGTAGACGCCGAGCATGCCGGCGTTGACGATCGCCATGTCGAGCCCCGCGCGGATGCCGTGGTAGAGGAACGCGGTGTGCATCGCCTCGCGCACCGGGTTGTTGCCTCGGAACGAGAACGAGACGTTGGAGACGCCACCGCTCACGCGCGCGTGGGGCAGGGTGTCCTTGATGATCCGCGTGGCCTCGAAGAAATCGACGGCGTAGTTGTTGTGCTCATCGATGCCGGTCGCGACGGTGAGGATGTTGGGGTCGAAGATGATGTCCTCGGCGGGAAAACCGATTCTCTCCGTCAGCAGCCGGTAGGCACGGGTGCAGATGCGCACCTTCTCGTCGCGGGTCGCCGCCTGCCCCTGCTCGTCGAAGGCCATCACGACGGCGGCCCCGCCGTAGCGGCGGATGAGCGCCGCGCGGCGGAGGAACTCCGCCTCGCCGTCCTTGAGGGAGATCGAGTTGACGATGCCCTTGCCCTGCAGGCACTGGAGGCCCTTCTCGAGGACGGTCCACTTCGACGAATCGATCATCACCGGCACCCGCGCGATCTCGGGCTCCGAAGCGATGAGGTTCAGGAACCGCACCATCGTCGCCTCGCCGTCGATCAGCGCCTCGTCGACGTTGATGTCGATGATGTTGGCGCCGCTCTCGACCTGATGGCGCGCGATCGCGACCGCCCCGTCCCAGTCTCCCGCCTTGATCGCCTTCGCGAACTTCGGCGAGCCGGTGATGTTGGTCCGCTCCCCGATGACGAGGAACGTGGACCCGGAGGCGCGTGGAGCGGTCGACGTCACGGTCGTCAGGCGAGGGCCAGGGGCTCGAGCCCGCTGAGGCGAAGGGCGCGGGCGGCCTGCGGGAGTTGCCGGGTCGCGCGGCCGCGCACGGCCTGCGCGATCGCCGCGATGTGGGGTGGGGTGGAACCGCAGCAGCCGCCGACGAGGTTGACCCAGCCGTTGGCCGCGAACTCGCCGAGGACGCGCGCCATGTCCGCCGGCGTCTCGTCGTAGCCGCCGAAGGCGTTCGGCAGGCCGGCGTTGGGATAGCAGGAGACGTAGCACTCGGCGATCCGCGCCAGTTCCTCCACGTACGGCCGCATGGCGTCGCCGCCGAGCGCGCAATTGATGCCGACCGAGAACGGCCGCGCGTGCGCGATGCTCGTGTAGAACGCCCCGATCGTCTGCCCCGAGAGCGTGCGGCCCGAGGCGTCGGTGATCGTGACGCTCACCATCACCGGCACGCGCGCGGCGTCACCGCGGCGCGTGAAGACTTCCTCGACCGCGAAGAGCGCGGCCTTGGCGTTCAGCGTGTCGAAGATCGTCTCCACCAGCAGCGCGTCCACGCCGCCGTCGAGCAGCGCCTCGATCTGCTCCGTGTACGCGGCGACGACCTGGTCCCAGGTCACCGCGCGGTAATCGGGACGGTTGACGTCGGGGGACAGCGAGAGCGTGCGGTTGAGCGGTCCGATGGCGCCGGCGACGAAGCAAACGCGGCCCGGTGCGGCCTTTTCAGCGGCGACGGCGGCGCGGCGCGCGCAGGCGACGGCGGCGAGGTTGATCTCCCGCACCAGCGGCTCGCACCGGTAATCGGCCATCGCGATGGTGGTCGAACTGAAGGTGTTGGTTTCGACGATGTCGGCGCCCGCCGCGAAGTAATCGGCGTGGATGCGCTCGATGACGTCGGGGCGCGTGAGGCAGAGCAGGTCGTTGTTGCCCTTGAGGTCGTGCGGGTGGTCGGTGAAGCGCGACCCGCGGAAATCGGTCTCGGTTAGCCCGTAGGTCTGAATCATCGAGCCCATCGCGCCGTCGAGCACCACGATGCGCGAAGCGAACAGCCGCCGGAAGGCGTCCGCGCGCGCATCGGCGTCGGTCGGGGCGGCGGAAGGCACCGGGCTTTTCATGGCGCCGAGGTTGGGACGGTCAGAGGTGCTGGCAAGCCTCATATCGACGCATCGCGATGCGTTGATGCGTATTTTAACAAATGGGCTTGCGATGGTTCCGCATGCGGCGTGGGGTGCGGGGGTCCGGTTCTTTTCCTTTTCCGGGTGTCAGGGAAGGCCGTGCAAGCCGGCCACAGTCGCGCTGCGGTTACGCGTCACAAACCCCCAAGCGCTCCCCGTTCCAAGGGAAGCGTGCAAAGTCAGTCATCGGCTCCGGCCGGTGGCGAAGGCGAGGGGCGAGGTGCGCAGGCAGGTGGGGTCCCGTCCGGGATTCCTGCCGGTCTGCGCGGAAATGCGGAGTCCGAACATCTGCCCCGGGATTCGCGCTCACGCGCGCGTGCCGCCGCCTTCGGGCGGATCCGCGGCCCGCGCGCCCTTCATCGCATCCATGAAGCGTGAGAGCGGCACCACGGCCCGCCGGCGGGAGGTTCTGCTCTTGGCTCAGTCCTCCTCCGCCTTCCATGCCTCTCTTCCTCCGGCCGGCGCTTGTCGCCGCCGTCCTCGCTTCCTGCGTCCTTCGCGCGCAGGGGGCGCCGCCTGCATCCGCCCCTCAATCGGCCGTCGCGCTGCCCGCCTTCGTCACCGCCGCGACGCGCACCCCGGCTGATCCGCGCACGCTCGGCTCCGTCGTCGACGCCATCTCCGCGGAGGAACTCGCGCGGCGGCAGACGCCTTCGCTCGCCGCCGCCCTCGGCGGTTTGGCCGCCTTGCCGGCGTTCTCCTCGGGCGCCCGCGGCACGACGACTTCGCTCTTCCTGCGTGGCGCGAACTCCAACCAGACGCTCTTCCTCGTCGACGGGCTGCGGCTCAACGAGCCCAACACCGACTACGCCGTCTTCCTCGGCGGCGCGTGCGTCGGGGCGTGCGACAGCCTCGAGGTCGCGCATGGTCCGCAGTCCACGCTCTACGGCGGGGAGGCGATCGGCGGAGTGGTGGCGCTGCGGGCGCGGCGCGGTGCCGGCGCGCCTTCGGGGCGCCTCGCGGTCGAGGGCGGCAGCTTCGGCACGTTTCAGTCGGCGTTCTCCGCGCAGGGCGAATCGGGCGCGAACGCCTGGAGCCTGTCCCTGCAGGGCGGTGAGACCGCCAACGAGCGTCCAAACAACCGCTTCTCCTCGGCCAACGCCGTCGCGCGCGTCGACCGCCGCCTCGGCCCGCGCGTCGCGGTCGGCGGCACGGTACGCTGGTTCCACGGTGCGTACGGCTCGCCGGGGGACCGCTTCGTCAACGATCCCGACAATTCCGAGCGGGAGGACAACCTGCTCGCGACCGCCTTCGCCGACCTGACTCTTTCGCGCGACTGGACCGCCCGCGCCCTGCTCGGGGGGCAGGATCGCCGCTTCGTGGCGGAGAGCCCGCGGGCCGGCCGACCGACGGCGTTCACCGTGGTTAAGAATCACCGCGCCGTGGCCGACGTGCAGACGACGTGGACGGGAGCCGAGCGCCACCGGCTCACGGCTGGCGTGAACGCGGAGCGCAACCGCACCGTCAACACGGGCTTTGGCGCCATCGATCGCGGCCAGCGGCTGCTGGCGTTGTTCGTGCAGGATGAGTTTTCCCCGCGCGATGACCTCTTCCTCACGGCTGGCCTGCGCAACGACGACTTCGACACGTTCGGCCGCGCGACCACGGGCCGCCTCACGGGGGCATGGCTGGCGCCCGGACGGCGCTGGAAGTTTCGCGCGAGCCACGGCACAGCGTTTCGTTCACCGAGTTTCCTGGATTTGTACGGACGCAGCGCATTCTACGCCGGCAACCCCGCGCTGCGGCCCGAACGGGCCGGCGGCTGGGACGCGGGAGTCGACTTTCAGATGCCGCGGGCCGGGACGATCAGCGTGACCTGGCACGAGACGCGCCTGAGGGACCTGATCGCGTCGACTGCGGATTTCCGTAGTGTGGAGAACATCCAGCGGGCGCGGACGCGCGGGTTGGAGGTTTCGGGCCGAATCCTCGCGGCGGCGACGGAGTTGCGCTGGAGTTATGGCTACCTTGAGGCGGAAAACCTGACGACCAGTCGGCGCCTCCTGCGGCGGCCGCGTCATCGCGGAAGCTTTGATCTGTGGCGTGATGGGCCGGGCGGTTTTGGCGCGGGCGTGGGCGTGACGGTGACGGCGCAACGCGAGGACGTGGACGCTCGGACCTTCCGCGTGATCGACGGCGAGGACTTCACCGTCGTGCGCGTGTACGGCGAGTACCGCTTCAACCCGCGGTTGGCCTTGAAGGCGCGGCTGGAGAACCTGCTCGGCGAGCGGTACGAGGAAGTGCACGGCTACCCGGCGACGGGCTTCGGCGCCTTCGGCGCGCTCGAGTGGCGGTTCTGAGCGGCTCGGTCCACGGAATACCCGGACGGGCACGGAACTCCTGAACTCCCGCAGGCTTGAGTGGGTTTCATTGCCGGATTCAGGGCTTTCGGCGTCTCGGCGCGGCGGTTCTGATGGCGGGATGATGCCGCGCATTCCCGCCCCTGAATTAGTCGTCTTGGCGCGGTCGCTGCTCTGCCGAGCCGGGCTCGAGGATGATAAGGCGCTCGCGGTGGCTGAGGTGCTCGTCGAGGCCGATCTGCTGGGGCACACCACGCACGGGCTCGCGCTGCTGGCGCCCTACCTTGAGGAGATCGGCCGCGGCGGCATGGCGAGGTCGGGTCAGCCCGAGGTCGTCGCCGACTTCCCCGCGGTCGTGACGTGGGACGGCTGCAGGTTGCCCGGACCTTGGCTCGTGCGGAAGGCGCTGGACCTCGCGATGGAGCGGGCGGAACGGAATGGACTCTGCGCAGTCACGATCCGGCGCAGTCACCACATCGCCTGCCTCGCGGCCTTCCTCCGGCCAGTGGCCGAGCGCGGTCTCGTCGCGATCCTCACGAGTTCCGATCCGGCGGTGGCGACCGTCGCGCCCTTCGGCGGACGTAAGGGATTGTTCACGCCTAATCCCATCGCGGCGGCGTGGCCGACCGATGCCGACCCGGTGATCCTGGATTTTTCGGCGTCGATCACGACCAACGCGCTCACGAAACGCCTCCATGCGGCGGGCCGGCGATTCCCCGGTCCGTGGGCCTTGGATGCCGCGGGTGTTCCCACGGATGATCCGGCGGCGTTGTTCGCCGAACCGCCCGGCACGCTGCTGCCGGCGGGCGGCGCGGATCACGGACACAAGGGTTACGCCCTGGCGTTGCTGGTCGAGGCGTTGACCTCGGCGCTGGCCGGACACGGCCGGGCGGATCCGCCGGAAGGCTGGGGCGCCTCGGTTTTCCTCCAGGTGATCAATCCGGCGTGTCTCGGCGGCGCTGAGGCCTTCCGTCGCGAGGCGGGCCACCTCGCCGCGGCATGCCGGGAAAACCCGCCGCGGCCGGGCGTCGAGCGGGTGCGCCTGCCGGGCGAGACGGGATTACACCGCCGAAGACTACAGCTGGCCGACGGAGTGGAACTCCACCCTTCAATCCTGCCCGCGTTACGCCCGTGGGCGGAAAGGTTCGGGGTGGATTGGCGTTTCGGCTGAGCGCGAATTCATGCCGCCGCTCAGAAGTTGAACTGGTCGATGTTGTCCTTGTTGAAGGCGAAAGGCTTCCCGAGGAGGATGTTGTCCCCCTGGATCTCGATGGCGCCGAGCTTGCGTGAGGTGAAGGACTTGGCGCCGGGCTTGAGGGTGCCCTTGGCGACGGCGACCGCGGCCTCGATCGTGAGGTAGCCCAGGTCCTCGGTCTTCCAGAGCACGACGGTGTCGGTGACGCCTTCCTTCACATAGCGGCGGTTCTCGCTCGGCAGCCCGAGGCCGATGACCTTTACCTGGCCGGTCTTGCCGGCCTGCTTGACCGCCTCGGCGGCGCCGGGGACGGCGGGCGAGCAGATCGCCATGATGAGCTTGAGATTCGGGTGGGCGCTCATGAGCGCGGTCGCTTCCGACTGGGCCTTGTCCTTGAGGTCGTCGCAGGGGCGGACGGCGACGAGCTTCATGCCGGGATACTTTTCCTTCCAGCGCTTCTCGATCAGCTGCTGCCATTCGCGCTGGTTGGCGGCGGTGAGGGTGGCGAGGATGATGGCGAACTCACCCTGGCCGTTGAGGAGGCGGGCGGCGTCGTCCATCAGCGTGTGCGCGATGCCCTGCGGGGTGGCCTGGTTGACGAAGAACGAGCGGGCGTCGGGCTGTGCGTCGGCGTCGTAGGTCACGACCTGGATGCCCTGCTTGCGGGCCTTGCGGAGGGCGGTGGAGATGCCCTCGCGGTTCTCGGCGGCGACGGCGATCACGTCGACCCCGAGGGTGATCCAGTTCTCTACGATCTCGTTCTGCTTGGCGGCGTTGCTGTCGGTCGGGCCGTCGAACAGCAGCTTCACGCCTAGGTCGCGGGCGGCGCGGTCGGCGCCGGCCTTGCAGGAGACGAAGTAGGCGTTGCCCTTGGACTTGGGCAGCATGGCGACGACAAGTTGCGGTTCGGCCGCGCCGGCGGTGAGCCCGAGCAGCAGCGCGGCGCAGGCGAGGAGGCGGCAAAGGACGGAGTTTTTCATGGGGAAGGGGAGAGTGGCGGGCCGCCGGATCCGCGGCGGCGAAGCCGGGGGACCATGCGAAGCGCGACGGCGCCGGTCAAGGCGAGCAGCAGGAGCGCGCCCGTGAGCATGCCGGCGATCTCCTCGGCGGCGTTGAGCTCCATCACCACCGGCAGGCAGGCGAGGCCGTTCTTGAGTACGGCGATGGCGGCGACGCCGAGCAGCGTGCCGTACACCGAGCCCGTTCCCCCGAAGATGCTGGTGCCGCCAAGGACCACGGCGGTGATGGCGAACAACTCGTAGCCGGTGCCGGCGTCGGCCTTCGCCTGACCGAGACGCGCGGTGTAGATGATGCCCGCGAGCGCCGCGATGGCTCCGGCCAGCAGGTAAACGCCCGCGAGCCGCGATGCGACCGGCAGGCCAGCGTGGCGCGCGCCCTCCGGCGAAAAGCCGATCGCGCGGTACGAACGCCCGAAGGTCGTGCGGTGCACCAGCAACCAGACGGCGAGGGCAACGAGCGCGAAGAGCCACGCCTGCGTCGGCAGCCCGAGCCAGCGTTCCTGACCGAGGAACAGGAAGCCCGCCGGGAAATCCGTGTACGTCACCGACCCACGGGTGATCGCCTCGGCGAGGCCGCGGAAGAGCGAGTAGGTTCCCAGCGTGACGATGAGCGGCGGGAGGCGCAGCGCGGTCACGAGGACGGCGTTTACTCCGCCCGCCGCGGTGCCGATCACCAGCGTAAGGCCGGCCGCCACCGGGATCGGCAGTCCGCCGTCGTGCCAGAGCTTGCCGAACAGGATGGCGCAAAGCCCGAGCAGCGATCCCACCGAGAGATCGATACCGCCCGTGATGATCACCGGCGTCAGCGCGAGTGCCAGCAGCCCGATCTCGCAGGAGTGGCGAAGCACGTCAAACTGGCGGTCGAAGGTGCCGAATCCGATCACCATGCCGCGCCGGTTCACGCTCGTGCCGGCAAAGTAGAAGAACAGCCACTCCGCCACGAGCACGTACAGCAGGATCATCTCGTGCCGCAGGAGCAGGGCCTTCCAGTCGCGGGAGTTTGCGGCGGTTTGCATGGTTCAGTTGCCCTCGCGGCGGGAACGGATCCCGTCGGCCACCACGGCGAGCAGGATGATGGCGCCCTGGATCGCTTTTTCCCAGTAGGCCTCGACGTGCAGGTGGGTGAGGGCCGGTCCGACGCACGCGAGCAACAGCAGCCCCGCGAATGCTCCCCAGAGGTTGCCGCGGCCGCCCGAAATCGCCACGCCGCCGACCACCACCGCGGCGATCACCTTCAGTTCAAGTCCGCTGCCCGAGAGCGGCTGGACCTGCGGTGACTGCACGACGTTCATCATCGCCGCCAGGCCCGTCAGCGCACCCATGAGGGTGAATACGAGGAAGGTGCCCAGCCGCGGCCGGATTCCCGCGAGGCGCGCGGCCTCGGCGTCGCTACCGATCGCGTAGACGAAACGTCCCGCGGTCAGGTGCCGCAACGCGAGCGCCAGAGCGACCAGCAGCAGTAGCGCCCCGCCGACCAGCAGCCATTGGCCGGCCGTTTGGCTCAGCCCGAGCCATTGCACGCCGTCGGGGAGGTTCACGAATTGCCCCTGCCGCGCGAGGTTCAGGCCTTGGCGGAGCGTGACCATCATCGCGAGCGTGACCACGATGGATGGCAGTCCGAGCCCGGCGACGAGCGCGCCGTTCACCGCCCCGAGCAATGCCCCGATGCCGATCGCCGCCGGCAGCGTCGCGGCCAGGGGCCAGCCGGCCGCGGCGAGCAGGCCCGCGCATACGCCGCACACCGAGAACTGCGAGCCCACCGAGATGTCGATCTGGCGCGAGATGATCACCAGCGCCATGCCGCACGCCACCACGAGCGTCGGCGCCTCGCGGGTCGCGAGCGAGAGCAGCGGTTGCGGCTGGAAGAACGCCGGCGCGACAAGCGCGAGCACCCCCAGCATCGCCACCAACGCCCCCGCCACCGAGAGTTCGCGGAAGTGGCGGTTCATGCCGCGCCTTCCGCCGGCTGGCCGAGCGCCGCCGCCATCACCACGGGCGCGGCGCTGCCGCCGGGCAGCATCGCGACGAGCCGGCCACCACGCATGACGCCGATCCGGTCGCTCATCCCCAGCACCTCGGGCAGGTCGCTCGAGATGAGCAGCACCGCCAGGCCTTCGCCCGCGAGCCGGCGGATGATGCGGTGGATCTCCGCCTTGGCGCCGACGT
>JACCDP010519625.1_pt1 | contig 27554 bp, 18 predicted proteins | sample 7445841 | NCBI WGS metagenome assembly JACCDP01 (sample SAMN15323441, study PRJNA562643) | freshwater metagenome | isolation source: river surface water | place: USA:Blue River Watershed | collected 2017-08-17 | reverse complement strand
TTGGGAAGGCGCACGGCAACGGAAGCGCATCTCGCCTTGGCCCAGCGCCTGAAGGGGCCGACATCAGCGAACAGGGACTTGGATGGATGAACCACACAGCGCGCGCAATTGGTCGAGACACCGTCACGAGCGGTATTGAAGGGGCCTGGACCACGCATCCCACCAAGTGGGATAACGGCTACTTCAGCCTCTTGTTCGGCTACGAGTGGGAACTGAAGAAGTCTCCTGCGGGCGCGTCGCAGTGGGAGCCGATCGGGATCAAGGAAGAGGATAAGCCGGTCGATGTAGAAGACCCATCCATTCGCTACAACCCAATGATGACCGATGCCGACATGGCCATGATCAAGGATCCTGAGTATCGCAAGATCTCAGAGAAGTTCCACGCAGACCCCGCATATTTTGATGATGTGTTTGCACGCGCATGGTTCAAGCTGACGCATCGTGACCTTGGACCGAAGCAGCGCTACTTTGGGCCAGATGTCCCCAAGGAAGATCTGATTTGGCAGGACCCCGTGCCAAGTGGTGCAACGAAGTACGACGTCGGCGCACTTAAGGCGCGCATCGATGCATCAGGGCTCACCACACAGGAGCTTGTTGCAACAGCGTGGGATTCTGCGCGCACCTATCGAGGGTCAGACATGCGCGGAGGAGCGAACGGGGCGCGCATCCGCTTGGCCCCTCAGCGAACTTGGCAGGGGAATGAGCCAGAGCGACTCAACAAGGTGCTCGCGGTTCTTGAGCCTATTGCCAAGGAGTTCGGCGCGAGTGTTGCCGACACGATCGTCCTCGCCGGATATGTCGGGGTGGAACGCGCGGCAAAGGCGGCTGGTGTGCCGCTTGAACTCCCGTTCACTGCCGGTCGCGGTGACGCCACCGCTGAGCAGACGGACGTTGCATCGTTTGCTCCGCTCGAGCCAATCCACGATGCCTTCCGTAACTGGTTGAAGCAGGATTACGTGGTGAGCCCAGAGCAGCTGATGCTTGATCGGGCACAGCTGATGGGCCTCACCGCCCCAGAGGCAACCGTGCTCCTTGGAGGGCTGCGCGCAATCAACGTGAATCATGGCGGGTCAAAGCACGGCGTCTTCACCTCCCGTGAGGGTGTCCTGACAAATGATTTCTTCACCACGCTGACGGATATGCGGTACGTCTGGGAGCCAGCAGGGGAGAACCTGTACAACCTGCGTGATCGGCAGTCGGGGAAGGTTGAGCACACCGCCACCCGAGTTGATCTGGTCTTCGGGTCAAACTCAATCCTGCGCTCGTACGTTGAGGTGTACGCACAGGATGACGCGGCTGAAAAGTTGGTGCGCGACTTCGCCGCCGCCTGGGTCAAAGTGGCGAACGCGGGGTTCTACCCCGCAGCGTAGGTGGTTGGGATGTGCTGGGCGGTAGAATCAACGGGTGAACCTCCCCTCGGATCCGACCGCTGACGCCCCGCTGCAAACCACCCCCACACGCCATCGGGTGGCTGAGGGCGAGGCGGCAGTAGCGGTCGAGACGCGCATCCTTGGCCCGCTCAACGAGGTGCAGCGTCGCGCCGTTACCACTACGAAGGGGCCGCTCCTCGTCTTGGCCGGCGCGGGCTCAGGGAAGACGCGCGTCATCACGCATCGAATTGCTTGGCTGATTGATCACGAAGGAGTCGCGCCGTGGCGCATCTTGGCGGTGACCTTCACGAACAAGGCGGCGGCGGAGATGCGCGATCGCTTGGAGGGAATGATCGGCCAGCGTGCGCGTGACGTCGCCATGGGAACCTTCCACAGCCTCTGCGTCCGCATGTTGCGACGCGATGGCGAGGCGATCGGGCTGCCGAAAGAGTTTGCAATCTACGACGCTGATGATCAGGCGCGAGTGATCAAGGGCTTCCTGAAAGAGGACGATCTTCCCGCTACTGGCTCAACGAAGCCGAGCCTGATCCTTGGCGCGATCAGTCGCGCCAAGAACGATGGCCTCACCCCTGACCAGATGGAGGACCAGGCGGTGACGCACCATGAGCGGCTCATTGCCGGCTTTGCGCGTCGCTACGCGAAGGAGCTAAAGCGTCTCGATGCGCTCGACTTTGATGATCTCCTTATTGAAGGACTCCGCCTGCTGCAGGAGGCGCCAGCGGTCGCCGAGCGGTATCGCACCAAGTGGGAGTACCTGCACGTGGATGAGTATCAGGACACAAACCGTATCCAGTACGCCTGGATTCGCGAGCTCGCCGCGGGGCACGGTAATCTCTGTGTGGTTGGTGATGACGATCAGTCCATCTATTCGTGGCGGGGAGCAGACATTCGCAACATCCTAGATTTTGAGCGTGACTGGCCGAAGGCCGAGGTGATTGCGCTCGAGCAGAACTACCGCTCCACGCAGTCGATCTTGGATGCAGCACACGGGGTCGTCTCCAACAATCTCGGTCGCAAGGCGAAGAAGCTCTGGACCGATCAGTCCGGTGGGCTCCCGATTCCCGTATACGGCGGCTTTGATCAAGAGGATGAGGCGGCATGGATTGTGCGCCGCATTGAAGAGCATGCGGCACCGCGGAAGCCGAAGCGCGGGGAGACGGCGGAGGTACCAGAGGCGCTCGGCGGGATTGCGATCCTCTACAGAACTAATGCGCAGTCACGCGCTATTGAAGAGGCGCTCCTGCGCGCATCAATTCCGTACCAGCTCATCGGTGGGACGCGCTTCTATCAGCGCCGCGAGGTCAAGGACGCGCTCGCCTGGTTGCGCGTCTTGCGCAGTGATACCGACCGGATCTCGTATGAGCGCATCATCAACGTGCCACCGCGCGGGATTGGTGAGAAGACGGTGGACCTGCTGCGCGCCGCCGCTGCACCGCACCCTGATGCGCCAGATGGGATCCCATTCGGACTCGTGATCGCCGCTGCAGGGCGTGGCGAGGTGGCGGGCATCTCTTCGCGTGCGCGCACCGCGCTCGCTGGCGTTGCCGATCTGATCGCACGCCTTCGCTCACGACTGACGCTGATCCATCTCCCTGAGCTGCTCGACGCGGTTTATAGCGAGACGGGCCTCCGCGCGCATCTTGCGTCGGAGGGGGTGGAGGGGGAGGAGCGCTGGGCGAACCTGCTGGAGTTGCGCGGCATTGCGGGGCGCTTCCTTGAGCTTGAGCCGCTTGACGCGCTCGATCGCTTTATTGAAGAGACGGCGCTCGTTGCCGACCAGGATTCGTTGGAGGAGGGGACCGAGCGCGTCACGCTGATTACGCTGCACGCGGCGAAGGGGCTCGAGTGGCCGACCGTCTTCATCTCAGGGCTCGTGGAGGGGCTCTTCCCACACAGTCGCGCACTGATGGACGAGGAGCAGATGGAGGAGGAGCGTCGCCTCTGCTACGTCGGCATTACGCGCGCAAAGCGTCGCCTGACGTTGAGTTATGCGATTCGACGCGGTTGGGGTGACGGTGACGGTGTTCCGTCGCGCTTCCTTGCGGAGATTCCTGAGGAGCTGCTCGAGGTTGCGAACGATGAGGATCCACGTTCGGGTGGGGCGACACGATTCGGTCGTGGCGTTCCAGGATTCCGTTCCGCGCGCGCTGGCTTCGCTGGTGGCGAGTCGTGGCGTGAGGGGAGCGGCGAGCCTGGTGCGCCTGCAGGTGAATTCACGCCGAACCGTGACCTTGAGGCGCGACGACGCGCGTATGGAGCTGGGGCGCGTTCAGGGTCACTCCGCCTACCAGGAGAGGGTGACGGATTTGATGAGGGCGTTGATGACGCTGGCGACGATCCAGATCACGACGGCGCACCGCTGACGCGACCTATTGGCCGCATCCCACCGTGGGCGAACGGGCGACGGCTAGAACCTAGCGTTCATGAGAGCGATACAACCGCGGCTCTTCCTGAGCGCCGCACCACACCGGCGCGCGTCCGTATCCCTGGGGAGCGCTACTTCCGTGACGGCGATCGTGTGCAGCATCCACGCTTCGGGAGTGGCATCGTGGTCACCTCTAAACTGACGCGTAGCGATGAAGAGGTGACGATCGCCTTCGTTGGCGTGGGTGTGAAGACGCTCGCCGCGAGCATCGCCGGATTGGAGATCGTCTGATGGCGAAGGTGACGGCGGCCAGCGCAAAGCGACATGCGGAACTTGTGGCGCAGATCAACGCCGCCGATCGTGACTATTACGTTGCCGACGCGCCGCGCATGCCAGACGCCGCATACGATGCACTCCGCCGCGATCTTGAGCAGCTGGAGGCGGAACACCCTGAACTCCAGACGCCAGATTCGCCAACGCAGCGCGTCGGTCCACGAGAGAGCGGCGGGCAACTCGGCGAGGTGCGCCATGAGCGCCCGATGCTCAGCCTCTCCAACGCCTTCTCGCCAGAAGAGGTTGCCGCCTTTGTGGCGAGCGCCACGAAGGGGCTTGGTGGGCGCGAACCAGAACTTGTTGCTGAGCTGAAGATTGACGGGCTTGCGATCAGCTTGCGCTACGAGCGTGGCCTCCTGACGCGCGCGGCAACGCGCGGTGACGGCTCAACGGGTGAAGACGTGACGGCGAACGTGCGCACGATTAGTGCGATCCCGCAGCGGCTGAGTGAACCGATTGACGCCGAAGTGCGCGGTGAGGTGTACATGCCGAAGGAGGCATTTGCTGCGCTGAATGCGGCGCGCGAAGAGGAGGGGCTGCAGCTCTACGCCAATCCGCGCAACTCGGCCGCCGGCTCACTGCGACAGAAGGATCCGCGCATCACCGCAGAACGTAGACTCGCCTTCTTCGCATATCAGCTCTTTAGCGACCCACAACCAGCGTCGCAGAGCGCCGCGTTGCAGATGCTTGACGGGCTCGGCCTCCCAACCGAACGGAACGCGCGCGCCGGCCTGAACGCCGAAGGGGCTGCCACCTTCCTCGCCGAGTGGGAGGAGAAACGGCACGATCTCTCCTACGAGACGGATGGTGCAGTGCTGAAGGTGGATCGCGTAGAGGATCAAGAGCTGCTCGGCTTCATCTCGCGCTCGCCGAAGTGGGCGACCGCCTATAAGTTTCCGCCTGAGCAGGTCACAACAACGTTGCTCAACATCTCGGTGGAGGTTGGACGCACCGGCTACCTGACGCCGGTCGCTGAGATGGAGCCAGTGCTGCTCGCCGGTTCAACGATTCGTCGCGCAACCCTGCACAACATCGACGAGATTCGCCGCAAGGACGTGCGCATTGGTGACGTGGTGATCCTGCAGAAGGCGGGTGATGTGATCCCCGAGGTAGTGCGCAGCCTCCCCGAAAAGCGGCGCGGTGTGCTGGCAGAGTTCCAGATGCCGACGCGCTGTCCTTCATGCGACGGTGAGGTTGTGCGCGATGAAGTGCGGCACCGCTGCCCGAACCCCTGGTGTGAGGCGCAAGTCTTTGAGGGGCTCCGCCACGCGGTTGGTCGCGGCGCGCTGGACATTGAGGGGCTCGGCGAGAAGCTGCTTCAGCAGCTTGTTGACCGCGGCCGAGTTCGCCGACTCGCCGACCTCTTCACGCTCACCGCGGAAGACCTCGACGGCCTTGATCGCATGGGGAGCGTTGCCGCGAACGCGAAGAAGGGGAGTGCGAATCGCATTGACAACGTGCTCCGCGAAATTGAGCGACGTAAGGAGCAGGAGCTCTGGCGCGTCCTTGTGGCGCTCGGGATCCGTCATGTTGGGGAGACAACGGCACGAGATCTAGCGGCGGAACTCTCACAACGTGTCGCTCCCGGCGGCGACTGGAGCAGCCGTGTCGCCTCAACGCTTCGCGAGCTGACCGTGGAGGAACTCACGAGCGTGAGTGGTGTCGGTGCGGTCGTGGGCGAAAGCATCGTGAGCTACTTCGCCGGTAGTGGTACTGGGAGCGCACTCAACGATCTGATTGAGGTTGGCGTGACGCTGAACCCAAGCGCCGTCGTTGCGGCATCGGGCGGAGGTGGATCACTTAGCGGTGAGGTTGTGGTGGTGACTGGAACACTGGTGACTTCAGGCCTCAGCCGTCGCGAAGCACAGGATCGGATCCGTGCCGCTGGTGGGGTCGTGGCGGACGCCGTCACCTCCAAGACAACCCTCCTCGTGGCAGGTGAGAAGGCGGGGAGTAAGCGGGCCGATGCGGAGCGACTCGGCGTTCGCATCGTGGATGAGGCGGGCTTCCTCGCCCTTCTCGGGGCGTCTGCCGCGGGCGGGTAGAATTCCCGCATGAGCAAACTCACCCGCGCCGAGGTTGAGAAGGTCGCCGCCCTTGCGCGCCTCGGGCTGACGAGCGACGAGGTGGAGAAGTTGCAGGGCGATCTCAATCTGATTCTTGAGCAGTGGGCTCGACTCGCCGAAGTGGACACGTCGAGCGTTCCTGCGAGCGCGCAGACGATCGTCCAGCCGATGCCGCTTCGCGACGATACGCCGCGTCCCTCCCTCTCTGCAGATGAGGCGCTGCAGAACGCGCCGTCACGGAGTGGCGACTTCGTTCGCGTCCAGGCGATCCTCAGCGAAGAGGCGGACGGATGAGCACCGACCTTCGTCGCGCCACCGCTGCACAACTCCGCGCCGGATATCGCAGCGGCGAGTTCACGCCAGTTGAGGTGGTAGAGGCGCTCCTTGCTGCGATCGCACGTGAAGATGCGGCGCTCGGCGCCTGGTTACATCTTCGTGGTGATGAGGTGCGACGAGAGGCTGCGGCCGCGGATGTCACCTACGCTGCGGCGCGCACCTCTGGGGCGGCAGCACTCGATGCGCTCCCACCACTCCTCGGCGTCCCTGTGGCGCTGAAAGATCTCGTCAACATGATTGGTACGCCAACCACCGCCGGCTCCAAGATCCTTGAGGGCTACATCAGTCCGTATGACGCAACGATCGCCGCCAAGTTAAAAGCTGCTGGCGCACTGATCCTTGGGAAGACGAATATGGATGAGTTTGCGATGGGCTCCTCTACGGAGTTCAGCGCCTACAAGCGCACCGTTAACCCGTGGGATCGCGAGCGTGTTCCCGGAGGTTCATCTGGTGGATCGGCATCAGCAGTGGCGGCACTGCACGCACCGCTCAGCATCGGCAGTGACACGGGGGGCTCAATTCGTCAGCCGGCGAGCCTTACAGGGATCACTGGGATGAAGCCAACGTACGGCCGCGTCTCGCGCTACGGCATCGTTGCGTTCGCATCCTCACTTGATCAGATCGGACCGTTTGCTCGCAGCGCGCAGGATGCGGCACTGCTGCTCCATACAATTGCTGGGCCTGATCCTCGCGATGCGACGAGCTCTGCAACGCCAGTTGATGCTGCGCTGTTGAAGCTCCCGCAGGGGGACCAGGCGGCGAGTGCGCTGAGAGGGAAGCGCTTCGCCCTGCCGAAGGAGTACTTCGTGGCGGGGATGGAGCCTGGCGTTGAGGCGGCGGTGCGTGCCGCAGTGGCTGCGCTGCAGTCAGCGGGGGCGGTCATTGATGAGGTGAGTCTGCCGACCACAGAGCATGCGCTCGCCACCTACTACATCGTTGCACCCGCCGAAGCCTCCGCGAACCTAGCGCGCTACGACGGGATTCGCTACGGCGCATCAAAGCACGGCGGCGGTGATCTCCTCGACGGATACCTCGCCACGCGCGGTCGGGGATTTGGCCCAGAGGTACGCCGACGCATCATGCTCGGTACGTATGCGCTCTCTGCAGGTTTTTACGACGCTTACTACTTGAAGGCGCAGAAGGTGCGCACCCTGATCGCCCGCGACTTTGATCGCATCTGGGCGGCGGGCTACGACGCGATCGTGGCACCGGCGAGCCCGTCGGTGGCATGGAAGTTTGGCGCGAAGATGAGCGATCCGGTCGCAATGTATCTCGCCGACGCCTGCACGATCCCGACGAATATGGCGGGCCTCCCTGGGCTCAGCACCCCGTGCGGGCTCTCGGAGGGGCTCCCTGTCGGCTTGCAACTGATCGGCGCACCGTGGAGCGAGGCGGGGCTCCTCTCAATTGCCGCAGGCTACGAGGCGCTCAGCGCCAACGCGCCGTGGCGCGACCAGGATCCCACCGACCTTGCCGCACTCGGAGGTGCCGCATGAGCGACTTCGCACAGCGCACCCTCGCCGATCGCGTGAATGCGGTGCCACCATCTGGCATTCGCCGCTTCTTTGATATCGCCGCGCAGATGCAGGACGTCATCAGCCTTGGCGTTGGCGAGCCAGACTTTGATACGCCGAGCCACATCACTGAGGCGGCAATCAGCAGCCTGCGCGCCGGTCGGACGCACTACACGTCGAACTACGGGACGCCTGAGCTGCGCGCCGCCATTGCCGACAAGATCTTCGAGCGATCTGGGGTGCGCTACGACCCCGCGACCGAGATTGTGGTCACGATCGGCGCGTCCGAGGCGGTCGACCTCGCTATTCGCGGCACGATCAATCCTGGAGAGATCCTCATCCTTCCAGAGCCCTCGTACGTTGCCTATCTCCCCGCCGTGATCTTCGCCGGTGGCGAGGTGCGCTCAATTCCAACGAGTGCGGCAGATGGTTGGCGCCTGGATACCGCCGCGGTTGCTGCCGCGGCGCCAGGGGCGAAGGCGCTCTTCCTCGGCTATCCGGCGAATCCCACCGGCGCAACGCTCGATGAGGCAACGCGCGCCGAACTCGCGCGCATCGCAGTGGAGCAGGACCTGCTCGTGATCAGTGACGAGATCTACGACCGTCTCGTCTATGAGGGACCAGCCCATCGCGCGATCTCTGCCTACCCTGGAATGAAAGAGCGCACGATCCTGATCGGTGGCTTCTCAAAGTCGTACGCGATGACCGGGTGGCGTGTGGGCTTCCTCTGCGCGCCAGCAGAGATCATTGCGGGGCTTGTCAAGATTCACCAGTACGCGATCATGAGCGCACCGACGCCGTCACAGGACGCTGCGCTTGAAGCACTTCGCAACGGTGAGCCTGCGCTCGAAGAGATGCGTGCCGCATATGCACGCCGACGCAGCATCGTCCTGGATGGACTCGCCGCGCTGAAGCTGCCGACTGGCGCGCCGAAGGGTGCCTTCTACGCCTTCCCAGACATCTCGTCGCTCGGCATCAGTGATGAGGAGTTCGCCGAGCGGCTACTTCAGGAGGAGCGAGTTGCGGTGATTCCCGGTTCGGCATTTGGCGCAAGTGGCCGTGGCCATGTGCGCATTTGCTACGCCGTTTCCGAAGAGAAACTGCGCGAAGCGCTCGTCCGCATCGGGCGCTTTGTTGCGTCGCTGAAGGGGGCTGCCGTATGAGCTGGGAGGCGGTGATCGGCATTGAGATCCATGTGCAGTTGCGCACCGCAACGAAGATGTTCTGCCCCTGCGCGATTCCTGCAGAGGGTGACGCGCCAAATACGCGCACCTGCCCAACCTGCCTCGGCCTCCCAGGCGCCCTCCCTGTGCCGAACCGTACCGCCATCGAGAGGGTGCTCGCTGTGGGCGCCGCGATCGGTGCGAAGAGCCCCGCAACGACACGTTGGGATCGGAAGAACTACTTCTACCCAGACCTGCCGAAGGGCTACCAGATCAGCCAGCTTGATCTTCCGCTTGCGGAGCACGGCAGCATCCCTGTCACTACGAGCGCTGGCGCTGGCTCCGTACGGATTCGACGCGCACACCTAGAGGAAGATACGGCGCGGCTGCGCCATGAGAAGGGGGCCGACGGGACGCGGGCGAGCCTGATTGATTACAACCGCTCTGGCGTCGCCCTCCTTGAGATCGTTACGGAGCCAGACATCCGGGATGGCGAGACGGCGCGCCGCTACGCAGAGGAGCTCCGCCTCCTCCTGCGCACGATTGGTGCGGCGGACGCTGAGATGGAGAACGGCCAGATGCGTGTGGAGGCGAACATCTCGCTTCGACCATCAAGCGACGCACCGTTCGGACTCCGCGTTGAGGTGAAGAACATGAACTCGTTCCGCTCCGTTGAGCGAGCGATCGCCTATGAGATGGCGCGCCAGGCTGAGGTGCTCGACGCTGGTGGCGCGATCACACAGGAAACGCGTGGATGGGACGAGGGGAGTGAGACCACCTACACGATGCGCGCGAAGGAGGACTCGCACGACTACCGCTACTTCCCTGAGCCAGACCTCCCACCACTCGACATTGACCCCGCCTGGCTCGCCGCGATCGTTGCCGGACTCCCTGAGCTCCCAGGAACACGCCGCGCGCGCTACGTCAGCGAGCTCGGACTCACCGAATATGACGCGAGCGTCCTCGTTGCTGAGCCACGCGCCGCCGCCCTCTTTGAGGCGGCACGTGCCGCACAGAAGGAGCTCGACGCCAAACTGCTTGCGAACTGGGTGAGCGGCGAATACCTCCGTGTGGCGAAAGAGGGTGCTGCTGACCCAGATCCGATCCAGTTTGCTGCGCTCGTCGCCGCGGTTGCGAGCAAGGAGATCAACGGAACCACGGCGAAGGCGCTCTTCGCCGAGATGATCACAACGCCACTCAACATTCGTGAGGTGATCGCCTCACGTGGCCTTGGGCAGATAAGTGACACGGGTGCACTGGAGAGCATCATCGCCGACATCATCGCAGCGAATCCACAAGCGATCGCCGACTGGAAGGCGGGGAAGCAGCAGGCGGTGAGCTTCCTCGTTGGTCAGGCGATGAAGGCGAGCAAGGGGCGTGGCGACGCGGCGCTCCTTGGCGAACTGATTCGCGCAGCACTCGATCGCTGAGATGCTCGATATCGTCCGCCTTGTCACCGGAGGCTTTGGGGTAGCTGGCCTCCTTTATCTCGCGCGTCAACTTCCGCCGTTGCTCACGCAGTATCAGCTCCATCAGACGCGTGTTGGTGGGGCGAAGCGCTACAGCGAGTGGCGCGGCGCACCTGGCGCTGGACCAGACGTTCTGGATCGCCTTGAGGGGCAGCTGATCGTTTCGCGGCTAAAGCGCCTCGCCGGCGTCGGCGTTGCCTCCATTGTTGGGATTGCGCTCGCCCTCTTCCCGCCGTTCCGCTAGCTCGTTCGCTCAGCGCTCGGGCCGGAAACTCTTAAGCGCTGTACTTCGATCGCCGTGCAGCGGTCTTGGACGAACGGGATACCCGCCTCTGCGGCGAGCGCTGCGGCCTCTGGACTGATGATGCCGAGTTGCAACCAGATCGCACCCGCGCCAGTTGCGATCGCCTCTCGTGTCACGGCGGCGCAGTCTTCTGAACGCCGAAAGATATCAACGAGGTCAATGCGTTCCCCGTTTGGAAGTGATGCTGTTGCGGCGGCAAGATTCGGATAGCAGGGGAGTCCGGCAACTCCGTCGGCCAGCGCGTTCGCGGCGGGGTTGACTGGGAGGATGCGCCAGCCGGCAGCTTGAAGGGCGAGCAGAACGCCGTGCGAGGGGCGGTCAGGCTTCGGCGAAGCGCCAACAACGGCGATGGTGCGACTGCCAGCGAGGACGGCGCGGAGCTGCTCGTCTGAGGCGGGGGGCACGCCACCTCCCCCCTCCGCGGCGTCGATCGCCGCCCTGATCCTCGCTCGTTCGCGCTCATCCATCGGCTAATCCTACGCGCTCGGTAGACTCCCCCCGTGAGCAAGAAGCCCGACTTCACCCATCTCCACGTCCACACCGAGTTCAGCCTGCTCGACGGCATGAGCAAGATCGATGCGCTCATGGACGAGACGCAGGCGCTCGGCATGGACTCCATCGCCATTACCGATCACGGTGCTCTCTACGGGACGGTGCAGTTTGTCCAGGCGGCGACGAAGCGTGGGATCAAGCCGATCATCGGCGTGGAGACGTATGTTGCGCGTCGTGGCATGGGCGACAAGGAGGGGAAGGCTGATCAGCAGCCCTTCCATCTCGTCTTGCTCGCCACGAACGCAGTCGGCTATCGCAACCTCTGCCGTCTCGTCACCGACGCGCACCTCGACGGCATGTACTACAAGCCGCGCATCGACCTTGATCACCTCGCGAAGTATTCCGAGGGACTGATCGGACTCTCCGGCTGCCTGAACGGTGAGATCGCGCGTGCCCTTGAGGTTGATGACTGGGAGCATGCGCGTGCACTTGCGGGGCGCTACGGCGACATCTTCGGCAAGGAGCGCTTCTACTTGGAAGTACAGGATCACGGCCTCCCGGAGCAGAAGCGACTGAACGAGCAACTCTTCAAGCTCGCACCTGAGGTTGGACTCCCACTCGTCCTGACGAACGATCTTCATTATGTCCGCGCGCAACAGCGAGAGGCGCATGACGTCCTCCTCTGTATCGGCACCGCAAGCAACCTTGAGACGCCTGGTCGCATGCGCTTTAACAGTGGCGAGTTCTACCTGAAGTCCCCAGCGCAGATGGCGGTCCTCTTCCCAGATCGCCCAGACCTGCTGCTCAATACGCGCGCCATCAGTGAAGCGGTCGACTTCAAGCTGACGCTCGGACAGCCGCGCATGCCGGACGTGGAGGTGCCGAAGGGGGAGACGGTTGAGAGTTGGTTGCGCAAGGAGGCGGAGCGCGGGCTGTTGCGCCGCTACGGGACACCGTCTGCCGCGGCACGCGAACGGCTTGAGTACGAGCTCGGCGTGATCTTGAAGATGGGCTACGGGGCCTACTTCCTCATCGTTGCAGACTTCGTTCGATTCGCACGCGAACAGGGGATCGCGACCACCTGCCGAGGGAGCGCACCTGGTTCAATCGTGACCTACGCGCTCGGCATCACGCCGGTTGATCCGTTGCACTACGACCTCCCGTTTGAGCGCTTCCTCAACGAGGACCGCGTGACGATGCCAGATATTGATATTGACTTTGAGGATGGTCGTCGCGAAGAGGTGATCCGCTACGTTGCGGAGAAGTACGGCGAGAGTCAGGTGGCGCAGATCATCACCTTCGGCACGATGGCGGCACGCGCCGCGATCCGTGATGTCGGTCGCGTCCTGGGGAAGAGCTACGGCGATGTTGACCGCCTGGCGAAGGCGGTCCCAGACAAGCTCGGCACAACGCTCAGCCAGGCGCGTAAGGACTCCGACTTCAAGGCGCTCGCCGAGAGCCCAGACTATGCGCCACTCGTCAACCTTGCTGAACAGCTTGAAGGCGTGGTGCGCAACGCCTCCACCCACGCCGCAGGTGTGGTGATCAGTCGCGAGCCACTCACGGAGATCATGGCGCTGCAGCGCGCCACAAACTCCGAGGGGGTCATGACCCAGATTGAGATGCACGGCGTTGAGGCGCTTGGTCTCCTGAAGTTTGACTTCCTTGGTTTGGCCAACTTGACGATCTTGCGTACGGCGGTGGATCGGATCAAGGCGACCTACGGCGTTGCAATTGACCTCGACACGATTCCGCTCGACGACGCGAAGGCCTTCGCCCTCCTCGCATCGGGCGAGACGAGCGGCATCTTCCAGCTCGAGTCGGCTGGAATGCGTCGTTACATCAAAGAGCTGCGCCCAACGAGCGTCTTTGATCTCGCCGCCATGGTGGCGCTCTATCGACCGGGGCCAATGGCGAACATCCCCTCGTATATTCGCCGTAAGCACGGGACGGAACCTGTCACCTACCTTCATCCACTCCTTGAGCCGTTCCTGAAGCGTACCTACGGTGTCTTCGTCTACCAGGAGGACATCATGGCGGCGGCGTCGGCACTCGGTGGCTTCTCTGGCCCGAAGGCGGACACGCTCGGTTACGCGGTGCGAAAGAAGCAGAAGGACGTGCTGGCTGGGCTGAAGCAGGAGTTCATCGCCAGCGCCGCAGAGCGTGGCGTGGCCCGAAGCGTGATTGAGCAGGTCTTCCAGGCGTTTGAGCCGTTTGCCAACTACGGCTTTAACAAGGCACACGCCACCTGCTACGGAATGATCGCCTACCAGACCGCCTACCTGAAGGCGAACTACACCGTGGAGTACATGACGAGCGTTCTTAATGCCTTCCGAAACAAGGAGGACAAGGTGGCGAGCGCGATCGCCGAGTGTCGCCGTCTTGGGATTGAGATCTTGCCACCCGACGTTGAGCGTTCGCAGCTCGACTTTGAGCCGGAGGGGGGCGCGATCCGCTTCGGCCTCCTTGCGATCAAGAATGTTGGTGCCGGTGCGGTGGAGTCAATCGTCAACGCGCGCACAGCGGGCGGTGGCTTTAGTAGCCTTCAAGACCTCTGTGAGCGGATCGATTTGCGACTCGCGAACAAGCGCGTCTTTGAGGCGCTCGCGAAGGTTGGTGCGCTGCAGAAGTTTGGCCACCCAGCACAGCTCCTCCTTGCGCTGGACGATGCCCTCTCTGCAGGGTCAAGCGTGCAACGTGAACGCGCTGCGGGGCAGGTCTCGCTCTTTGACTCTTCCCCAGGACTCGCATCAACCGTTGCAGTGAAGCTGCCGAGCGCCGTTGAGGCGCCAACGCGCGAGCGACTCCGCTGGGAGCGAGAGCTGCTCGGCGTCTACCTCTCTGATCATCCGATGAATGCGCTTGCACCAGTCCTTGCGCCGTACGTCAGCGGTTTTGTTGGTGACTTTGGTGAAGATGTGCCGAGCGAAGAGCGCGTCGTGCTCGGCGCGATCGTCACGAACGTCCGGACGCTCGTCACTAAGGCGGGAGCGGCGATGGGGATTCTCACCGTTGAGGATCTAACAGGGAGCATTGAGGTGGTCGCCTTCCCGAAGACGTGGGAGGCGACGCGCTCCGCCTGGGTTGAAGGAGAGGCGCTCCTCGTTGCCGGTCGCGCAGAGCTTCGCGGTGAGAGCTGGTCGATCATCTGCGAGGCGGTCCTCCCATGGGAGGAGGCGCAGCAGTTGACTCCAGAGGGGATTGCCGCACACCTTGCAACGAGCAGCAGCGGTCCACGGCGCTACCCTCCACGTAGTGTCGCGCCAGCTGGCGCACTGCCACGTGGCCTTGTTCCAGAGGAGCGCGAAGGAGAGGTTGCTCCACCGCTCGCCGTTGTCCCGCAATCAGAGGCTTCGGCTGATCCTGTCGAAGCGCCACCTGGTGCTGCGCTGCACATCCGATTCACCGCTGGTCAATCGGTAGAGGAGACGATCCGTGCCATGGAGGTGGTGAAATCAGAACTCCGCGCACGACCAGGGGGAACGAAGGTGGTCGTCTACATCCCGCAGGCGGGAGGGGCGCAGCAGCTGCCGATGGAGATCCGCACAGGTGTCGCGTGGGATCCGAGTTTCCCCGCCGCAATCCGCGGACGTGTTGGCGCCACAGCGGTTCGCTTCGACCTGCTCACGGAAGGGGAGTCACTGCCAGCCGCCTAGGGCAGACTTCTTAGAAACGCGGCAGAATAGCGCCATGGCACTTCGCACGTATGCTTCCGTCCTCCTTCGGCAGTCCGCCCCAGAAGGCGTTGATTGGCGCACCATGCCGGTACTCGCGCGTGCACTTCTGCTGACCCGCGCCTCCGTTCTCCCGCTCACCATTGTTGGTGCAGGGCAGGGGCTCCTCTACGCTTGGTGGCGCGGCACGATCAGCGACACCGCCACGGGCGTGAGCGGCCTCCTCCTCGGACTCGCTGCCTTCCTCGGCGCAAACCTTGCCCACGCGGCGAACAATCTTGCGAACGACTGGCGCGACTACAAGGACGGACTCGATCGTCCTGGCTATCCACGTGCCGACTATTCGCCACATCCGATCGCCTCTGGCGCGATGTCGAGCCGAACGCTCCTTACGGTCATCGCGATTCTTACGGGTCTCGGGGCGCTGCTTGGCGGATTCACGATGGTGATGCGCGCCGACCTGATGCTCGGACTCTTCGCAGTTGCTGGCCTGATCCTTTCGTGGGGCTACACCGATCCGCCGCTTCGCCTGAAGCGTCGTGGCCTTGGTGAGCTCTCCGTCCTCCTTGTGTGGGGTCCACTCATGGGTGGCGGGACGTACCTCGCCGCGACAGGAACGATTGACAGTACCGCACTCCTCGCGACACTCCCATGGGGGATGATCGCGACGGCTGTTCTCTTTGGGAAGCATCTCGACAAGATTGAAGCCGATGGTTCGCGAGGCGTTCGCACCTTCGTTGTTCGGATTGGCGAGCAGCGGGCACGCGCCGGAACGCTGGCACTCCTTAGCGGTGGCTACATCTGCGTCGCACTCTTTGGTGCACTCGGCATCTTCCCGTGGATTGTTGCGCCACTCGCCGGACTCGGCGCCCTCTCAGCGCGGGCTGCGCTAAAGATCGTTGCCGCTCCGCGACCCTCTGCACCACCGCCAGGCTATCCGCTCTGGCCGCTCTGGCATGTTGGTGCCGCCTTTCTTGCGGGACGCCCAGCGATGGGGGCACTCTTCGTCGGCTTGATTCTCGGGACGCTGCTCGGCATCTAGCCGAGCGTGACGCTACTTCCCCTTCGCCTCAGGTCGCGCAACGCGCGCGGGCGGGACACTCAGTGCGGTGATCTTTGCGAGTTCAACCTCAATCGCCGCAACGCGGGCCGCAGCTGCGCGCCACTCTGCAGAACCTGGCGTTAAGGCGGCGCGATCGGCACGCGCTTGGTCATGCTCGCGCATCAGTGCCGTGCGATCTGGTCGTGGTGTTGCGCTCTCGTTGCTCAACTGAACCCCCTTTTGGTGCCGAAGGTGGGAGTCGAACCCACATGACCTTTCGGTCGGCCGATTTTAAGTCGGATGCGTCTGCCGTTCCGCCACTCCGGCCACGCCATCCTAGCCTGAGTCGAGAGTTGGTACCGAAGGTGGGAGTCGAACCCACATGACCTTTCAGTCGACCGATTTTGAGTCGGTTGCGTCTGCCATTCCGCCACTTCGGCGCCCCCTGATCCTAGCGGTGCGGCATAGTTAGGGGGATGGATGAGGGGAGAGCAAAAGGCGCGGGCGAGAGCGAGGAGCGGTTGCGCCTCCTCGCGGCGGCACGCCGCGGCGATAGTGGGGCCTTCCGCGCCCTGTTTACCCCAGACCTGGACCTGGCCTGGAGGATGGCGCTCCGCATCACTGGCGAGCCAGCGGGGGCAGATGACGCGCTCCAGGAGGGGCTCATCTCTGCGTACCGCGCGCTCGACCGTGTTGAGCCGCGCAACTTGCGTGGCTGGTTCGTTCGGATCGTCCAGAACGCCGCCCGTGACGCCCTGCGCCGTGACCGGCGGCGCCCCACCCTCCCGATTCGTAGCGGTGAAGGGTCCGACAGCTCGGATGAACGTGGTGCTGTGGCTGAGCCCCAGGCTGGTGCGGCGAGCGATCCGGTCCTTGCGGCGGAGCGAGGGGAGCTGGCGGGGGAGCTTGCCGCAGCACTTGAGCAGATCCCTGAGGAGCGGCGCACCGCGATCCTCCTCTACGACGTGGACGGCTACGACTACGCCGAGATCGCCGAGATCACGGGCTGCTCGGTTGGGACGGTGAAGAGCCGCATCAGCCGCGGGAGGGGGGAGCTCCGGCGCCTCCTCGTCGGCCTCCGTCCGGGAACCAACCCTGAGGGTCAGGCGTTGAGGGGGCGAGATGTTTAACGACCGCCGCCCCCCTGCAGGAGAGCACGCCGATGCGTATCGAGCGAGCGAACCGACCCGACAGCGCGATCCGTTCGCCGCCTCCACGCTGCAGGTTGCGCTTGCCAGCGAGACTGAGCGGCGGACGAGGCGTCAGGGGTCCAGTCGCCTTGGGCAGCTTGTCGACCTCTTGATCAACGCACCGCGCGCAGGGCTAGCTAGCGCTGCACTCTCGCTCGCGATCTTGCTCGTCGCCCTCCCAACTGGTGGCGCGCTCCGCATGGGTGACGGCGGGGAGACAGCAGTCCAGACGCCGCAGAACGTTGCGTCAACACCAGCAGCGGGAGCGGCATCGCCGGAGGGATCCGCAGAGGCACCGAGCGCAGATGAGAAGGTGACCGACTCCCTTGGGGCAGCTGGACCGCTTGATGAAGCGGGGGGGCTCCCTTGGCTCACGATCGCTGGCGGCGCCGGTCTTCTCTTCAGCCTCCTACTGATTGAGCGAACCCGCCGCCGCCGCCACGCCTAACCCGCCGCGCGCCGAACTGCGCGCCACCGCACTCCCAGCACGACGCTCCTCCTGCGCTACGCTCCGATCGTGCAACCGAAACGCCTCCTCCTCGTTGATGCGTATGGGCTGATCTATCGCGCCTTCCATGCGATCCCTCCCCTGACGAACAGTCGGGGCCAACTCACCAATGCCGCATTCGGATTTACGAGCATCCTCCTTCGTGCGATTGCAGATGCGCACCCGGAGCGGGCGATCGTCGCCTTTGATGCGCCAGGTGCCACACACCGACATGAGCGATTCCCTGCATATAAGGCGCAGCGACGCTCAATGCCAGATGAGCTGCGCTCGCAGGTGCCACTCGTGCGCGACCTGGTCGCAGCCCTCGGCCTTCCGCTGCTTGAGGCGCCGGGCTATGAGGCGGACGATGTCATCGGAACGATTGCTGAACAGGCGCGACGTGAGGGCTGGGAGGTGCTTATCGTCTCTGGTGACCTCGACATGCTGCAGCTCGTTGGTCCGAACGTCTCGCTCCTCCATACGGCGAAGGGTGGCGCAGATGCGATGGTCACTTATGACCCCGCGAAGATCTTTGAGCGATACGGCCTCACCCCTGAACAGATCGTTGACTTTAAGTCGCTGAAGGGGGATAGCTCGGACAATATTCCGGGAGTTCCAGGTGTTGGAGAGAAGACGGCGGCGAAACTGATCGCAGCGTTCGGCTCGCTGACGGGACTCTATGAGCGGCTCGATGAGGTTGAGCCGGTGCGGATCCGCGAACTGCTGCGCGCCAATCGCGACGCCGCCTTTGCCGGCCAGGGGCTGATGACGATTGATCGCGATGCTCCGCTGCAGCTACCAGACGAAGGTGGAGTGATCGGTCGCTACGACCGTGAGCTTGCCCTTGCACTGCTTCGCGAACTTGAATTCCGCGCACTGATCGGCCGGCTTCCACCACTCGAAGGAGAGGATCGTGAAGCGGCGGCGCAAGCGATTGCGACGGCAACTGCGGGTGCGGCGTTGCGCGGAACAAAAGAGCGTGTGGCACCGGTGACCGCTGCGCCGCGAACGGCGGGGGGCGACGAGCTGCAGCTCGGCTTCAACTTCAACTCGGTGAGCGAGGGGAATAGCGCGGCAGGCCGCGCAGCACCCGCTGCTGCTGCAGCCCCCTCAACGACTGGCGAGGCCGAGGTTGCACTCAGCACGCAGATTGAGGCGCTGAAGCGTGGCGATCTCGCCGCCGCAGGGGCACTACACCTCAACAGCGTGAGTGAGGCGGAGCAACGCTTCAGCACCCTTGCGACTAATGGCGTCCTCGCGCTCGGAGGGCACGGCGTCGATCGGCGTGGTCCGCGCGGACCGATCGCACTCGCGGTTGCCGATGAACGCGGCGCACCCCTCGTTGCCGAAGATCCGAACGTTGTGCATCGGCTCCTGACACTGGTCGCGGGTTCCGGGCGAGAGCTCGTCGGACTCGGCATCAAGGATCTCTTCGGCGCGCTGATCGCGATCGGTGCCGATGAGGGGCCACACCTTGTCGACGATGTGGCGCTCGGTACCTGGATCGGAAACGTGACGCTGCGGAACCCTGGACTCGTTGAGGTTGCCGCATCTCGGCTGGGGGCCGACCTCCCTGAGGGACTGACGCCCGTACAGGCGGCAACCCTCAGCGCACTCGTGGCACTCGCTTCGCGCGCTGGCATCGGTGGTGAGCTACGTACGGCGGGAACCGAGCGGCTCTATCGAGAGATCGAGCTCCCTCTTGTTGAGGTCCTTGCACGGATGGAGGCGGCGGGAATCGCCGTAGATAGCGCGGCGCTTGCTCAACTTGGCGATGCCTTCCGGCTAGAGATCGCGCGCCTTGAGGCGGCGGCAGAGAAGTCCGTCGGTCACGCGGTTGCGCTCGGCTCACCGAAGCAGCTCGGCGAACTCCTCTTCGGCGAGCTCGGCCTTTCGCGCGGGAAGAAGACAAAGACCGGTGCGTGGTCAACCGATGCGAGCGTCTTGGAGGAGATCCAGGGGGAGCATCCGCTGGTTGGCATCGCGTTGGAGTGGCGCACCGTCTCAAAGTTGCAGAGCACCTATGTTGAGGCGCTCCCGAAACTCGTTGAGGCGGATGGTCGCATCCACACCACATTCCAGCAGGCGATCGCTGCAACCGGGCGCCTCAGTAGCGTTGAGCCGAACCTCCAGAGCATCCCGATCCGCTCAGAGCTGGGTCGCAAGATTCGGCACGCCTTCATCGCGGAGAAGGGGAACAGACTCGTTGCCGCCGACTACAGCCAGATTGAGCTGCGCATCCTCGCGCATGTGACGCGCGATCCACACCTGATTGAGGCGTTTGCGGCGGGGGAGGACATTCATCGCGCCACCGCCTCGCGCGTGCTCGGCAAGCCACAAGAGGAGGTGAACGACGACGAGCGTGCGATGGCGAAGATGGTCAACTTCGGCATCGCCTACGGGATGGGCGACTTTGGACTTGCGACACGTGCAGGGATCTCGCGCGATGCGGCGAAGGCGTTTATTGCGGGTTACTTTGAGCGCTACCCAGGGATCAAGCGCTACATCGACACGATCAAGGAGGAGGCGCGCGCGAACGGGGCCGTCACCACGCAGCTCGGTCGTCGTCGCCCGATCCCAGAGCTTCGCGCCGCAAACCCGGCACTTCGTGCAGCAGGGGAGCGCGCTGCAATCAACCATCCAATTCAGGGGACGGCGGCTGACATCATCAAGATCGCCATGATCCGCCTTACGCCGCGACTTTCCGCCGCGGGCTTCAAATCCCGCCTCATTCTCCAGGTACACGACGAACTTCTTCTTGAGGCGCCAGAGGGCGAGGTTGAGCGACTCATCCCGCTGCTGATCGAGACGATGGAGGGGGCACTCGCACTTGACGTCCCACTCACCGTGGAGGCGAAGACGGGGCTCCGGTGGGACGAGATGCAGCGTTGGAGCGGGCGTGCCTGAACTCCCAGAAGTTGAGACGGTTGCGCGTGACCTTGCGAAGATGGTCGCAGGTGCGAGAGTCAACGCGGGACGAATCATTCGCGCGGCGAATCTCAGCACGCCAGATCCAACCACCTTCTCGCGCGCGATCGCTGGTCGACGCATTGAAGGGGTGCGACGCAGGGCGAAGTGGATCCTGGTTGATCTTGAAGGGGGCCTCATCCTTATGGTGCACCTGCGCATGACCGGTCAGCTCCTGGTGCTTCCTGGTGCTGCGCCAGTCGATCCGTATATTCGGGCGATCTTGACCCTCGCTGATGGGCGTGAGATCCGCTTCCGTGACGTCCGTGCCTTCGGTCGACTCGCCCTTGTGGCACGTCGAGATGATGGTGCCCCCGCCGCTTCACTCGATCCCGCCGACGACGCGGCGCTCAGTGACCATGGACCTGAGCCACTGGAGGTGACCTTCACCGTCGCCGCCTTCCAGGCGATGCTTGCGCCGCGACGCGGACGGCTGAAGAGCCTCCTCCTTGACCAGCGCTTCCTTGCCGGTCTCGGCAATATCTATGTTGATGAGGCGCTCTGGCGTGCGCAGCTTCACCCGCTCGCCGTTGCCGCCGCGCTGCGCTCAGCAGAAGTTGAGCGGCTGCACGCCGCAATCGTGGGTGTGTTGAGCGAAGCGGTCGCGGCACGCGGCTCATCCATTGATGACTACACGGGACCAGATGGGGACGGGAGCATGCAAGAGCGACTCGCCGTCTATCAGCGTGGTGGCGAACCGTGCCTTCGCTGTGGGCGGCCGATTCGTCGTGCGACGCTTGGCGGTCGCGGGACGCACTACTGCCCACACTGCCAACCGCTCCCTCGCGGCCGAAGGGCGGCCGGTTCCGCCGCAACGATGCGCGGGGGCGCACTCGAACGGAGGGGACCACGCTGGAGTGAGGGGCTGCAGGCGGCAACGGTTGGTGCAACGTCGGCCGAACGTGCCGCAGCCCGTCGACGCGCGGTACGGAGTGGCACGAGCGTATGAGTCTGCTGACGTTAACCGGCATTGGCCGCGAGATTGGCGCCGTCACGATTCTGAGCGACGTGAGCGTCAGCGTTGCCGCTGGCGAGCGAATCGGACTTGTTGGCCCAAACGGCGCAGGGAAGACCACGCTGCTGCGGATGATGGTCGGCCGAGAGGAGCCGGATGGCGGCAAGGTGGAACGCGCGCGCGGCGTTCGGATTGAGGTGCTCGCGCAGGAGTCTTCACATGATCCGAAACTGCTCGAGGCGGCAACGCTCACCGAGGCGGTGCGCGGCGGGGCGGAGGAGATCACCCGGATTGCAGCTGAACTGCACGCTGCAGAGATTGGCGGCGGCGCGGCAAGCCCAGAGTATGCGGCGGCTCGACAGCGATTTGATGCGCTTGAGGGCTACACGATTGATGATCGCGTCGCCGCTGCACTGCGTGGCCTCGGCTTCCCAACTGCGCGCCACAGTGAGTCGCCGAACCTCCTCTCTGGTGGTGAGCAGACGCGCGTCGCCCTTGCGCGACTGGTGATCGCAGATCCAGACCTTCTCTTGCTCGACGAGCCAACGAACCACCTGGATGTAGAGGCGATTGAGTGGCTTGAAGGTGCGCTTCGCGCACGGAGAGGGGCGCTCGTCGTAGCGAGCCACGACCGTGCCTTCCTCGATACGGTCGTCGATCGGGTCTGGGAGGTGCGGAACCACACAGTCACACGATTCCGCGGGAACTACTCGGCGTACTCCCAGCAGCGAGAGGCAAAAGAGGAAGATGCTGACCGAGATGCTGAGCGAAGGACGAAAGAGATCGCGCGTGAAAAGGAGCTTATTCAGACCTATCGGAGTCACCGGAAGTACGGAAAGATGCACGAGCATGAGGCGCGCCTCGCGGCGATTGAGCCGGTGGTCGCGCCGAAGCGTCGCGCAGCACTGGCGATCTCCGCCGCTGGTGCTGGTCGCGGACCGGCTGAGCCGGTGCGTCTGGTTGAGGCGGTCGTTGGGTACCGAGAGCCGGCGCCGCGCACAATCGCCACCGCGCGCAGTATTGCGCTACGCCGCGGAGAGCGGATTGGGATCGTGGGACCGAATGGCGCTGGAAAGACGACGCTCCTCAAGAGCATCGCTGGGATCCTCCCGCCACTCAGTGGGGAGATCCAGGTTGCAGGTGGCGTTGTGCCTGGTTATCTCGCACAGGTTCGTGCGGCAGGGTTGCACGGGACAACGGTGATTGAGGCACTGCGCGCAGCGGTACCAGTTGAACTCGGCGAGGCGCGTGCGCATCTGGCGCGCTTCCTCTTCCGTGGCAGTGACGTTGATAAGCAGGTCGCTGTTCTCTCTGGTGGTGAACGGAGTCGACTAGAGCTAGCGATTCTTGGGCTGCTGCCATCCAATCTGCTCCTTCTCGATGAGCCGACAAACCATCTTGATGTTGATGCCTGTGAGTCCCTTGAACGCTTCCTCCTCGATGGTGAGCGAACGGTGTTGCTGGTAAGTCACGACCGACGACTTCTTGAGCGCATTTGTACGGAGCTTTGGATCGTGAGCGATGGGCGAGTGGTTCGGTTCGATGGTGGGTGGCGCGCCTGGCGTGCCGCTGTTGCCAATGGCTGGACCGCCGCCTCCGCAGATGATGTGGCGACCGCGGGACGCTCTACTGCTAGAACGCCAAAGGGGAGCGCAGGAGTTCCTGCGGCGGTGAAGCCTCTCGTCAAGAAGGCTGTCGCAGCTGCGCCAGTGGCGAAGTTGAGCAAGGAGCAGGCGCGCCGACGTCGTGCGGCGGTTGAGGCGGATCTTGAGCGCTACGGCCTGAAGAAGTCCCAGCTTGAACTTGCGCTCCTCGATCCGCAGGTGCTCGCCTCATACACTGATCTTGCACGCGTCAGTAGCGAACTTGCCGATGTTGCCGCCGCGCTACTGGCGGCGGAAGAGGCATGGCTCGAACTTGAAGGGGAGGGCGTCAGATGAAGATGATCGGCATTACGGGAGCGATCGGGGCAGGGAAGAGTAGCGTCGCTCGCACGCTCGTGGCCGACGCCGCACTCGCACGCGATCTTGGTGGCACTGTGCACTTCTTCAACGCGGATGACGCATTGCGAGAAGCACGCAGCCAGGCTGGTCCACTTCGAGATGCAATCGTAAAACTTCTACCCGCAGCGCAGGGCCCTGACGGGAGCCTTGACCAGGTTGCGCTTGCGAGCGCTGCATTCAGCGACCCGGCGCTACTGAAGCAGCTCGAGTTGCTGCAGTGGCCGGTTGCGCGCGCGGCGGCGCACACGGCTCGTGATCAGGCGGTGGCGGGTGGCGCCTCACTCCTCATCATTGAGGCGATCGCGCTCCTCAACTCAGGACTCGTAGAGGAACTCGATGGTTATCTGGTACTCACACTGCCGACAGCCGAGCGCCGCGAGCGCGCTGTTGGCCGCGGCATGAGCGGCGCGGCATTTGAAGAACGTGACGCCGCCCAACACGGGCTGACCGAAGCGCTTCTCGCCGCAGGGGGCGTGGAGGTAAGCGCACGCGGCTCCGTTCAGGAGGTCGCCGCCGCGGCGGGTCAGGCGCTTCGCCTTCTATGCTCAACGGATGAGCCACACCCCGATCCAGCCACCTGACCACACCCCCGCACTCGGTGCGGCCTTCAAGCTGCACTCCGACTTCCAGCCGACTGGTGATCAGCCGAAGGCGATCGTCGAGCTTGTTGATGGCGTCCAGAAGGGACTGCATCATCAGGTCCTCCTCGGTGCAACAGGGACGGGGAAGACCTTCACGATCGCCAACGTCATCCAGCAGGTGCAGCGACCGACGCTCGTCCTTGCACACAACAAGACGCTTGCGGCGCAGCTTTATGCCGAGCTAAAGGAGTTCTTTCCAGAGAACGCGGTTGAGTACTTCGTCTCCTACTTCGACTACTACCAGCCAGAGGCGTATCTTCCGCGCTCTGACACCTACATTGAGAAGGACTCTAGCCGCAACGACGAGATTGATCAGTTGCGACACGCGGCGACGAAGGCGCTCTTTGAGCGACGGGACACAATCATCGTCGCCTCGGTCAGCTGCATCTACGGTCTTGGCGCACCAGTGGACTACGGCGCTACGATCTTGCGCGTGCGCAAGGCGGGGAAGTACCGCCGTGATGCGATCCTGCGCCACCTCGTTGACCTTCAGTACCAGCGCAACGACGCCACGCTCGGTCGCGCCAAGTTCCGTGTCCGAGGGGACACGATCGAGGTACAGCCTGCCGGCGAAGAGACGATCCTTCGCGTGGAGTTTTTCGGCGACGAGGTGGAGCGCATCTCTGAGGTTGATCCACTGACAGGCGAGATCTTGGCCGAGCGGAACGAGATGGTGATCTACCCGGCAACCCACTATGTGACGCCAACCGAGAAGCTCGCAGAGGCGACGCGCGACATTGAGAAGGAGATGGAGTCACGCTGCGGCGAGCTTGAGGCCTCCGGGAAGATCCTGGAGGCGGCACGGCTGCGGCAGCGCACCACCTTCGACTTGGAGATGATGCGCGAGGTCGGCTACTGCTCTGGGATTGAGAACTACTCGCGCCACCTCTCGCGCCGTGAGCCAGGCTCTCGCCCGTGGACGCTGCTCGACTACTTCCCAGCCGACTGGCTCCTTGTGGTCGACGAGAGTCATATGAGCATCCCGCAGGTGGTGGGGATGTATAAGAACGACCGATCGCGGAAGGAGATCCTTGTTGATTTTGGCTTCCGACTACCGAGCGCGCTAGATAATCGTCCGCTCACCTTTGAAGAGTTTGAGGCGAGCGTGCGGCAGGTGATCTATGTCTCCGCGACGCCAGGGAACTACGAGATGACGAAGAAGGACCGCGTCGTTGAGCAGCTCATCCGACCGACCGGCGTGGTGGATCCGAAGATCACGGTGATCCCGACAGCGGGGCAGATTGACGATCTGATGGCCCGTGTCCAGGAGCGCATCAAGCGACGTGAGCGTGTGATCATCACAACCCTGACGAAGCGGATGGCGGAGGAGCTTGCTTCGTACCTGGAGGAGGCGGGGATCCGTGTCCGCTACCTCCACAGCGAAATTGACACGCTTGAGCGGATCGAGATCCTGCGCGACCTCCGTCTCGGCGTCTTCGACGTGATCGTGGGGATCAACCTGCTGCGCGAGGGGATCGACCTCCCAGAGGTGACGCTCGTCGCAATCCTTGATGCGGATAAGGAGGGCTTCCTTCGCAGCGCGTGGGCGCTCATCCAGACGGTTGGTCGCGCCGCACGAAACACTGGTGGCGAGGTGATCTTCTACGCCGACAAGATGACCGAGTCGATGCGTGTAGCGATCTCTGAGACGGATCGCCGCCGCGGGATCCAGGAGCGGTGGAACGTGAAGCACGGCATTACGGCGACCACGATCAGCAAGCCGATTCGCGACCTGAACGATCGCCTCCGGAGCGTTGCCGAGAAGGCCGACTCCTACGCCGGAGGCAAGGGTGGCGCGCTGAGTGAGATTGGCCGGAGCGAGATTGAGAAGATGGTGAAGCAGCTCGAGGCGCAGATGCGCATCGCCGCCAAGGCGTTGGAGTTTGAGCGTGCCGCTTCGATTCGTGACGAACTGCGCAGCCTTCGCAGCGGTGTTCTTGAAGAGGATGCAGCCGCGAAGATCGGTCGTCTAGCAGAGCGTGCGGCGAGTGCCGCTGCGGAGCCGCGTGGTCGCGATCTGATGCCGCGTCGCGTGGCGAGCGGCGCTTCGCGCACGATCGTTGCCCCAGAGCTTGACACCGCCGCCGATTGGCTCCCTGGACTTCGTGACGAGCATGAGGAGTCTGATGAGGTTGCAGCGGCCCCCGAATCGCTGAACGGCACCGATTCGGTACTCTCACGGCGACGCACATGGGATCCAAGCGTGACCCCGAACGTGATCAAGCGTCGTGGCGAGCGTCCGCGCAGGAGGGGCTGAGATGGTGCAAGAGAAGATCGTGATTCGCGGGGCGCGTGAACACAACCTGAAAGGGATCGACCTTGAGATCCCGCGCGATCGGCTCGTGGTTGTCACTGGCATCTCAGGCTCCGGCAAATCAAGCCTCGCCTTCGACACGATCTACGCCGAAGGGCAGCGCCGCTATGTTGAGAGTCTCTCCGCCTACGCGCGCCAGTTCCTCGGCCAGATGGAGAAGCCCGACGTTGACCTGATTGACGGTCTCTCACCTGCAATCTCAATTGACCAGAAGGGCTCATCGCGCAATCCGCGCTCCACGGTGGGAACGATCACCGAGATCTGGGACCACCTGCGACTCCTCTACGCGCGTGCTGGCACGCCGCACTGTCCGAAGTGTGATCGTCCGATCAGTCGCGTCTCGCTCGATCACATCGTCGACGAGATCCTGCAGCTCCCCGACGGAACGCGCCTTCTCGTCCTCGGCCCCGTCCTCCGCGACCGGAAGGGTGAAGGGGAGACCTTCTTCCACGCCGCGCGGAAGGCGGGCTTCAGTCGCGTGCGCGTGAATGGGACGCTCTACGACCTTGACGACGCGCCGAAGCTCGACAAGAAGAAGCGACACAGTATTGAGGTGGTGGTTGATCGCTTTGTAGTGCGGCGACCGGTCGATGAGAAGGGGAAGCCACTCCCGCCAGAGGATCGCAGCCGCCTCTCTGATTCGGTGGAGACGGCGCTGAAGCTCGGCGAAGGGCTCGTCATCATCTCCTCGGCCGCTGCGGAGGGCTCTAAGCCAACGTTTGAGGAGCGACTCTTCAGCGAGAAGCTCGGCTGCCCATATGACGGAACGGTGATGGACGACCTCGAGCCGCGCTCCTTCAGCTTCAATTCGCCGCACGGCGCATGCCCCGAGTGCACAGGACTCGGCT
>JACCDP011199857.1_pt1 | contig 27558 bp, 20 predicted proteins | sample 7445841 | NCBI WGS metagenome assembly JACCDP01 (sample SAMN15323441, study PRJNA562643) | freshwater metagenome | isolation source: river surface water | place: USA:Blue River Watershed | collected 2017-08-17 | reverse complement strand
TTTGGCCTTAATCAAGGCCAAATTGGAAATACAACATCTACTATTATATTAATTTATTACCACGCGTGGTAATAAATTAATACTAGTTCTCCAGGCAACTTTGTTGCCTGGAGAATAATGGTTAAACATTATTTCACGAACATATTTTTGTTTTAACACGTCCTCAACTGGTGTTCCGCCCTTTATTTTGCGCTTGATTGTGCGTTTGCGTTTCGGTTGACGTTTTTTTGATGTCATATATGTTATATTTGCAAAAAAAAACATAGATATTACAAGATATTGCACCAATCATTTATGCACCATTCATTAATGCATCAATCATTAATGCACCAATCATTTATGCACCATTCATTTATGCACTATCTTTCATAATCTCTATGATGCACCTGTAAACTTGATACCGTTGGTGCGCAATTTGTGGAGTTGGAACTTGTCCCATCACAAATTTGGATTTCACTTCTTCCGGCAACAATTGCCCAAAGAATTTGTGCCCATAATTGTGACAAACCCGTTGGTCGTGACAATATTGAACATAATCAAACAACACATCAGAATCGTGTCCAGTGAGTATGTGCAACAGTATCGCTGCCACCATTCCTGTGCGGCCGTGCCCCCCTGAACAATGAATATACAATATGTTTCCGGACACTACTAAATTAGCCAAATTATTGCAAAACGCAACCAATTCTTTATCCAATCTGTGTGGTGCCATATCTTTCATCGGAAAATGAACGAAATTTGCACTGGATAATGCAGCCGAATAACTTGGAAACGGTCTGTGCAAATCTTTGCGACCATATTCGTCGTTCAAACACACAAATGTTGTGATTCCTGCGGATTCAATGGCTTTGATGTCACTCTCTGTGTCTGGGTATCCGCCAACAAGCAGTTTGTTTGGAATTAACCAATTGCTTGTTTTGGTGGGACCGCTGTATTCCGAGTTAATATTGCGCCCAAACCCTTTGTATGAATTGTTTATCCAGCCGTTGGACAATGCGGTGTTGATTTCCATTTTACTTCATTAATTAATTATTGGGGTTCTTGTTCATATTGGAAAAAGGTATCAATTTTTTAAGGAAACCTACGGTTAGTTCCGCTACGCGGAACAGTGGAGCGCCAAAGGCGCTCTTTCCTTATGATCCTTCCCTTTGCCTCGCAAACCTGCGGTTTGCTCGGTTAGAATGCAGCAGGTTACCTCCCCCTTTTCCTCGCAAACCTGCGGTTTGCTCAGTTGGAATACAGTAGGTTTCATTTTACTATGCCTCGCAAACCTGCGGTTTGCTCGGTCAGAATGCAGCAGGTTACCTTCCCCCCTTTGCCTCGCAAACCCGCGTTTCCACCAACAGTGGTTTCGCGCTTTTCCTGCAATCATTTTCCTCTGCTTTGCAAAATAAATTTAGCAATAATGCGTTCATTAAAATGTCTAATTATTATTTTATAATATGCAATTTCAATACTTGAAGTTCAACATTACTGGTGTCAGAGACGACACTCTGATGGCACCTGAATTTGAAGGCGATGCCCCTCAGTTAGTTGAAAACCTCAGCGCTTTACTTGGTGCGGCAGAATTCCAGTTCACCGATTTTAATGTATATAACAACGGACTTCGTGTTGATTACTCCAGTGCAACTGCAACTTGGTCTACAACTACCTTATTTGGTGGCGATAGTGTAAAACAAAATGGTATTGACGGTGATATTAATACAAAGATTGGAGGAACCATTGCTAACTATGGCACATACGCAAATGGAAAAACAGATGTATCCGGAGCAACCTATATTATTAACTTTAATAAACTAGTTACCGCAACAGAATACAGTTTTATCACTGGTAATGACAGTGACTATAGAGACCCTGTTGCTTGGACAGTTGCGGTTTCCACAGATGGAACAAATTACACACCAGTTGATGTTGAAACACTTGCAACAATTACAAGATCCAGACAAACAGAAACACAAATGTTTTTATTTGACCAAGCAACTTGGTCATCTTACACAGGCGATCTTGGTTCAAATATTGGATACGGCGATGATGGAACAAGTTCTGGCTCTTCCGGATCCGGCTCTTCCGGATCAGGTTCTTCTGGAACTGGTTCTTCCGGTTCCGGTTCTTCGGGACCAACTCTTGACCCCAGTGCACTTACTATGATATTTCAATACTTGCGATTTGACATAACTGGTGTTCGCGGCAACCAATTTAGTGTTGAACGCAGTGACGTTCAGTTCACCGATTTTAATGTGTATAACAATACAACCAGAGTTGATTACACGGGCGCCACTGCGACTTGGTCAACCAATGCATTATTTGGCGACAGTAATGTTTCTTATGGCATTGATGGTGATCCAAACACCAAATTTGGCGCCACTGTTACCAATTACAGTGGATATGGAAATGGACAATTTAATATTTCCAACTCCGCATACACAATTAATTTCAACAAATTAATTACGGCAAACCATTATAGTTATGTTACAGGAATGGATATTCCCGACAGAGACCCTGTGTCTTGGACTATTTCCATATCCACTGATGGTGTTCATTTTACACCAATTGACAGCGAATCTGTTGCGCAGATTACCACTGCAAGACTTACAGAAACACAGTTTTTTGGTTTTGGCAACGGCGGATCCACATCTGGCTCCTCCTCAGGCTCTGGTTCCTCAGGAACAGGTTCATCTGGCTCTGGTTCCGGAACATCCGGAACAGGCTCAGGAACCGTCATTTGCTTCAACGAAGGCACCAAAATATTGTGTTTGTCCCGTGATTTGGAAGAGGTCTATGTTCCCATTGAACGTCTCAGAAAAGGTGATTATGTAAAAAGTTACAAACACGGATACAGAAAAATAGATTTGATTGGAAAAAACACAATGATTAATAATCCAGATAAATTCAGCGAATGTATGTATAAAATGACCAAAACCGACTCCAATGGTCTCACTGAAGATTTGATTGTCACCGGTGGCCACTCCATTTTGATTGATGATTTGGGCAAATACAAATACAAAATGTTTGGTGTGTTGGGTCAAATGAAAAAAATAGACGACAAATACTTGGTATTGTCGTCGGCATCCAAAGATTTTGAGAAAATGCAAAACAATGAAACATACACTTATTATCACTTTGTGTTGGAAAATAATGGCGACGACAGTGAACGTTATGGTGTGTATTCCAACGGCATATTAACCGAAACTCCCAGCAAACGGGATTTTGTGAAACACGGATTGACACTCATCTAAGTGTGCGTTGAGTAGTTATAAATGTAAATAATAATTATTTACATTTATTGGATAGATTTCAAATCGCAATTTTCTTTTTTTTCACAATTTTCTTGGTTGTCTTGTAATTTACCACGGTCTCCTCTGACGTTAGTGAAGACACAGAATGCATCTCTTGATGACAGCCTTCACACAAAGCCATCAAGTTTGCCACGTGATTTGTGTTGGAAAACTCCGCATCCGACTGCATTACCAAATGATGCACCTCTGTGCTAACTGCTTTTCCGCACTGCTCGCACATTCCACGCAATTTTTGCGCATTGTATCGCGATTTTGTGGCACTGAGTCCGCCAGCCGACTCAGGATAATATTTTGTCCTGAGTTGAAACGCCTGTTCCAAAAAGTCCGCGGGCAAATGCAGCGATTTGCACACTTCAAGACCATACATACTGTCACCAGCGCCGTCTTTCAACAATCGGTCATAAACAAGTGCATCCAATTCCCGGTCATAATAAACCGACATATGTTTCAACTGCAGTCGCTCAAGTGCCTTTATTTCATCATAATCTACAATTTCGTGAAAATGCGTGGCAAATATAAAACTGCTTTGCGCTGCGTGAAGTCGCATTAGACCGGCAACAAATATGCTGAGCGCGCTTTGTGTTTCAGTGCCGGAACACAGTTCATCGCCTAATACCATTGACCATTTGTCAGCGTTTTTCAAAATCACGCGCAATTCACTCATTTCCACACCAAAAGTGGACAGACCGCGATACAGATTATCCACACCCAATATTCTTGTGTAAAAAGCGCGATACGGTTTGAATGCAAACTTGGTGCAAGGAACATAAAACCCGGCCTGTGCCAACAGAGTGGCAACACCGATTGCACGTATTAAACTGGTTTTTCCCACTGCATTTGTTCCATAAAGAAGTATGCCCCCGCTGCGCAGAACTACGTCGTTTGCCACGTAAATTTCATTTGTTTGAATATGCTCTATGAGCGCGTGTCGCAATCCTGTTGCCGACACAAATGATGTGTTTGACTCTTCAATGGTTGGCCTGCAATAATTGAATATTTTTGCAACGTGAATTCGGGTTTGCAATGCGTCGGATTCTTCTGCGTATTCAGACACGGCAAGGATTGCGCGCAAACATTTTTTGTCCAATATGTTGGCAACAAAATCTGCGTACAAAGCATTAATAAACTTGGACAATGCAAGACCCATTGTGAATTCTTTGTGAAACAAATTGGTTATTGTTGGACTAACAATTTCATCATTGGCGCCGCTGGCTGCTGCTTTGAATTTAATGTCGGATAAACAAAGATTATTGCCAGAGGTTGAATCTGCACACAGATTTTCATCAGAGGTTGAATCTGCGCACAGATTTTTATCAGAGGTCAAATTATTAACATAATTTTTTGCCCAAGGCATATGTCGCCAATTTCCTTGCTCCAACAAAGTTTTCAGCGTTTTGGAACGTGTTTTCGTCAACAAAAACGTTGACCCCGATTTCACGGTCTCGTGTATTTTAACAAATTCAGAATCTTCTCCGCCACCACCACTTTGCATAACCATATTAAAAAAATTCTGATATTTTTTGATGGCCTTTTTCACCGCGTTGTAATTGTCCAACATAACATCCAATTCTTTATTGTAGCCCGGTTTAAAAAACTCATTTGGATTGTCTGCGCCCACGTTGACCGCGGATTCCACCTCATCCAACACATAATATGCGTCAACCAAAGTCTTGTCTGTTCCCCCAAAATCAACAATAGTATTTGCAACCGCACGAACAGCATTCATCAATCCTGGCAATGCCTGCATCGGAAACCTGCCGACAACAATTTGTCTGCAAATTCGCTCCAAATCCTGCATCCCCTTATAATGATGTCTGACAATATTCACATAATCGGTTGACATCAATTGCTGTATCATATCATATTCACGATTCAACCAATCTTCATCAAACACAGGGTTTGTCAGCATATACCGAATGCGCCTGCGCCCCATAGGCGTGCAAGCCTTGTTTAACAAAGTTAATACCGAGGAATATTTGCCACTGCGCACACTGTCTGTGGACGCATCATCAATCATATTTAATTGTTTCAATGTGTGGTTTGCCAAGATAACACTGGAACCCGCATTGGTGAATTGTGGCGGACTGATTGATTTCAGCAGTGCCGGATTATGTTCTTTTGCAAAATCCAGCGCATAACAATATGCACGGGTTGCCGCCTGCATTATGTGAAACTCTTCGCAACTTTGACGCGCTTCAAGGCCAAATATGCCATCCAATATGAGCGCCATATGTGGCGGGTTTTCGCAATTCGCCGCCTTCAAATGCGTTTTCACATCGTGAACGTGAACACAAGCCACCGCATTCAATCCACTGTATGCAAGCATCTTCTCCACAGCGCACGGCAAGTCTTTGTGTAACACAATCAGTTCACAGGGATTGTAGACAGATGCAACACGTTCTAGTTCGTCAAAGGTGGTTGCATTATCTTCAAATGGAAGAGTTCGCTCGGTTAAATATGACTGCCCTGTAACAAGATTCAATATGGCAATTCCAAACACGATTTTGCCACGTCCAAATCCTTGTGCCCACAAAGACATCAGATTGTTTGTGCGACCGGTTTGCTCAAGTTGTGTGGCAGTCGCAATATATGTTCCCGGGCTATACACACTATGCACCAGGTGTTTCTTTTTGTCGCCGGCTACACTATTGTCTTCGTCTTGATTGATGACAACCGCTGTGTATCCGGCATCTACTAATATTTGCACATATTTGTCCAGCGTGTATTCCGGAAATCCAGCCATCAAGGTTGCAGGAATAACTTTTTTTTTCTCGCTCACGTTCAGTTCGCACAATCGCACCACTTCAGTGAACCAATTTGGGCTATCTGTCAATGCTTTATCGCAATATATTTCATAAAAACTTCCAACCATCAACAATATTACTGTTTGGGTTCCATATTTGGTCTGGTATTCAACAAAATAATCGGCATATTTTTCATAAATTGATTTATTGTGGTCTTCTTTTGTTTTGGGAGGCATGTTTTAGGGGTTCAGTAATGCGATTCAAGGTGTTTGTATATGGGTTTGATATATTGAATTTGCTTGTGTAAATATGAATATTTATATGTTATAAATATTTATACGATGCTGGAATACAATATTCGTGTGAAATGGAATGACAAAGGTGAATTGGAAGAAGATAATGCATATAATAATAATAATAACAACAACTCCTGCACAAACACAATTCAGGAGATTGTTAATGGGTCTACAAAAACTATGTATTGCACCAAAGTCACTGTAGACGAGAATAATTTCTCTGTCACATTTGTTGAGGGAAGCCAAATTGCAACAACAACGGCTACACAACCTGGTGCATCACAATCTGCAACTCAACTTATATCTAAATCCACTGATAATAATTCTTCAGCAGTGTCTGCTGACAAACTTAATGAAAAATCTGCTTCTCAGTCAACAGCAGTCCCTGCTTCACAGCCTGTTGAAAAACCCTTTTCAGAAACGGCAGATGAACGTGTTGAAAACCACGTGACACAACCTGCCACAGAATCCGTGACACAAACTTCCATAGAAACCCCTGCCACAGAATCCGTGACACAAACTTCCGCAGAAAACCCCGCTGCACAACCTGTGACACAAACTTCCGCAGAAAACCCCGCTGCACAACCTGTGACACAAACTTCCGTTAAAAACCCAACTGCACAATCCGTGATACAAACTTCCATAGAAAACCCCGCTGCAAAGTCCGTCACACAATCCAAAGAAGAACCTGTGTCACCATCAAACATTCATTTAACAATGCATGCACCCGAATTAATGGATGCACCCGAATTATCCAAGGACAGCACTGCTATACACGAATATATATCTGACATTAGTTCAGACGAAGATAGTAATAACCTTGAATTACTACTTGATTATTTCAAAAAAGAACTTGACATTACAGATAAACAGGATTCTGAGCAAAAAGGTGGAACCCGCGGCGGCGAACTAAGCATCAGTCGCGACGAAATAAAATTCAGAATAAATGTGTTCAAAAACACCATCAACAAATTAAAACAAATGTTTTATTCCAATCACAACTTTATCAAACTGGTGTCACTAAAACCGGAAGACGTAATTAAATATTTTACAGAGATAATTGATAATTCTGCCACACCCAAACACAAACTTTATATTGAAGCCGCCACCACAACAACCACACCAGCATCCAGCAACTATCACAAAATAGAACAAGTAAAATTATATTTGAACGTGTTTATTCATTTGACCTTTGTTGACATTACTTCGCTCTTCAGAATCAATGACAGCACAGGCGTTCTTAACCGGTTTGCAAAAATAATATCCATTGATAAAACCAAGAATGCCACAAACAAAATGACCGATTTTATGCAAAAATTATACCCAGACACGAAGCAATCAGACAAAATCTATATTTATGCACCTGATATGTTTGCATACGTTGAACAAATATTTGCAAACACAACAGAGCACGCCCCATATATGACACAAAATGCGACGGAATATCAATCGGTCGCCAAAGAATTGCTGGTGCGATTCAAATATTTGTTGACAAATGCCGTTGGCACCAAATCTGACAGCAACAGCAGCACGATTAAAAAAGACCTGTTTGACAAAATGGATCTTGCATCCAATGCCGACTTTGTTGCCGGAATTGATGATATGTTGCAAAAAAACAGCGACAACAACATCTTAACTTTTGTTAAGTTTCGTGGAAACAAAAACAACAACAATATCCGATTCAACATAGAAACCAATCATTTGATGGTCACAAAGGCAAGAAATAATCAAATACTCAAAGTTGAATATAATGACGACAACACGGCATACTATGATGCGAATGGAAATGCGCTGACCGACGTGCGCCTTGAAAACATTGAGAAATCAGGCACGTCCGGATTAAAAGTCACAAAATACACCAACAAATATTATTTGGGAAAATTCACGCGTGTGTTTCTAGCAACAAAAAAAAATGCAGAAATAGCGGATTCTATGCCAGAAGTGATTGATAAACTTCTTGGTGGCAAAACCGTATTTATAGTTGGATACGGCGCCAGTGGTGCGGGTAAAACAAGCACATTGATTCAACTGAATACCAAGGAAAAACAGGAACCAGGTATAGTAATGCACATATGCAATAAAATAGGCGACAAGTATCCCAAAGTTACGTTGAAAACAACCGAAATCTTTGTGTCAAATGTTGACCCTGTGATACTGGAAAACCCACCGGTTGAGTTTGATTTTACCAGTGACAAAGGAACCAGTGACAAAGGATTTACATTGACAAATCGTTACACACATACCAACAACCATTTATATAGAAACGCCAACAATGCAACCACCGATTTTGCAGCAGGCACATCGCTTGGCACAGTCTTGACACATATGATTGATGTTGATCGGTTTGTGAAGGCCACCACAAATAATCCGCAAAGTTCCAGAAGTCACGTTCTGGCATATTTGACATTCACTGGCAACGGTGGCGAAAAAATCAATTTAATTGTGGGAGATTTTGCCGGTGTTGAAAATGCATTTGAATGCGATAAACCGGAAATCCAAAACCGGTTTTCAAATTTGAAGAAAAATGCGTCTAATGATTTGTTTTACCAATTCAAATCTGGTGTGAACCCAGATCCGGTTGGAAAATTAGAAAAACAAGACATTGCAACCGACGGTATATGGTGCACGGTGCCGTATCAAATATATGATTTTGACAACATAAATTCGTTTGTGCGCAGCGACAAAGAGCAACCCGAATTTGCGGATTACAGTTATTCGCAGTTTGCCAGTGAACTTAAAGAGCAAGTTGACAACTTAAAACGTGTTGTTGCCTTTGTGAAAAACAATCCAAATATGGATGCATTGGCAAATTATGCAGAGATTCGGGAAAATGGTTATCTGCAGTTTGCCACGGGCTTGTTGAAAATGGATAGCGAAGCGACTTTGAATAATGAAAAACAAAGACTGGAATTAGAAAATGCTAGTATTGCCGAACAAATAAAGAAACTTGGTAAAAGTAATTATGATTTGTGGGTCAAGAAACTTGAAAAAGAGAAACCAAAAGCAATGAATATTCCATTAAATAATCAAACTGAAACGGGAGAATTAAAACAATATTTCAATTATATTATTGATTTTACTGACAACCAGGATTTGAAAAATATTATTAGAAACATCAACGATAATTTTCCTTATAACACGTCAAATAAAAATGTTGACAGAATGAAAACCTATCAAGGTATTCTAGATGGTGCCGTAAAAAGTTTGAATGAGTATTTAACCACCCCTGTGTCAGAATCAATAATCAAAAATATATTGTCTACGTCAAATAAAAATACTGATAAGCCTACTTTTTTTATGGTCAGCAACGCAGAATTTCGCACGTTATTAACCAGCATTGTCAGTGCATTAATTCAAGATGCAACCCAAAAACGCAACAACAAAGATAATTTAATCAATGACCTCAATACAAAATTAGCACACAATACACAACAAATCTCAGGTATGAAACAAAAATTCCAACTCATCAACCGACTGAAAAACGGCGACTGTCCTAATGAAGCCAAAGACCTTGTCGAAGTCATTGGAAAAATGTATGAAACACACAACAAATTGTTTCAAACAACGTTGGACGAATTCGGGATTGATAAACCAAAATGTGTCACCACGTTACTGGATTCGTTTGACAAAAATTTGCAAGCAATGTTTGCAAATCCTGCGAACTTCATAGAGACCATTCAAAAAATCAAGCAAATCACTGATAATATTGAAAAGGAAACCCAATGCAGAAGCGGCAACATCAAAACTATATGCGAGACCCGCACAAACGAAGGGGCATTCATCAACAAATCATTGAAAGATTTGCGCAACAGTATTCAACAAATCGTCGCCCATCGCAATAAAGACGTTTTAAATATTACACCCAATTTTATCGTTGAATGTTTGAACGAGTATTGCCCAAGTCGCAACGGATGTTTCAAATTGCCAGAGTCAACAGCGCAATTAAATGACGAGTCAGTTATCATCAACAATATTGCAAAAACGTTGTTCAACGGCGATTTGACAGGAGTTTATGACAATTTGTTGGTGTCCGTGTTTTGCGTCGTAAATTTGGAACGCACCGCGAACAATCCACCCCCGGTTCCATACGTGGACATAAATGCATTGAAAAAAATGTTTTATTACAAAACAATGTATGCAAACCCATTGGAATTTATCAAAACACTTAAAAGCACCATTGAAAAATTGGGCTCATATGAAGATAAATTGGGAGAAATTATTAATAGCGACAACACAACGCAAGTTCAACGGGCAATCGATATGTATAGAGAATATTTAACCGATGCAACACGGGCAGATGAGTTTAAGAAAGAGTTTGAACTCGGACTTCTGTCTGACACAACTGATAAAAAACCCGGCCAAATCAAAACATTTATTGAAAGTATTGACAACAGCAATGCCGCATCCGCAATGGGAACCTTGGAGTTTGTTGACACAATATCCAAATACAGTTCTGTTGACAATATCTGTTCCACGGTGAACGACAAATCGTTCATCAATGGATATGTGTCTGTAATTGACGGGGTAAACAGTAAATCAGGCGGCGGCGAACGCCGCCAAACAAATAAATATATGAAATCAAAATATAATGTCAAGACGCGCAACACCACGAAAAAACGCAAGCAACTCTGTTGATCCGTCAATAATTACAGATGATAATATTCATCACTATGTTCAATTATATTTGAAACATAAAAACAATAAAAAATTGCCAGAAGTTCTGAGAAACAACATCTCAAATTGGGATGTGTCACGGGTCACAAATATGAGTAGATTGTTTTTTCGTGATCATCTATTTCTTGACAATAATTTTAACGAAACTTTGAATTGGGATGTGTCAAATGTGCGAAATATGGATTTTTTATTTGATATGTGTCATAATTTTAATAATGGTGGTGTGCCGTTGAATTGGAATGTGTCCAACGTGGAATCAATGAACTATATGTTTAATAGTTGCTCACGCTTCAATCAACCTTTAGTAACCAACAATAATCCGTGGGATGTGTCAAACGTTAAAAGTATGCACTTTATGTTTGCAAATTGTTAAGTGTTCAATCAACCTTTGAATTGGGACGTATCAAGAGTAATTGATATGCGCGCTTTATTCAATTACTGTCAATCATTTAATAATGGTGGTTTACCAATGAACTGGGATGTGTCTCAAGTCAGAGATATGGAATATATGTTTACATATTGCTCAGCATTCAATCAAACATTAAACTGGGATGTGTCCAATGTTATGTCAATGGAATTAATGTTTTATGCGTGTCGCTTGTTTAACAATGGTGGTGTGCCAATGAATTGGGATGTGTCTCATGTCAAAGTGATGAGAAATATGTTTGTTGGATGTGACAGGTTTGATGTTGTAATGCACTGTGCATCGTGGTTGTTGCAAAACCCAAAAATCATCAAATTGAATGCATTTACTCCGCAACAATTAAAAAGGTTATTGAATGCAGCACCAAAATCAATGATGATGGTACTTCCGATGGTCTCGTTGGCAAATAAACGCAGACAAGATGAACAATCATCGGCATCATACAATCATCAAATATCCGCAGCCGACATTGAAAATGCATTATATAATGGTGTTGATTTCAACGATTTTAATGAATATGTTGGCGGCGTCCGCCGCCAAACAAATAAAAATATGAAATCAAAATATAATGTCAAGACGCGCAACGCCACCAAAAAACGCAAGAAACTTACCACAACAAATTAACACAACCGAACCAACAATAATCACCAATTATAATATTCGTGACTTTGTTGAATTATATTTAAAAAATAAAAATCATCCAAAATTACCAGAAAATTTGAGAAACAATATCTCAAATTGGGATGTGTCACGCGTCACAAATATGCACAATTTGTTTAACACTGGCAAAAAAAATAATTTTGATGAAACTTTGAATTGGGATGTGTCAAACGTCACAAATATGGGAAGTTTATTCAGACTTTGTGAAAATTTTAATAATGGTGGATATCCGTTGAACTGGGATGTGTCAAATGTTGAAAATATGGAAACAATGTTTATGGGATGCAAAAGTTTCAATCAACCTTTAGTAACAAACAATACCCCTTGGAACACATCCAAAGTATGGAATATGCGACATATGTTCAGTGATTGCGATGCATTTGATCAACCATTGAATTGGGATGTGTCCAATGTCAAAACAATGTTGTCTATGTTCAGAGATTGTTATGCATTTAATAATGGTGGTGAGCCAATGATATGGAATGTTTCAAACGTCCAGGTTATGTCAAATATGTTTTCTTTTTGTCATAATTTTAATCAACCATTGAACTGGGATGTGTCTCAAGTTAGAGATATGAACTCTATGTTTCATGAGTGTCGAAATTTTGACCAACCACTTAACTGGAACATATCAAATGTTCATTTTATGAATTATATGTTCACTGATTGTTCAAAATTTAACAATCTTGGTGTGCCATTGAACTGGGATGTGTCTAATGTCAGAGAAATGGAATATATGTTTTTTGGATGTGACAGGTTTGATGTTGTAATGCACTGTGCATCGTGGTTGTTGCAAAAACCTAAGATTGTAAATACACGCGTATTTACTCCGCAACAATTGCAAAGGTTATTAAATGCAGCACCAAAATCAATGATGATGGTACTTCCGATGGTCTCGTTGGCAAACAAACGTGAACACGATGAAAAATCATCGGCATCATACAACGATAGAATATCAGCCGCAGCCGACATTAAAAATGCATTAATAATTGGTTTTGGTGATAACGATTTTAATGAATATGTTGGCGGCGCACGCCGCCAAACTCGCAAATCCCGCAAATCTCGCAAATCTCGCAAATCCCGCAAATAATATGTTATATTGTGCGTGTTGGTTGCTAACATATGATGTGCATTGCATTGTATGACCCCCCAATTTAGACGTTGCAGCAAATAAATATCTGATAACACAGTATACATTTGATATGAACACACAAAAAATTAAACCAAAACTGCAAAACGGCGGTGGAACCAGGAAAGTATTCAAAATCAGTGTGGATAAAACCAAATCACCGCCAACTATCGGTGTTGTTGAACATAACGATGAAACAAATGACGGTGTCTCGTTTGATGATTTTTACAAGAGTTATGTTAGTAATGGGCAAACTGGTGACAAACCAATGTATATTGCGGTTGAAATAACTGGCGATAACAAAATAGAAAAATTTGCAATAGAGGCTGCGCCGACTGATGATGGTATTGGTGTGATTGTTAATACTCCTGATACCCAGTCATCCAATGCAAACAGTTCAGCCAATGAAGTTGACACAAATATATCAGCGAAAGCAACTCAATCGGATAAACAGCAAGGTGTGACAACTTCTGGTGAACAGCAAGGCAATTCTGTTAATCAACTTGATGGTGGCACAACTTCTGTTGAACGGGTTGATAGAAACCTGAGTAGCCTCAAACGCGGCGGCAAACGCAATTTAACAAAAAGACGCAAGCGCCGCCACAGTAGAAAATAATCGGAACCAACAATATTTATTTATAAATATATATCTTTATAAATAGCATAATGAACACCTCTGTTTACGTAATACAAATCAACAACTATACCGAATTATTTTCCAAAATGAGTGTTGAGGATGTCAATAATTTAGTTTTAACAAAGTCAACAAAGTCAACAGAGTCAATAAAGTTAACAAAATATAAATTATCAGACGGACACGAAACATTATTAGACAAAGACAAACAAATCCAAAATGGAGACATCATTGTTATCCGACCTGATAACCAATTTGTGGGTGCAATGCAACATTACACAGATTTTAAGACTCCCGATAAAGACGCAAAAATAAATCGCATTTATGATAAATTAATTGCATTGGGCATACCTTATTATGTGCGAATCAAAGGCGATGGTGCGTGTTTTTATTATTCATTTGTTTATGGACTCTTTATGACGGCTTTGTTAAAAGGCATTGACCCTTCTGAGTATTTAAATAAGCTTGAAGAAGGAATGAATACATTTGTCGCTAACAACGAAAAATATCTTAAAGACCACGAATACACCACCGAACACACAAGCCTAATGCAAAAAAAATTGCAAGAATTTCGTGAACTTGTTCTAAAAATACATAATAACCACAGTTCAACAATAAAAAGACTGATGTTGGACAGTATATTTAATTCGTTTCCAAATGTGATGGAATCTCTGCGGTTTGCGGTGAAATGCGTGTGGTTAAATCATTATTTTAACAATATTAATTCCATAAATAAATCCCCACACTATTTCAACACATATGAAGAAGAAATTGATACCATATTGCCAAAATATGAATATGCCAGCAATGCAATCATAGAAGTATTGCCTTCTTTGTTTGACAATGTCAATGCACCAATTGTTGTCTATGAGCGTGTATTAATTAACGATTCAATAGAGCACATAAATCAGTATTATGATGGTTTTCAAAGTAATGGAAAATTCGCCTTTATGGCATATACAGGAGGTCACTACGATGTCGCATTGAAAGCCAATTTCCAATACGAAGACAATGCTTTAATCAAGAAGTATATAATCGATAAAGCAAATCAACCTGCAAATCAACCTGTCAACGACACTGGGTTCACGCAGGCTGAAATGGATGAGCAAACTAAAGCATATAAACAATTTGAAATTGAGCGCGACAAAAAGATTGACCAGGCAATAGATACCGGTAATTGGACAGAAGCCCAATTAAATGTCTTGGCAACCGAACCCGGAATTAAACGCATCTTTGCAAACAACAATAATTTCACAGACAAAGTCAAAGAAAGACTATCGCAATTGCGTGACTTTATTGTTAATAAAGGTTCATTGACCTTGTTGGATTTATTGCACGTGCACACCAAAGATTTCAATCCGTTGTCAAAACCGGATGATAATGCATCAAGAGATGTGTTACTTACATATTTATATGCTGTGAATCCAAAGTTATATAATGAGAACAAGGGCAACACTATTGATGAAATCAAGGGCATTGTGAAAAACCTATCACTGCCCTCTACTGCGAACCCTACTGCGACCTCTACTACGAACCCTACCACGAACCCTACTACGAACCCTTCAACAAAAACATATTATTCAGCGTGGGTCAAAATATTGGATAATGGAACAGTAACTGATGTGGTGTTTGACAAACCTGCGCCTGCGGCCACAATAACAACGTTGGCCAACAAATCCGGCGACACGTATGTTGAAGTGCAATTTACATTATCTCAAACAGGGTTTGCATCCGAATTGCAGTTTCCAAAAGTTGTGTCAACTAATCCAAATACGGTCAGCAAAGCACTTGACGAAATTTACAACAATAAATCCATATAAAACCAATACAACAATTGTGACTACCTATGAAAATCGTCATTGACGAACGTGAATCCGCATTATTTGACCGCGTGGCACCTTTGTTGCAGGAAGTTGCTAATGCCGAATTGTTATTGGAAAAACGTGTATTGGAACTTGGCGACATATTGTTTACCACAGATGCAGACGAAACGCTTCTGGTGATTGAACGCAAATCATTTTCAGACTTGTTGGCAAGCATCAAAGATGGACGTTACACAGAGCAATCATACAGATTGCTTGGCACATATCCTGTGGCACATAATATTGTTTATATGTTGGAGGGCGTATTTTCAAGCGGCGCGGACAGACAAAAAATAATTAGTGCAATAACATCGCTCAATGTGTTCAAAGGATTCTCTGTAATCCGGACAACAAGTTTATTGGAAACTGCACAACACGTGGTTTATATGGCAGACAAGATAGAGAGGGATTTGAAAAAGGGGAAAAAGGTATTTACTGTTGCAACAGGCGGCGGCGAAGCCGCCGCAGCGCCATATTGCAGTGTAGTCAAATCCGCCAAAAAAGCCAACATTACCCGTGAAAATATTGGGGAATTAATATTATGTCAAATTCCGGGAATCAGCAGCACAACCGCAGTGGCATTAATGCAGCCGTTCAGCACGTTTGCTGAGTTTTTGGACAAGGTGAGGTCAGACCCTGCCTATTTAAACACGGTTTTAATAGAGAACAATGGGAAAAAACGCAAATTGGGTTCCAATGTGGTTGATGGAATCAAAACCTTGTTGTATTAGGTTGTGTATACAAATAATAAAAAATGCTTTATTATTTGTTGAACAATAAATTACCGGCAGTTTATTGGTCAATATCATTAAACACACATTCATTTGGCAATGGCTCTCTGCACAGCGGACACGTTTTATTCCGGTTGCACCAAACCGTTAAACAATCTTTGTGAAATACGTGTTGGCAAGACGTGTAAACAATATCGGGGTGATCAGGATTATTTTGCATATGTTCATAGCAAATAGGACATTTGTCAGGAATCTCTGTTGGTGGTGCGACCCGACTGGCTGGTGGTGGGACCCGACTGGTTGGTGGTGCAATCCGAGGGGTTGGTGGTTCCATTGTTTGTTCACGTCGGTTTTCAACAAATCTTGATGACTGTTGTCGAACAAAAATCGGAACTGGATAATGTGATTCAAGTTCATACTTTTGGTACATACCGAGTCTGTCCATTCGACGAATAACATTTTGTATTGCCTCATTTCGTTCGCGTTCAGATCCTTGCATTGATGCAAACAAATATTGCAAGAGTGTTTTGTGTTTGCTGAGCGGATCAGAGAGATACAAATTAATGCGGTCGTCGCGATTTGTTGCTAAATTATGATAACGGAAATAACATATGCCATTTTCTATTTCCATCATATTACACAAAGCAATCACATCATTTTCTGTTATTTGGTTGCCAACACCGTAAAATATGCATACCAAGCGTCCGTTAATATCGTTTTCGGGCAACATTGGATACAAATTTCGCAATATTGCGGTTATATGATGGTTGAAATCAGCAATGGTGACGTCAGGCATCTCGTCTTTTGTTGTAAACAAGCGGTCAAACGTCAACCAATAAAAATAGGTTTTTCCTGTGCTACTAACATAATGTTGTGCACCGTTGGTCAATGCGGCCAACTCAGCCAGTGACATCGGGGGATTCACATCTGGGTTAAAAAAATCCTTGATTGCCGTGTAAACGTGGCTTTCTGGTTGTCGGAAAACGCGTCGTATAGAACGCATCATTCCGCCACGACTACGCTTGCGCTGGCTGTTCTTTTTACGGTAACTGCCGTGTCTGTTTCGCAAATATTTTTTTGTCATATATATCATAAAGATGAGTAAAAAACACTATACTAAAATAAGCCCGCCGGATTTACAATATGCATTTGTGGGTGAATATATCGTCAACAACCGTCTGTCGCGTATTCACAAAGTTGTGATTGATAACCAAGTGCATTATTTTACAACTGACAAAGATGAAGTAGTATTTTTTATTCAAGCCAGTGGCGACCGTCAACACGACCGACACCGAAAATCCATTGGTAAACAATATTATATGTCATTAAACCCAATGGTTGACCGGTTTGACCTGTTGCCTGACTCCACTGGATATACAGCAAAATCTTTGTTGACTGCAATGAACATTGAAATTGTTGTGATATACACCAATGAACACATTTTAGAACCAGATTTGACTGCAGCGCGCCGTTTTTTATCTACATTGTCAGGGTCATTGGAAATCGGATTCATTCACAAAGCCGAATGGCAAGCAAGGCAATTTGCAACATATAGCGGAACAAACCAGTTAATGTTATTGAAACCAGTGATTTTATGTTTAACCATTGGCGATTTTTGCGTCAGTTCTATTGAATTGGAACCCGAAGACGACGCAACATACATAGAAATTCGTTCCACAACTGATGTCCGGCATCGGCGTCGGCATTATAACACGATGTTGCGTGCTGTGGCAATAATGGTAACGCCATTGATTTGGCCAAATGCGATGCATATTATGGCATATGCAACAAACCCAATATCAGTGCACACGTTGGTCACCAAATTTGACGCACACGCAGGAGACGCCACCGTGGATAATTATGAAACAATACCGATTGCAATACCATTATCAAGTGAAACTTTAGCCCGCGCCAAAGCCATTTATTCGCAATATAAAATATAAATGAATAATGATGATGCACTTGCGTTGCGGGTTCGCCGCATTAATGAATTGGGCTTGAGAGTGAACAGCGATTACCAAGGAACGCAATATTTGATGGTGATTCCGGATGAGCGCAATCCGGTTGAACAGCATTATGATGTGTATAATATGGAACGCACTTTAGTGGGAAGGTTTAACCCAGAAACCCGAACCATCGTGTTTGCAGCAATGCCGTCACCGTCGTCGTCATCGTCGTCGTCGTCGGTGAGCAGTCGTCAAACAAGACGCCGCCGAAGCCGGAGCAGCAGGAGTAGCAGGAGTAGCAGGAGTCGCAGTAGTGGACAAAGTCATCGCAGTTTATCGCCATTTTGGGACACAGATGTGTCTTTTGCAGAGGCACCGTATCCACCAAACATAAACACTTGCATCAAATGCGCCGAATACCAGATGCCCGCGGAAATGCAAAACTTTCAATTGCAACGTTTGGGTGAACGTATTGAAACGCCGCTTGAAAAGGGGCAAGTATACGTAATCCATTCAAACACAGACAATCGCCATTTTGTGGCAAAATTTGTTGAGATGAATGCACCTACTGTTGCACGATTTATGGGATTTTGTGAACTGGGTGCTGCCACACATTTTGAACACGAGGCAACCGTCAACTTAACAACGCACCACGTTTATCCTTGCCCAGACGGACTGTTTGCGTTATACATATTGCATATTGGCGGTCCGTCCGCAATCCAATTAGAGCCGTGCGCAATTTGTCTGTCACTGCTGATTGACAAAAATGCAATGGGGTCAACCATCCAAGACGCCAATAATGTGTGGAATGTGCATCCAGGTGCAGAAGTTGGCCATTATTTTCACAAAGGATGCATAAATATGCATTGTCAAGGCAGACGCCCGACGTGCCCAATATGCAGGCAAAATATTACGTGCCCATAAACTATATGCCAACAAAGAAAACCAGAAAATCCAGACAAAAGGCAACGGATACGCATAAACCAATGGTGTTTTCCAGTCCAGCGGATGTTGGATACTCAATACTTGGAATAAAACGAATCAATGAATTTAACACGCCCATCTTGAAATTCACTGTGGGCGATTGTTCCAAATACGTATCATCATATTTATCCGAATATTATTTGGAAACACGCGATGCAATCCATTACGTAAACACAGACAAATATTTGAATCCAGATTGGGTGCAATCCAAATTCAAGGCATATCAAGATATGTGGAACGCTTATGAAGGTGGGAATTTTCAGCAGTTTTCATATGTCAATGACGACATTCAATATGTTGATATGACCGGCACCAAATGTTACGTTCCACATTATTTAGCGTCGGCGTCTGCATATATCAATGGCATTAATGCAGAATTGGCAAAACACGGAATTCACGTGGAAATCAACGAACTGCCAAATATGTCGGCTGTGGATTTGTGGATTTATGAGGGGCAAACTTCGCACGAAATATTGGACGATAATTATGTGTTATTGTGTGTAAATTTCAATAATTCTTGCATAAGTTCTATTGTGTTGGCGCCGGAATATGAGAATCCTGATAATATTGAGATAATATCGGCCACAAAGCACGAAATGCAAGGGAGGGGATACAATACAATATTAAGGGCAGTGGCAATTGCAGTGGCAAAAATGGTGTGGCCAAACGCAGAAGCGGTGGTGTCCAAGGCGGTCTCGCCAATATCAGCGTGGTTGATGATTTCAAAATTCGGGGCGGAAACCGACATCACAAATATGGATGAAATAGATATTTATATTTATAACGCAGGGTCAATATTGACGAGCGTGCCGTTGGATGCGGAACACGTGGATAAGGCGAAACAAGTGCTGCATAAGTATTATTAGTGTTGCGCAGCGGCTTCGCCAGGCGCCTTATCGCAGCCCTAAGAGCCGCTGCGCGGCTCCGCCAAAGGCCTTATCACAGCCCCTCAATATTATATTTGAACGAAAGGAGCCTTATCGCAGCCCTTAGAGCCGCTGCGCGGCTCGAACAAATGATACTTACTGCAGCCCTTAATAATGTATTGAACGAAGGGAGCCGCTGCGCGGCTCCTACAAATGATACTTACTGCAGCCCCTCAATAATTAATTGAACGGAGCGACAAAGTCGCGACGTCAAAAGGGAAGGTTCCTAAGGAAACCGTAGGTTTCCTTAAAAAATTGAATAATTATTCCCCTTTTAATTAAAAGGTAAATAATACAATCTGATTAAACGTAATAAACGTTGCAACAATATTTAAACAACAATGTCAAAACAGCAATTTCGTTTGTTTCATTTTGATGTGTTGAACATTGACCGAAAAGAATTGGAACCATCATTGGATGACGAAGACGCGGACGATAACACTTTCAAAAAGTCCGACAAAATCTTTGTTGCACAAATGTATGGAATCAATGAGCGCGGCGAAACCGCCTGTATTTACGTGGACGATTTTCAACCATTTTTCTACGTAAAAATTCCCAAACAGGGATTTGAAACAGGACGTATGCTAAGTGAGATTAAAAAAAAGACACCACTGGAAAGTTATGAACTGGTTGAGAAAAAAAGTTTGTATGGATTCACCGCCAACAACAAATCGCAATTTGTGAAACTGGTGTTCAAAAACACAATGGCGCTTGCAAAAGCAAAGTCATTGTGGATTGTGTCCAATCCAGTCACTGGCGCAAAATCGCTGTGTTACTACAAAAACAAACAAGGCACCATTGTATACAACAATAAATGTCCTTCTTGGCTTCGTGGCACACAGTTGTTTGAATCCAATTTACCCCCAATTCTACGTATGTTTCACATTAATCAAATATGGCCAAATGGATGGGTAAACGTGTCAGCGCGACCATCTGGCACCTCACATACCACGTGCAAATATGAATTTATTTGTGGACAATCTAGCATAAAAGCGTTGCCCGACAAAGAAACCGCAGTTCCATACAAAATAATGAGTTTTGACATTGAAGCAGGCAGCAGTCACGGAGATTTTCCCTTGCCCAAAAAAACATACAAACGGTTGGCAATGAATATGGTGGATGTGTTGCCAGACGTTGTTGATATTGATGAAGACTGGTTTCGCAAATGTGTTTTGACGGCATTCAATCTGGTGAATACGGAATCGGTGTCCGGAATAGACCGTGTGTATCCCAAATCTGGCGCACAATCCAAAAAACGCATTGAAGCAATGATTGATTTTGCATTGAAATCCACAGTCAGTGAGGCAACAAAAATCGCGGACAAAGAAACGCGGAAATTGCTCACTATTGACGCAATATTTGAAAAAATGCGTGGAAAAGATGATGTTGTTGGCGACGCTGATGCAGACGCAGACGAAGATGCCGACGAAGACGTTTGCGATAATGCCAGCGAAGATGACGACAGTGACGACGCCGAATCATCATCGGTGCACAGCCTGGACAATGCCGCAAAAATCAACATCTTGGATGTGTTGCGACAGAAGGGCGACCGCGACAATAAGGTTCAACAGTTAGACCAACTATTGACGTCAATCTTTCCCCCATTGGAAGGCGACCCAATTACAATGATTGGTTCGACGTTTATGTATCACGGCCAAAAGGAACCATATATGAATCATTGCATAACCTTGGGACCCTGTGCTGGCGTTCAGGGTTCGGTCATTGAGTCCGCAGCAACAGAACAAGAATTATTGTTAAGATGGCGCGACCTGGTGCTCGCAGAAGACCCCGACATTATCATTGGATACAACATATTTGGTTTTGACTACGAGTTTATGTTTCGCAGAGCAGAAGAAACACGGTGCGCAGAAGAGTTTCTTCTCCTGTCCAGAAAAGTGGGTCAACTATGCGGAAATCGCGATAAACACGATGCGTCGTTGATTGAACTTGAACACAGCAAAATCGCAATTGCTAGTGGCGAATATGACTTGCGTTACATAAATATGGGCGGACGCTTGCAAATAGATATGTATAACTATTTCCGTCGCAATTTTCAATTGTCATCCTATAAATTAGATGATGTTGCATCACAAAATATTAGTGACGATGTCACAAAAGTTGAGGGCACGCGACTTTGGACAAAGAACATCACAGGATTGCACGTTGGCGATTACATACATATTGAGATAACGTCGTTCACGTCAGACCATTATGTATGCCCGCAAACGGGCACCACAAAATTTGTGGTTCAAAACATTGAAGACGGTGCAACACAATCCGAAAAAATCATAGTATTAAACACCGAAATTGGCGGATTGAGCGGCAAAAAAATTCGCTGGACAATGGCCAAGGATGATGTATCTCCGCAAGATATATTTCGGATGAGTCACGGCGCAGAGGCCACTCCAGAAAGTCGCGCAATCGTCGCCAAATATTGCATTCAGGATTGCAATTTGGTGCATCATTTGATGCGAAAAATAGACGTGATGACCGAATATATGGAAATGGCAAATTTATGTTCTGTGCCAATAAACTATTTGGTGTTTCGCGGCCAAGGCATTAAACTTACCAGTTATGTTGCAAAAAAATGTATGGAAAAGGGGTATTTGATGCCCGATTTGGAAAAGGCAAGAGCGGACGGCGGCTATGAGGGCGCCATTGTATTGCCACCCAAAACCAAAATATATATTGATGAACCAGTGGCGTGTGTGGATTATTCATCGTTGTATCCCAGTTCTATGATAAGTCAAAATTATTGCCACAGCAGCAAAGTATGGGCAAAGGAATATGACCTTGAAGGCACATTGTTGAAAGAAGAGGGGGAAAAAGATGCCACTGGCAAATATGTTTACTACGGGCTGCCTGGATATGACTATGTTGAAATAGAGTTTGACACGTTTGAGTGGCGGCGCAATCCGGCAAACCCCGCAGCAAAAGCCAAAAAAACAAAGGTTGGCAAACGGGTTGTCTGCTGGGCACAATTACCCGGTGGTGAAAAATCTGTTATGCCAAGCATATTGATGGAATTGCTGAAGGCGCGCGAAGAAACAAAGAAAAAGGCGAAAAAAGTGGCAAAAGAAGACCCCTTTATGGCAAACATATTGGACAAGCGTCAATTAGCATACAAAGTGTCGGCCAACTCAATATATGGGCAATGTGGTGCACGCACATCAACGTTTTATGAGAAGGATGTGGCTGCATCAACCACTGCATCTGGGCGTATGTCAATCACCTATGCACGCCGCATTATTGAGGAAATATACGCAAACCGGGTGTGTAATGTGAAGAATGCAAATCATAGTATGGTGATGACAAATGCAGAATATGTGTATGGGGACTCAGTTGCCGCATACACACCGGTTTATGTGAAGGCTGATGGTCTTGTTCATATTCTTACAATTGACCAATTGGCGTCCCGTTTTGGGGACGGCGAATGGCGAATGTGCCAAGATGTTGGTCGACAAGAAAAGGAGGTATGCGAAATGCGTTTGGGCGTGGAAACTTGGACAGACAAAGGTTGGACAAGATTGCATCGTGTGATAAGACACATATTGGCGCCACATAAAAAAATGATGCGAGTGTTGACACACACAGGATGTGTGGATGTAACTGACGACCATTCGTTGGTGAAAATAGATGGCACAGAAGTGTCACCAAAAGATGTTCAAGTAGGAACAGAGTTATTGCACACCCCCTTGTCGGTATTGTCCGCAAATAACACCAATACGCAAGTGTTTACTGGGCATTTTGACAGTATGATTGAAGCGTCTTTGTTCACCAATTATTTAAACAGTATTCATATTGATTATCGCCTGTCCAGTGGTAACGATTTGAGCATACTTGTTGTTCCAAACTCATTGAGTAAACAACCTGACAATACAGTCAAAAAAATCCAAGGTATTAAATACAGCGGTTATGTATATGACTTGACCACCGACAACCATCATTTTGCGGCTGGTGTTGGTAATATGATTGTGCACAACACCGATTCAGTATTCTTCATATTCAACTTAACAAATAAAGATACCGGCGAAAAAATCGTGGGAAAAGATGCGCTGGAAATCACGATTGAACTGGCACAAGAAGCCGCCCATTATGCAACAATGTTTTTGAAACCGCCGATGAATTTGGCTTATGAAAAAACCTTGATGCCATTTGCGCTGTTGTCCAAAAAGCGATATGTGGGTATATTGTATGAAGAAGACCCCAATAAAGGCAAACTAAAATATATGGGATTGTCACTTAAGCGCCGCGACAGTTGCGACTATTTGAAAGACACGTATGGTCAAATAATAAATATGGTTATGAAAGGAACGGATATAATGAGTGCAATCCAATATTTGGATGACAGTTTGAAATCGTTAATTGCTGGCGCGGTGCCCACAGAAAAATTGGAAATCACCAAAGCACTTCGCTCATATTACAAAAATCCGCAACAAATAGCACACAGAGTATTGGCAGACCGAATTGGACAACGTGACCCTGGAAATATGCCCAAAGCAGGCGACCGTATGCGATTCATACATATTGTGAATCCAAACAAAAAGGCATTGCAAGGTGAGAAAATAGAAACCCCGGAATATATTAAAGAAGCCGGGTTGAAAATAGACTATGATTTCTACATTACAAATCAACTGTTAAAACCCATTTGTCAATTTATGGGATTGGCATTGGAAGAAATTTGGAAAAAACAGGGAAAACCATTGGCAATTAAAAAATACCGCGACGAAATTGCAGCACTGTCCAAAGAATATCCCGATTTTGAACAATTCATCAAAAAAAAGGAGAAACTTTGCAATGAAAAGGTCAAGGCATTATTGTTTGACAAACACTTAATGCAAATTCAAAACAATAATGCGCGAAACCAGCCCATAACTGCGTTTTTCGGAAAGCGTTGAGACATATTACCATAATATTTTGTGAATTGATTGCAATACACAAAATTATACCCACCAAGTTCTTCCAGCCACTTTCAATGGCGTTCCTTGTTTGTATACTTTCATATTCCGGACTTCATACAAATTGTTGAACCAAGAATTCACAAAACCAGTGATGTCATTTGCGGCGTCAAGTTCACTGGCATAAACTTGTTGAACTTTATTTTTTACATTAAGTAGCGAATCAACCAATTTGTTTAAATCTTGGTTGCACGCTTTTTCATTTGGAGTCAGTGCGGCTTCACATAATATTTCTGACCCCCAAGCAACACCAATTCCGGATATTTGACTTTGGTCTAATAATAACGCACCCAATGTGCGTTTGGACGTAGCCCATTTATTTACCACAGTTTGCAATTGTTCTTTGTCGGCGTGCATCCAACTGTGTCCAAGACCTTCTAATAATTCGGATTTCTCACGGGACATTGATTCGTCACCATAAACAAAGCCGGCTTTTACTTTAGTGAGTTCAATGTCGTTGATACGCACTTTTCCAGTCAGTCCAAATGACCAATCCAAATAAATTGTGTCGCCTTCCATTGTATCTTCAATAATCAGATGTTTACCATATGCAGTGGTGTTGAACACTTTATTGCATCGGTTAATTGCTTGGCTTAATATCCACACTTCGGGTCCTTCCGGCATTAATTATACAACCAATAATATTTTTATGCTGTTTTGCACCTGTCATAAAGAATTGTTGCGTTGTGTTTTTAACTTTTACTCCGATAATAAACCCAAGTTGCAATGCCAGACCGGGCGGCCATTGTTACAAATTTGTTATTCATCAACATTACAAGCATTGATTTACAAATGAATCATAAAGAATCTGTTAAAAACATCAAATATCAATATAATCTTTATGATACCTATGATGAAACCAAGTTACAATTATAATGGCGGAACCTGGCGAGCGAAGCGAGCCATATCCATAATATATTCATCAACCAACCTTACAAGCGTTGTTTTACAAACAAACAATAAAGAACCTGTTAAAAAACATCATATTCCAATACAATCTTTATGATACCGATGATGAAACCAAGTTACAATGGTTGTTGTGGCAAAGGTCGCTCACTGCGTTCGCTTCCAGACAATATACATTTATAATCCACGCCGACACACAGGACAATTGTTATTCCTTTGAAACCAACGCCGCAATGCCGCATCGCGAAACACGTGCCCACATCCATTAATGCGACGCACAGTTTCGCCCTCCTGAAACGGTTCCAATGTAATTGGACAAGTGGCTGCTTCCCCATTAAGCGTGGCATATGGATATGCAGTTGTGTTACCTGATACATCCACACCAGACACATCTTGTGTGGGTCGGACAAGTTGTGTCAAATCAATATTCAATGTTGGCGCATCAATAAGTTCCAACAAGCGTTCCACATTTTGTTGATACACCAATTGCTCTCGCACATAATTATTCAACAAATTCACATAATCTCCGTTGCGATTGGGTGACATAGACACCGGGTTTGCAGCAATACCGCGCAATAGAGTTTCAAACAATCGTGCAGAATTCATTGTATTAAAGTATGTAAAGGTAATTTATTCAAACAACTACCGCATATATCAACACAATGAAAGGACTTCAAAATCTTGGAAATACTTGTTTCTTAAATTCTTGTTTGCAAATATTTTTTGAAATGCCGGAACTTAAAGCCGCGTATACAAAACATATGAACAGTGTGAAAACGCCAACCATATTTCACGCATTGTTTCATCATTGGTATCAATTGTCGCAGGAACCGGGACCGGTTGCAAATCCACTTGCATTTGTCAGAGGTGTTCACCAAGCGGCTAAAATAAAGGGGGTTGAAGTATTTACTGGCTGGGCACAAAACGATGTTGGTGAGTTTATCCGGTTTTTACTTGACTGTTTTCATACCTGTTTGCAAAGAGAAGTCTTTGTAAAAATTAATGGAACTGCGGTTACTGACAAAGACCGATTGGCAAAACAATGTTACACAATGTTGAATACAATGTGCAGCAAAGAATATTCTGAAATTGTTGATTTGTTTTATGCAATCTCTGTTTCTGAAATTAAATCATTGCCTTCTGGCGTGTTGTCTTCCAGCGTAGGACAATCGTCTTCCAGCATTTTGTCAGGTGGACAATCGTCTTCCAGCGTGTTGTCACAAACTCCTGAAATGTATTTCGTATTGGATCTCCCCATTCCACCCACCGATCACCAATTAAGTCTCTACGATTGTTTTGACCATTACGTGAAAGAAGAACTGATGACTGGCGCCAATGCGTGGCATAATGAAAAAACTGGCCACAAAGAAAATGTCATAAAACAGTTC
>JACCDP011217675.1_pt1 | contig 27570 bp, 26 predicted proteins | sample 7445841 | NCBI WGS metagenome assembly JACCDP01 (sample SAMN15323441, study PRJNA562643) | freshwater metagenome | isolation source: river surface water | place: USA:Blue River Watershed | collected 2017-08-17 | reverse complement strand
CGGATGTCAGTATTCTGTAGAGGATACATCCAGCAACCAACTCTTAAATCAATCTATGATATCTCCCGATGTCAGTATTCTGTAGAGGATACATCCAGCAACCAACTATTAAAGCAATCTATGATATCTCCGGATGTCAGTATTCTGTAGAGGATACATCCAGCAACCAACACTTAAATCAATCTATGATATCTCCGGATGTCAGTATTCTGTAGAGGATACATCCAGCAACCAACTCTTAAATCAATCTATGATATCTCCCGATGTCAGTATTCTGTAGAGGATACATCCAGCAACCAACTCTTAAATCAATCTATGATATCTCCGGATGTCAGTATTCTGTAGAGGATACATCCAGCAACCAAAATAAAAAATATCTATTATATTATTAAATTATTTTTACCTTTCTATTTTTTATGTAATAGATATATCATCATTCTCTGATTACAAATATATATTTCTATTTACCATATTTTCTCGAAGCCTAAGATATATATTGCGTTTTTTTTTATCATTAATAATATACTTATAATTATTACATAATACAGCATCTATATTTTGAAAACTGAATGTATAATTATATACACTATTTATATTAGGATAGCTCGGGCATCTCATAATATTTGGTCTGCTACTGTAAGAGGATACATTGGATACTGAGAAGATTGACATTATAGTCAGCAAAAGAATGCGCGAGATTTTGAAAATTACTAGCATTTATTATGATAATAATTTAGTTAAAAATAATAATCAATTTTTATTGTAATTCTATTTGAAAAGCTGTTTATATTCGTTGAGATTCATAACACCCATATCGCGATTACAAGTTTTACAAGTCGGCTGTAAATTATTCAATGTCATCTCTCCGCCTAAAGCGTGGGCTATTATATGTCCACATTCCATATCTTTTATATCTAGTTTCTTATCACAAACATAACATTTCCCATTCATATCATTATTATTGTATTTATGCCATACCCTCTTTTTGAGTTCATAAGGAATTGTCTTTCTGTCATTTTTAGCAAGAACATCTTGAAAAAATCGCATTCCTATATTACTAATATTAAGCGAATTGATTAAAGCATGTAGAGCTAAATCAAGCCATTCATAATTTTTGAAAACTCCCAAATAGCATACATTATTACATCGCTCCTTCTCCTTTTTATTTTTACATTTTTCAAATCTTTTTGTATATGTCGGGTCAAGTTGATGCGCTGAGATGCTTTCAAGATAATCATTAACACTCAGTATATAATTAAATAAATCATTCTCTGTCTTATTGCTATTTGCCAGTTTCCCCACAATATTCCTTGCCTTTATGTGCTTCCCTAAATCATTAAGAGATATATGTGGACACTGATAGTTTTTTTCAACATTCCCAATAATACTATCCGAATAATCTCCTTTAAAATAGTTAGTAGTAAATTTATCTACCAAACACTGTAGAATTATTTTTTCTACAGCTACAAGATTTAAGATAGGTTTAATAGGCGAGTGTTTATTAATTTTCTTAAAATAATCATTTACATCTTCTATGCTACCTACATTATATTTTACAACAGGTACAAGAATATTATCAATATCATAGCCTTCGCTTTTTAATCGCGAGTAAGCCTCTACTCTATGCTGTCCATCTAAAATATATCCCTTTTTCTCTTCAACAATATAGGCTATTGTAAAACTCTGTACCATAGAAAAAGTCTTATATTTATTATATTCGCTTTTTTGGTCTTCTACCATACTTATAATATGGTCATTATCAACTAATCTCTGCAATTCGGGAATTTGATAATTATTTATAATATCCTTCAAAGGCTTCATAGTTAATTCTGTTCTCATAGTATTATAAATATTCTATTACTTCTGGAAAGTGTAAAAGTATATATTATACTAATTATATGTTTATACCATTTAATGAATATCCATTTAATTATATTTATTTATTATAGAATTATGAATAATAATATTCCAAAGAAAGCCTTGTGTATTCGTAATACGAGTACTTGGGCGCATGTTAAACCTGAATATAAGTTTGATTCTAATAAGTTTGACAAAGAAAGTGTTTTAAAAGATATCGCATTTATGTCCCCTAAAATTAACTATATGTTAAACAAAATCAAAGAGTTGGATGATAAAGATATGGCAACTGATGGCAAATATTATAAACACATTATTTACAGCGATGTCGATGGTAGTAATGGGGCAAAAATGGTAGCCTCTGCGATGATAGCAAATAATTTTAAACCGGTGTATAATAATGGTGTTCTTAAAAAGGATTATAATGATGAAGATAATTATAATACATTTGGATTGCTTACAAAATCCGTAGTTAATAAGAAGCCTTTGAGTGTGGGACTCAAAAAAAATATGATGGCTATTATGAATAATCGTGAAACAGGTGAAAAGGGGAATATTTACGGCAAAAATATGCGTTTTCTAATATTAGATTCGGGATTTAAAGAAGGTATTGATGTTTTTGATGTAAAATACATGCATATATTGGAGCCTCTAATAACTAAGGCAGAAAATACACAGGTAATTGGAAGAGGTACGAGATACTGTGGACAATCGGGACTACCTTTTATACCTAATGTAGGATGGCCTCTAAATATTTATAGATATAATATAAAATACGATGACAATATGACTGTACACGATTTATTTATTAAACATAGCAATGAAAATATAAGTATATTAAACTTTATAGCAGAATTGGAGGATATTATGATAGCCTCCGCGGTTGATTTACCGCTCACCGAAAATATTCATTTAGCTTCTATAAAAAATAATAGATTTTTGAATTACATTAAAAATAATACTGGTTTTGGAAATAACAAGAGTATTATTAAAATCAATAATATTCGCGGGTCTTATAGAAATGACGTTGATACAATTAATTGTAAATTGAATTGTAAAGGTATATTGGAATATAATACAGGCGATTTTAATCCGGACAATATATTAATTGCTGCGGCTCTTCATGTTATTAAAATAGAATATGTAAAACAACCGCAGGATTTTAAAAAGTCCAATTCTGATGAAAATGATAATAAATCTTGGGAAGGTGTCTTTAAGAAGAAAATCCGATTTAATATTGAGGATTCTGAGCTAATCAGGGCTTTCAATAAGAAATTTCCGAAAACAGATTTATGCCAATATATAAGTAAGCGCAAGGATTATTGCGATGCTATTAACGAAATATGGAAAAACAAACAAATATTCTTTAAGAAAAATGGCAACAAAATGCTCGATAAATTAGAAGAGATATCCAAAGCGAATAAAATAAATAGCAATAATTACATACAAATATACAAATATATCAATGATAATATGAAAGAATACAAACAGACAGAGAAACCCCCTGAAACTAAGCTTAATATCATAGATTTAAATAAATATATCTTTAAAAATTATAAGAAATTTTATTGGAATATCCCGATTATTCAAAATAAATGTATAGCAGACTTAAAGAAAGATGATGAAATTGCTAATAATAAGGTTGTATCTTTTTCTAATACGCAATTATTCGTCCAAAAATATCTTACGCCACAATCACCATATAAGGGAATTTTCTTATATCACAGTGTAGGTTCTGGAAAAACTTGTACTGCTATTGCTACGGCGACCAATACATTTAACAAAGAGGGTTATACAATATTATGGGTTACGAGACATACACTGAAGGAAGATATATGGAAAAATATGTTTGACAATATATGTAATGTGATAATACAAGAGAAGTTGAAGAGTGGAGAAATCAAGGATATTCCCAAGCTTAAAGCGAAACGATTAGAATTATTGGGAAATAGTTGGATACAACCTATATCTTACAAGCAATTTACTAATATGATTAAGGGGAAAAATAAGTTCTATGACAAAATGGTAAAAATTAATGGAAAACAAGACCCTTTCAAGAAGACGCTTATAATAATAGATGAGATTCACAAAATATATAGCAATTCTTTGTCGGCTATAGAAAAGCCTAATCCTCTTGTGCTTCAAGAGATGATTCAGCATTCTTATTCGGTATCTGGAAAAGACTCGCTAAGATTAATTCTTATGTCTGCCACACCTATTACTGAGGATCCTATGAGTTCTATAAAGATACTCAATCTATTATTAGAAAATGATGAAAGAATGCCTGAAAAATTTGATGATTTTAAAACAAAATACTGTAATGATAATGGTATAATTAATGATAGTAAAATATTGGATATAATGAATAATATTGCTGGCTTAATAAGTTATATAGATAGGAGCAATGATAAAAGTCAGTTTGCATATCCGGTAATGAATGATATTATATGTAATATTGATGTTAGTACTTCTAGTCTTGATAATAAATTTAGCAATATTAATAATGAAATTGAAGAAATTACAGATAAAATACTCAAACTTGATAAAAAGATTAATAAGGAAGAGATAAAGGAGCTTAAACTTAAATTGAAAGGAATTGAAAAGGATAAAAAGGGGGTTATTGCTCGGTTAAAAGAGCCTAAGAGTATTCTTGATTATATAAATAAATGTTTTAGAGACAAATAAATCTCGAGGTGCGTAATATTTCGTATAAGAATTATAAAAAAAATAAATAGATAATGTATATATTAATATTATACGCTTCCTGTATATCTGTAATATTATTTAGTATTTATCATTATATAAATATAAATAGCGGTGAATTCGAAAATCCTAATAAAAAATATGATATATCAGTTGATTTACTTACAACTAACAATATTATAATATTTGCTATAATATTCATATTTTCTATGACAGTTATATATTTATTTACTGACGAAAACACAGATATATTATCTATGATAGGTATTACTGACAATGATTATAGCAAGCTAAATAATATATCTAAAAAGACATTAGTAGATCCGCATATCTTAAAAAATACCAGCGAACCTATGAACTCAGGATTTGAACCTTACACGAGCGGGGGTTCAGTAGATAATTCCGAAAGCTCAGATGATTCATCTTCAGAAACCTCAAATGATTCTGATTAGGCCGATAAAAGGCATAAAAACACTTTAATGCGATTCCATAATTTTTAACAATATATCTAAATTACTTATAAGATTTACATATATTCGGCTGTGAGATGTTATATACAACAAATACAAAAAATGAGGTTTTTAAAGGAAGAGTCAAAAATTGAGAATGGCGAGCTAATTAATAAGATAAGAAATCATTTGAGAAACATTTGAATGGAATATGGATAAATAATAAGGTCGTTAGTGTCGTTAGTGTCGTTAGTGTCGTTAGTGTCGTCAGTGTTGTTAGTGTCGTCAGTTTTTACAAATGGTTTTTGGGTCAATATTGAGAGCTTTGAGAATCCTTTTGTAGAATTGTAGGTTGAAATTGACTACGCTACAATTTTCATATTCCTTAATGATGTTATCTTTAACACACATTTTTTGTGCCAACTCTTTTTGAGTGATATTGAGTGCTTTGCGTCCATCTACAATAGCCTGTGAATATTCGCGCGTAATCTTATTAAGCTTAGGAATATCATCTTCAATGAGCTTGATATATTCCTTAAATCCAGGCTGATTTTGAGTATTGACTTGCTTATGTACCTTAGTCTTCTTCAATACAACAGGTTCCCAATCTTGAAAGTTCGCAGAGCTCATCATTATATATTGCTTATTATTATTATTATTATCAATTTTTTATTTTTTTATTTATTTTTCCCTTTATATAAAAATTGATAAATATAAATATATATAAATATATATAATTATATTTCATAATTATGAGCAATTCTAATGATAGTATTAGTACTGTAACTACTATCAGCGATATTATAGATGATAAAATTGAAGTTGTAAAGCCAATTATAAAATGGGTGGGAGGTAAAACACAAATAATTGAGAAAGTTATTGGCAATTTTCCTATTGAAATAAATAATTATAGGGAAATATTTTTAGGTGGAGGCAGTGTATTATTAGCATTATTATCATATGCCAAAAAAGACATTATAAAAATAAGAGGTAATATATATGCGTATGATTTAAATGAACCGCTCATTAATATTTATAAAAATATTCAATCAAAACATAATGAATTATATGCTGTTCTAAAAAATATTATTGATGATTTTAATGAGTGTGGTAATAACGGAGATAGTATAAATAGAAAAGCTGCCAATATATATGAGGCAAAGGAGGCAAAAGAGAACTATTATTATTGGATTAGAAATAAATATAATAATTTAAGCATTTCTGAGAAAAATGATGTAATAGGTTCTGCGATGTTAATATTCTTAAATAAAACTTGTTTCAGAGGAATATTTAGGGTTGGTCCTAATGGATTCAATGTTCCATATGGAAATTATAAGAATCCCGAAATCATTAATAAAAATCACCTAGATATTATACATGACTTAATCAAAGATGTCATATTTAAATGTAGCGATTTTAAAGAATCTATGATTAGTATTGAAGACGGAGATTTTCTATATTTGGACCCACCATATGTTCCAGAAAAAAATACATCATTTGTAGGATATACAAAATATGGGTTTGATATTACTAATCATAACGAGCTATTTGCCATAATACATACATTAAAAGAAAAAAACATAAAAATGGCTATGAGTAATTCAGATGTAGAAATAATTCGCAATGTATTTGCTGTAAATCAATATAATTATACTATAGAAACTTTAGTATGTAAAAGGTCTATTAATTCAAAAAATCCAGAATCAAAAACAAATGAGGTAATAATTAGAAACTATTAGAAGGATTTTTAGGAGTCAATCCATTTATTTAGTAATTCAAAATAATCTTCGTCGTCTCCAAAAAATACTTGTATATCATTTTCTTTCAATATTATATTAAGTACCTCATATTTTTTTTTATTAGATAATATGGATTGTTTAAGAAAATCATTTACAGTATAAGAATACTGAACATCAAAATTATTACCTAAAATTATTTCGTATTCACGCTTTAGCGAAGGACCAGCCCACAATTTAGTCTCTACAGAACCTTCGCTATTTTGATTCTTTTTCTCCAATATTTTTATAACTTTTTTACCATCTTTATATTCAATAATATATGCTTCATCAGGATTTCTAAATATATCAATATTATACATTGTATTCATATATTTTTTCAACCCTCTCTGTGTTAAGTAAGTTATTGTCTTATAATCAAATGACTTATATAAATAATAGTCTTTTTTAACATATCCAGCTAATAATAAAATGCTTTGATTATCTGTTTTATCTTCAAACTTTTTTCCAGTAATATTTGTATTTGCACCTCCTGCTCCTGTTCCTTTATTAGATAAAGACATCTTTGATATTATAATCTCTGATTACCTTATCATTTTTTATATTTATATAAGACCTTATTAAAATATGTTCTAAAAAATATATAGATGCTATAAAAATTGATGAACCAAATTAAAAATACTACTTGCCACTTAATATATTGATAGCTGAGCCCAGCAAAAGCCCAGCAAAAGCCCAGCAAAAGCCCTTAGCTATCTACTGTTTAGTAGCCTACAAGCAAAGAGAATAAATGGCGACTACAAAACAAATCTTTGAATATGATGGCGATATTATATCAGCTGATCTTTCAAATATTAGGATTTGCCCGGGACCCTGTAATAACACTATGGAAGAGCCCGAACCTTCTGTTAATACATCAAATAATTATTTTAAGCCATATTCTGGAGGCAGATATGCGCGATTCTGTTATCCTATCAATAATACTCAGACGCTTGTCCTTAAAAATTTGCGAATCTGCGCATCGTGTCACAGCAGGTATCTAGAGTTTAGCGAGGAGAATTGTACAGAAGAGCTAATGAGTGATGCCAAAATCATTATGAAAAAATTAGAAAAAAACCAGGTCTAATATAGATATGTTAGAAGTTAGATGTTAGATTAAGATAGTTAGATATATATTATATATGTTTTTTTTATTTTTTTTTGATAAAAATAAAAATTGATTATATCATAGATATATAGAATAATAACAATACTATGAATAGCGATAATCAACGTACCTTATTCCAGCGTGCCGGTGAAATTATATTGAATAAATATAATAATTTTAAGGATATTCCTGATAAATATGCATTCTTTTATAGACATTATATTCCATCTTCAATCGGACAAAAGAGAAAATATAAAGGACAAGGAGATGATAGTATGGTATAACTATTTAATAGAATATTTTGCCCTTAACGTTTTTAACTACATAATCTAAATAAAAATCCTTGTTAATTGATTGAGCCGCTATAGGCTTAAACTTACGCCCGAAAAAACAAGGGCTTTTTAATAAATGAAGCAATTCTGCCTGTGTTATATGTATATAATTTTTTAATTCTCTATCTGTTACATATTTATAATCCATTCCTTCCCAATTAGCAAATGTTGTAGCAATTTCGGGTGGCGAATTATAAGACGTCGCCTTAATCTCATCGACAAGTCTATCACCATAAGTATAGGATAGATAAGTAATATAGCATAATTCGTCGGCAGCATAAGCACTCTTAAACCACAGCAAATATTCCGTGTTATTTACAAGCAATTCGCTATGTTTTCTGTTCAATATACACCATTGTGAAGCTTTGTTCAAATATTTCATATCTATATATGTTAGTGCCGCAATACAATCTGGGAGACAATCTTCGGGATTAGCTATGTGAAAATAAGAAAACTGCTCTTCTAAATTATTATAGATATGTTCAAAAGGTTTTAGAGGGATACAAGAACCGGATAAGAATATAAAATGCGTATTATTTTTATCCTTTAATGCTTCAGATAACATATAATTTTGCGCCTTTACAATAGAAATATCAGCATATTTCGTAGGTATATTTTTTGCTACCTTGAACTCTTCTAAATACTCTAAACGCTCATCATATTTATAATGTATATATATGCTATATTGGCTCTTATCTATAGTGCTAAAAAACATATGCCATAATTCTTCGTGATTTATAACATTATATATCAAAAAAATAAATGCTATCTTATTCATTTTATATAGATAAGTGAAAATATATTTATATGAGATTTATTATAACTTTTTAAACAGTTATAAGTAATAAAAATAAAGGTGCTCTCGGGGAGACTTGAACTCCCAATCTTTGGCTCATAAGACCAACGCTTTAACCGATTAAGCTACGAGAGCCGAATGTGTATGAGAGTAATTGCTCCCATATTATATATAATACGCCTAATTCTTATATCTGTTTTCAACTTTGTTTGATGCTTTACCAATTGAATATTTAAAATTTGACGAATACTACTAAAAATCAAAAATGTTGTTATCGCAGGTGATTTTTTAATTCTTTTTAAAATTAATATTATGGTATTCTTTTATTTTTCAGAACGCATAATATTTTCATTTTAAGTCATTTTGCGCAAAATATAATGTATGAATATTTTTATTCATTTTTATAAATTCCTCATCTGTTATAGGTATATCATTTATATATTTTGAATATATTAGGTATTCTACCATTTTTTTTAATTTTTGAAAATCACATTTTACACAAAAATATTCATTTGTTAAAATGCTAAATAATACATATTTGGTTTCTCTATTGTATAATTTTATCTCATTTTCTAATTTAGTAGTTAATATTATTAATTCTTCTCGTTTTTTTTCTTCTATTAAATTATTATAATTGGTTAATTCAATATTTAATCTACATAAATTTTTTTCAATATCATTAATTTTTGCGGTCATATCTTCAATATCAGTATTTTTTTTTACAGATAACACTTGTGTTTTTGGTATATCAATATTTTTATTATTGCTATTTTTAACTTTTATTTTTCCAGTAGTTTTATATATTTTAATTATTGTACCAATTTCTTCATTAAATAACTTATATTTAATTATATCTCCGACAGAATATTGTTTTGTTTCATCATAAATTGTATTATTTTTATAATCTATTAAATTTGTTTCATTAATGTTTATTTTTTTAATTATGTGTTCCCTTATGGGTAATAATTTTTCTATTGACTTATTTACTAATCTATCTTTATTTTTATTAAAGTTATCTGTAATGTCTCTTATATGTTTTATTTTTTCTAATTCATACATATACATATATAATGCTAATTGTAAATAATGCTCTTTTGTTATATTTTTAACACACTTGAACTCATATACAATATTATTTTCTTTATCAATACAATCAATAAATCCGATTAATTTACGATCTAATAATTCTACCTCATTTTCTGTTTCTAAATTATATTCAAATAAAGAATTTATTGAAATATTTAGTGTAATTAATCTATTAATACATTCTTCTAATATTTTTTCTTCTAACCAGTTGTAGTTGGTAATTTGATAAATCTTAAATAGATAACCATTTTTAAAAGTATTCCAGCAATTAGATAAATATAAAAGCTCTTCTGATGTTAAATTTTGTATATTAATATTATTAATATTATGTTTTTTTTTCTTATTATTTAATTGAATTAAACAGTCGTTATTTCCATTATTAATTACATTTTTTTCAAAATCTTCTTCTATCAATGATTCAAAAATACCCATTCTATTTTTTAGTTTTAATTCAAGCATACTTGGTATTGCAATACCTGTTATTTCACTTACACTTTCAATTGTTTCATCGTTAGATATTTTAAAAGGAATGTTAATTTTGTTTATTATATAATTACTATTTTGCGTTATTTCTAATTTATTAAAGCATTCATCTATAATATTTTGAGGCAGAAATTTAATAATATCTGTTATTGAAGTGTTAATATTTTTACGAAGTTTAGAGTTCGGTTTTTTAATAAACATTTGTGTATTTTCAAAATGACAATATAATTGTATATCAGTTTTATCTATAAAATGTAAATATTCATTATTGTAATGATGAAATAATGTTAAATGATCTATTCCTCTTGTAGTAGCAACATATAGTTCGTTAGAACAAATGCAAGGATTAGCATCTTTTTTATAAAACTCAAAATACGAGTTATCAAAATTAAATATAATTACAACCTTTCTTTCCAACCCTTTTGTTTGATGAAATGTTGAAAATATTATCTTTCCTTCTAATAATTCTTCATCTAATTTTTCATCATCATTATTAGGAACATATACCATAACATTAGGCATTTCCCTTTTAATTTTATTTTCTAATTGTCTAACGGGAGTATTTTGACCTTTAATAGATGGTGCTAATATAAATATATCACTTGGGTTATAACCCAGGTCAAAATAATATTTAACTTCTTCAAATGTTCTTGACGATGAACCTAATTTATCTCCAAAACAATCACATATTATGTATCTTGGTTTATTGTTTGTTATTTTATTAGATATAATACGGTCTTCTTTTAATAAACATTTATTAATAAACAATGACATTTCTTGTGTAATTCTAAAACTAACTGGTAAATTACATCGTACCCAATTATAAGAATTAAAATTAAATAACTCAGTCGCATATTCAATAAACCTTTTGTCTGCTTTATTAAAATCAAATATACTTTGTTTTTTATCACCAAAAATACACAATTTCGTGTTTATGTTTTTATTATCTTTATAAATTTTACAAATAAGTTCATAATACAAACTTGTTATATCCTGTGCTTCGTCAGGAACAATTAAATCAAACCTAAAATGCTTAGATGGTTCCTTTTTATTTTTTATTATTTTGTTTATTGTAGTATCAGTAAAAGATTGCCTATCATAATACTTTACACAAAATGAATGATAACTATGAACTTCTATATTACAAATTCCTAATTTTTTTGCTTTCTCTCTTGTTTCTAACTTTAATTTTGAATTATATGTTAATAACAGAATATTCATATTATTAAAATGATGAGCTATATGTAAATTACAAGTGGTTTTTCCACTCCCTGCAACACTATCTACAACAACATTATTATTTAATGATAATTGTTTAATAATATTATTTTGTTCTATTGAAATTACAGGAAGTTCCATTTTGTATATTATAAATGGGGTTAATTGTTTATATGAAATAAAATTTATATTTAGTCTCTAATCTCTTTACCATTATAAATCATAATTTTTTATAATAATCAATAAAAATAAAGGTGCTCTCGGGGAGACTTGAACTCCCAATCTTTGGCTCATAAGACCAACGCTTTAACCGATTAAGCTACGAGAGCCGTATGTGTATGAGAGTAATTGCTCCCATATTATATATAATACACATAATTCTTATATCTATTTTTATGATGTATCTCGTGATGTTAGAATTGTGTTTGCATACTTTTTTTCGCCGAAGTTCCATAGATTGATATCCATTCTTTCAGTCTCGATATGCCTCCTCTATTTCTAAATATATATACGACATCTTCTAATAGCATATTTTCACTAATTAATTTATATTTTTTTGCCAACATACTGAATACTGATTGATCATGTCGGTGCTCTACGAAACTATCGTAATTCCTTGATATAGAAGGGGAATCATCTATATTATGATAATCGCAAGAAATATCATACCATTCATTTACTAATTTGCGAGTTTCCGGGCATACTAATAGCAATATAATGCCCGATTGTATTTGAGTGCTATTCAAAAAGTCTTCATTGTCCATCCCAAGCTTCTCAATTAAATCCTTTTTACACCATTTAATCTCTATCTGTCCCGCTGAATGCGTAGCCATTATTTTATTTGTTTTAGCATTTTTAACAAGGTCTATACATTCAATCAATTTATCTCTATTTTCTATACCCAATTCGCAACCAACATCTATATAAAATAGCACATCGCCATCTTCCATTTTATCCATCCACTGTTTAATTATATATGGTTTCCATATCCAATATCCAAACCCACGCCTATTGTTATTAATAAAGTCGGCGTGCTTATTAAAAAAATATTCATCTTTTTGTAAGTATTCCACTGTATATCCTTTGACCTCTGTAAATACATTTAAATTATTTGCCTGACTTACTAACCTATCTACCGCATCAATATAACTCCCGTGGCTCCCAAATGTTATTAAGTTAGTCCTCATATTTAGTATTATATTTATTGTTTAATAATAATAATATAATTACTTTTAAATAAAAAATTGATTTTAATTATTATAAGTTTAATATAGTAAAGATATTACAGGTAATATGAGCGAACAAAATGATATATCAAAAATGAATAAATTAGAGTTATTAGAAAAGTGTCAAGAACTTAGTATTACAAAATGTAGTTCAAAAAATAAATCACAATTAATAAAGCTTATAAATTCGAAACAAGAAGCTGAAGCAAATAATACATACCAGACTCAAAACATAATAATTTCTAACGAAACAAATGATACTAATAGTGATATTTCTAAGTATACATTTATTGAGGTATGTGCTGGAGGCGGTGGTTTAAGTTCCGGATTAATTAAAGCAGGATTTACTCCTATTTTATTAAATGATAATAATAAGGATTGTTGTAAAACATTAAAATATAATCATCCGGAAGCAAATGTTGTATGTGAATCTATGGATAAAATAGATTATTCGCCATTTATCAATAAAGTCGATTTATTAACAGGAGGAGTGCCGTGCCAATCGTTTTCGCAAGCAGGATTAAGAAAGGGTCTTGAAGATCCAAGAGGAGATTTAATGATTAAATTTATTGAAATTTTAAATTTGGTTAGACCTAAATTATTTATGATAGAAAATGTTAAAGGGTTGCTAACACACAACGAAGGCAAAACAATAGAAAAAATAATAAATGCATTAAACAAAAATAAATTATATAATATTAGTTATAAATGTTTAGATGCTTCTAAATATGATGTCCCGCAAAAAAGAGAGCGAGTATTTATAGTAGGTGTAATAAAAAATATAACACAATCTTTTAATTTTCCAAAAGAAAGTTTAACAAAAAAAGTGTTAAAAGATGTTTTATATAATGTCCCCCAATCAAACGGAGCAAATTATAATGAGCATAAAATAAAGCTATTTAAAATGATACCACAAGGCGGTTGCTGGGTTAATTTACCTGAAGATTTACAAAAAGAATATTTGGGAAATAGTTATAATTCAGGAGGGGGGAAACGCGGAATATTATATCGTTTATCAATGGAAAAACCTTCATTGACTTTATTATGTACTCCATCACAAAAACAAACAGAAAGATGTCACCCATTAGAAGAAAGACCATTAACAATCAGAGAATATGCGAGAGTGCAAAGTTTTGATGATAGTTATGAATTTATTGGTAGTTTAAATTCTCAATATAAACAGATAGGTAATGCTGTTCCCGTAGAATTAGCAAAACATATGGGAGAAGAATTAATAAAACTATTATAATTTTATGTATATTTATGTATATTTATCTATCGTATTTTTTAGAAATTGGATAATTACATCAGTATCATTTCCCAAAATAAATTTATGAAAATCGCTACCAATTTGATGTTCCAATTCAAAGCCGTCGTGAATTATTTTTTTACTTGAACCTTTTAATGTTGTTTTTTCACTTTTATCATTAATATTTGCGTAAATACATAAATATTCTGGATTATTCTTTTTAAATTTTGCTAATTTTGATAAATTGGCTTTTTTTGATGATGCGTTATCTGTATTGGTTCTATTTTTAAGTTCAATAGCAATTTTTTTAGTATGAGAAATAATATCTAATCCTGATTCGTGGCCTTGTTTCAAATTGCACCAACCGTTATAACTTCCCAACGCTTCTTGCCAAATTTCACCAACTTTCATTTGTCTTTGTTTTTCTTTTAATGCTAGTAATTTATTGGTTTTTGATTTCTCCGTATCTAAAATATCGTATGTCAATACATTTTTTTCAGGTCGTGATAAAATACTTTGAATTTTATTTTCCAACGATTCAAAATATTTACTTAAACTAAACTCAATTTCAGTATCAAGATTATCATTTTGATTAGTCATTACTCTAATGCAATAGTAATAGTAATAGTAATATCTGTAAATACAAGTGTCATTTTTTATATTTTTAAATATTTTAGAAAAAAAAGATATAATCCTTATATACGACAGCCATTCGCAATAGGATTTATTTTTTGTGTTTTCATAAGGTCATTATTATTAACGGCTTCTAATAAATCAGCATCAAGTCTATTTGAATATGCGTTAGATTTATTCGGCATTTTAGTTATACCACAATTATCCAAAGTAGGCGACGATTGATATATCACACCTACATTTCCTTTCTCTCTTGCGGCAAAACTATTCTCTATCGGTTTTTTGCTATACATCTCTATATCACCAGAATCTATTCCTATATTTACATTTCCGGGATTTGGCGTATGTCCGGCAGCCATTAGAATAGCCTCGCGTGTTCCGTCAATTTCAGCATTTTCACTTGCTGTTCTATCAGGCTGTCTGTGATCATTAGTAGAACCGGCAATACCATACTCGCTTACATCAGATGTAAATTGTTTTTGCGTATTTTTCATATCAACATTCTTATTCATATAGCCACCAAAGAGTCCTTCAAGCATACCACCGATAAACCCATACTCTGATTTGCCTACAATTGTTGTTTCTTTTGTAGTAGTCTTTGCGACTATATCAGGGTCATATAATGTTACCTTGTATACAACACCACCAATATTTCTAACAGTATCCTGTGTTGGCATTGTTTGTCTTAATGTTTTCTTGGCATCATCGCTGTTCTTAAAATATGCCCCTTCATTACTTTTAACATTCGTTAGTACAGTATCGTGTATTAGCGTTTCTTTAATAGTAGTTTTCGCCAAATCTGTGACAGCCGAATAAGTTTCTTTATTGCCTGTTAAATTACCTGCTTCATTATCATGAATCGTCGTTTCTTTTATGGTTGTTTTAGCAGTATCCGTAAGCGCCGAATAAGTTTCTTTATTGCCCGACAAATTACCTGCTTCATTGTCGTGAAGCGTAGTTTCTTTTACGGTTGTTTTAGCTGTATCCGTAAAAGCCGAATAAGTTTCTTTATTGCCCGACAAATTACCTGCTTCATTGTCGTGTATCGTAGTCTCTTTAACTGTCGTTTTCATAATATGATTAACAGGGTCATATAGCGTAGCTTTTGAAGGTATCTGGATACTTGGATTACCAACGCCTCTTGTAGCCTCTACGGTATATTCCTTATTTGTATATTTCAAAGCATCCATAATAGGTGATACGATGGCTTTTATAATACTTGTGACATTCGTAACAACTGTTTTATTTTCGGTCGTTTCTCTCTCATTATTATATAATATTATCTTGCTTTTACCATAATCATCTTTTATACCTTGATTTAAATCATTCTTGGCAATATTACCTTTGTATTCTATATGAGATTCTTGGCGAACTGTGGGGCGAATATTTTGTGCGGGTCTTAGCGTATCCTTTGTATTTGCACCAGTTGTTTTAATCCACATATCTTCGGATTGTTCAAAAACTGTGTCGGGTCTTTGTTTAGCCATAGGGGCTATTTCTCCTCTTCTATCGGGTCCTTTCATATGTCCCTTGACTGGTATTTCAAAATATGTCTCTTTTTGATTGATTTTACTTCTGAGCTCGTCTAATGTGCGAGGTTTGGCATATTCTAATGTATCGGCTTGATGAAAACCTCCTGAACTTTCACTGCCAAAACCCTGATTCAACCCAGGACCTACACGAATCTTCTCTATAGGAAAAAAATTGTTAGCCACATCCGACAATTCTATTCTTGATTTAAAAAAATCATCATTATTTTTCATACCGCATATATTTCCCCCAGAGTTCATTTGTGGCTTAAACATACATTGAATCTCTTGTTTTCCTTTTTTTAAAGAATTATTTCCTGTTAAATTGTCTAACATAGACATATTCTCAATATTAGTATTTTGAGTTACATTTTTCTTCAAGAAAGGTGTCATATTATTATGAGAAAATGATGATATAGGAACTTTTTCGCCAGTTAGCGAATATGTATAATTATTATCATCCAGTCCTTCATTGCCATTATTATCATTTATTTCAGAATAAAACTTTCTATTAAACATAGATGAACCAGCTGTTTTAGATACTATACCTGTCTCATATGGTTTCTTTGAATATTCATATAATTTATTGCTTCTGTTTTGTTCATCCGCCTTTACTTTATCAAAATATCTCGAATCATATATATTGTTCATTGATGGTATATCTAAATGTAAATCCATTCTTTATCTCTAATGAATGAAGGATAAAAAATACAAAAAAATATATATCTCTAGATATCTAAATATATCTAAATATATCTAAATATATCTCTAATGCTATAGAGACGTTCTATCTATTACAAGATACACCGGGATACATAGAGCCTTCTGGATATCCTGGGCTATATAATTTATTCATTTTGTTATTGTTTTTCCACGAATCAAGATTATCGTTATTTTGCTTGCTATTAGGGAAAAACACTGATTGATCCATCGGTTTTTCAATGCAAGGAACGTGGTTATCCTTGGCTACCATTCTATAATTTACAGGAATTCTATCAAAATCTTCAATTGCCTTATCTTGCGGGTCATAGCATATCCATTCCCATCTGTTTATACCTGTTTCTTTAAGGGTACAGGGAGGATTAGATAAGCGAGTATCTTCGCGAGGAACCATACATTCGCGTGGTTCAGTATTTCCTGTGATTTCGCAACCGGTTTTTACATATTTACCTGGCATATATTCTTGGTCATTACATTTAGTGTTCTTATAATTTAAACCAAGCAATTCACTTGAATCATCTATAGCTTTTTTCATACTACAAGTATTATGACCGTATGATTGGTATCTCAGCGAGGGATCCGCGGGAACATCGCGATAACACTCAATACAATCATTTGACGGCGAGTCTAATTGGTATAAGCCAGGTCCTACAGTTCTTCTTAATTTCTCTTTATAACTACAACTATCATAATTTAACCTTGTATCTATATATTGGTTCATATCTAATAAAATAATATATTATTTTATACATAAATAAATAGATATGTTAATATTTTTATTAGCCCCCTTTTTTTTATTTAAAAAGGAAAACTTTTCTAATATACCCTTTACAATACCAGCGAATCTCAACAGCTATAGTGAAGAAGATTTCACATATACTACAATTGAAAAGCTATATCTCATTTTATGGGGATATAAGCCTGATTATTATTATAGATGGGAGCTGATTGATAAGATTTTTGTAGCTTTCCTCTATATACTTACATTTATAATATCAGCGTCCGCAGCATATTTGTCTTTTAAATGTACTTGGGGTGGTACTGTTAAAAATATAGTATTGAGGGTATTATTTGCCTTCATAGCATTCCTTCTCGGGCCCATATATTTAATATGGTATTTTTTCGTAAATTATTTGGGAAATTTATGCTAAGTTTATCGCGAGTCCTTAGACATATTGAGCGGTTATTATGAATAATTTATATAAAAATAATATAATACTTAGGCTTATTGGCATTTATCGTAATTTATTTTTGGGGGCATAGGTACTTCTCTGTACATTATAGATTGGCATGCTGGCAAATGAAGCATAGTAGTATCTATTGGTTGCGTCTTATCATTCTTTATAATACCATCTTCTGTGGGTACATATTGGTTAGTCCCACATTTTGATATTATTCTCGTCTGTCCTCTAAGCTCACTGTCTAAATCAACGAGATTACCTTGTATATGTGAAACCACTGTTCCGCCGACAAAACCTAATTGATGTCGGCACTTGTTTTCGTGCTCATATCTGTACGGCGATAATAAATAGCTTAAGGTACTTACATTACCTTGTAATTCTTGTTTATATGAACAATTATCATACGTCGTTCTATTAAAACTCATATACTCTCCTATATTATATAGAAAAGTTTTTATTTCTTCCTATCCAATTACAATTTTTGTTAAATTCGGTTCGATGAATATATGAGCGAGTATCCTCGCCTCCATTAGTCCATACTGGGACTATATTTTCAGGTCGTTGGATATCTTTTACACAATCTAAAAGAGGCATGAAATTATTCATTTCTTCTTCCATAATCTGTTTTTTACATCTTACATTATTGGTATCGCGTCCTTCTATTAATTCCAGCTCTCCGCCTATATCAGTTTTACCGCATCTAAGGTTTGGACCCGAAGTAAATATTCGGTTATTTAATTGTATTCTACATCTATCTTGTGTCATAGAAGAGGGGTCGTTTCTTAGTGCCGAATATTTATCAATAAGACAATCGTCAGCCAATCCGTATCCTGGACGGCCGCGCAAGTTTGGATGATTTAAATACATATCAGTCATTCTTACAAAAGGACTTTCGCAAGCAACGAGATTTGTAGGATATATATTATAACTTTCTATTTTGCTATTATTGACTTCTTTGGCATTTTTCCAACAATCGTCCGAACATATATTTGTATTAGTATCAAACATATTATTTTCCATTATCTATATTTTACTAATAAATAAATTATTTATTTATCTACTATGTATTTCTTATCCTCGCAATTTTGTATAATATCATAATTTATATCTAATTTAATATTGTCATAAACCTTGTTATAATTCTTTTCCAATATATGATTCTTATATTCTAATATTTTCCAATCATTATTATTCACACTATTCCCCACCATTTCATCCACATTTTCCTCGGTTTTTATAATTTTATTAAATGTCTCAGTATTATCATATTTATTACCATCCGCATCATATTTTATTATACTTTTATATGTAAGCAAGTTCTCCTCGTCTTCATTTTTAGAATAATTCTTATATTCTATCTCCTTTGACGCAGTATTGTCATCATTAACCTCTATATCAAACTTAATCGTAGTTTTCTTTATCATTATATATGATTGATTATATTATTTAATTATTTAATTTATTATTTATATATTTTAGCGATTATATATATTTATAAAAATTATAAAAATAAGAAGTTATAAGCGAAGTATTACTACGCATTACTACGCATTTTATCGCACATCATAATAAAATGCTTAGAAATGGGCAGTATTTTTTATATTGTTATAAAGATTATCATAACATTGTTCTCCATTATTCTCCTTACACGAGGGGCCTCTTTCATATAGCCAAGTAGCTAATTTTTCACGATTATTCGGTATAGATGTTGAAGGTACTGTATAAAACTGTCTATCTAATAGAGATTTATCATATATATCATCTGTTTCTCTAAATACATTCTTATTAAAAAAGTAATCTATGTTATCTTTGATATGCTTATTTTCAATTGAACACGAATTATATTTATTATTGTTTCCTATTAAACTCGGATTCATAAATGGATTCTCTTCGGTTGGCTTTACACATTTCTCATTATTAATAATATCCAAATCATTATCATTGAGATATTTCTCTATTTTTTTATTTTTATCCATTTGATAATTATATATCACAATAGAAACAAGCATTATAATCAATATAAATAATATATATCGCGAATCATTGAATATCAATGTTGCTATAATTCCTATAAATAATATAAGTCTTATTATAGCATTTATCTTTTCTTCAATTGACATATTTATATTTGGATATAACACCGGATTAAATAATTCGTTCAAATTATCTATCCAAAACATTATTAATAATTATTATTCTTATTCTAATACTAATATCTATATTATTTTTATTCACTATCTTTTTGTTTTCTATCCAGTTTAGTTTTTAATCTATTAATCGCCATCGATTTTCTATAAGCATTCTTATTAAAGGAGGTTCGCGTATCCTTCTTTTTCCCCTTAGGATTCATCATATTCCCAAAAGCCTCCATACCCTCCTTGTTATTCATCATTGCACCCATCATTTTCATCATAGTTGCCATATCAGGGCCTGCGGAGCCACCTGAACCAGTGGAACCTGCGGAACCTGCGGAACCTGCGGAACCTGCGGAACCTGCGGAACCTGCGGAACCAGCAGGACCAGCAGGATTTTGATTTCCAAACATACCGGGCATTATAGAAGCAAACTTCATAGCATCTTGTAATAAATTCTCTTGTTTCAATTCGCCGTTAGATATTTTAGTTGCCATTTTTCGGCTAACATTTGATATCAAATCGCTAAATCCGCTATTAGGATCTCCAATTGCCTTCAATATATCCCCGTTGTCTCCAATAGACTTTTGCAATTTGTCAATATCTACATCTTCTAATATTTCTTTAGCCAATTTGCCCAACATAGTATCTTCCATACCAGCCATATTAAGATTAGTTTTATCCTTGATATTCTTGGTTTTTAAAGAATTGAGGCGCTCAATCATCTTTTTATTAACATCATTTTCTATTTCATTTAATAGCTCTTCACTTGATTCCTGGAATATCTTGATATATTTCTTGACCTCGTCATCACTCAAATCATTCTTAAACAAATAAAATACAGTTATGAAGTGATGGCATAGAAAATTATCATTAATTAATTTTTGTATTTGTTTAACACTGATATTAGTAAAAATCTCTACATTCTTGACTTCATCTAAGTCGAACCACTCATCTATTTTGCTCTCCTCAGCATCTACATAAGATGCCCAGAAGTTTTCAGGAAGCGAATTAATATATTTAATATATTCGTCTGATGATTTATCAAAAGTTGTATAGTTGGCTTTTATAGTTTTTAGTATCGTTTTGGCAAATAAATAATTATCCTCGCTTACCTCATTATCACCCTCGCTATCATCGCTATTATCTTCCTTCATTTTTTTGGCAGCCTGCTTTAATCTTTTAATAAAATCAATATAATATTGGTTAAATACATATTGGTTTGACATTATCTCTATAATAAAATATGTTTAATATTCCTTATATATATTTTATTACAATTTCATACTATCCCTTTCTTTTACAAGTTGTTCTATAGTAGGCATTGCGGACTTTTTGTTCTCATCGAAATTAATATTAATATTTGATATGCCATCGCTTATATTTTTGTCATTATTAATAAAATCCCAGTTATAACTTTTATCATTACATATACCATCTGTTTCTTCAATTGTTGAGAAGTTATCTGATATTTTTGAGCTATTTAATGAGAAGGACAATGGGTCATTTTCACCCACTGCTATTTCCATAGGTTTTATAGCACTATCTATTTTAGCATTATTATCATTTATATTTCTATCTAATCGAGTACTTTGACTACTACATAATATACCTCGTCCTGGCAATAATAAATAATCAAATACATCTTTACCAAATAATATTTCTTTACTCGGTAATATCATAAAAGCAGGAACAGTATGTATCCTTTTCTCTATGTTTATATTCTGCTTTTTCAATTCGTCAATAGGTACAAGTTTTATCTTTTTATCCTTATCATATCTACTGACATTATCCAATAACATTTTACTGTGATTACATCCTATACTATAAAATAATATCATCTTAATTATACACATAAAAATAAATAACTCTTTATATACGAATAAAAAGGGTTTACAATGTCTCTTCGCACACTTAGAAAAAATAAAAAATATATAACATAAATTACTCCACATTGCCTAATTATTCAATTACACAAGATTTTTCTTTAGCTTTTGAAGATAATTAAGCATATTATCATTATTATAATATACCTCAGTTGGGCGAGGAATACCCGTAAAATTATAGCTTCCCTGAAGAACATCTACACAAGCATTCCAAAGAACTGAATACAGTCCATCCTGATTTGTATAAATAAGCTCTCCTTCGCTCATAGGGTTCCTAACGCGTCCCTCGGTATCAACGCCATCCCTTTTAATCTCATCCAACCATTGGATATACGCAGTGCGATTGTTATAAACAGCCTTATATACTTCCTTTTTTTGAAGGTTGCTATACTCAGTAGTATAATTAGCCATTAGTGCTTTGTCTTTGTTGTTGCTATCTGCTTGCGGTCTGCTTGCGGTCTGCTTGCAGTAATAATTTTTACTATTTTAAATATATCATTTTTTATAAAAATTGATATAAATGTTTAATATTATATATTATATAATAACGCTCCTTGCGATGGAAATCCCTATTCAAGATGATAATCAAGATTATGACGATATTATCTATGATAGCAATCCTATTACTAAAACAGCAAATGGAGGGAATGCTTTTAAAAGTACAGGAAATGCTATTGTAGATTATTTTATGCTATTTGTGAGAGATTTGAGCATTAAGGATAGTTATAAGCATCTTGAAAAATGCTGGAAAGAAGATCCTGAAAAAACTGTCGCAATTATCTTTAATGGACGCGATAGATTAAATGGAAAAAAGGAAAAAAAAGTAGCTAATGAGGCGATGCTTTGGTTGCGTAAAAATAAGTTTGAAACATATATGAGTAATATCAATATATATATTGAGAAATATGGTCGCTGGAAGGACTTGCTATTTATAAGTTATTATTTGAAAAACGTTGAGCACAAGGTTGAAATGAATATTATTGCACAGAAATTAATTGATGATAAGATTAATTTGGATAATAATAAAGCCGTATCTCTATGTGCAAAGTGGGCTCCTAGTGAGAATGATAGAAATGATAAACAAAGGCAGTTTGCCAAAAAAATTGCGTCTATTATCTATGGGTCAAGAGATACTTACAAGATGTCGAAGTATAGGAAGGAGTATCTTGTTCCTCTAAGAAAGCAAATAGATATCGTAGAATCTAAGATGTGTAATAATAAATGGGAGTTAATTAAGTATGAAAATATTCCCGGCGTTGCTTCAAATAAATTGAAAAAGGCATTTATTAAACACGATGAGGAAAGATACAAAAAATATTTGGCCGATGTAGCTTCTAATGTTAAGAAAATCAATGTTACAGGCATTCTTCCGCATGAATTGGTTGGAGTGTATATTAAGAATTTAGAGAAGTTTCATAAAGGCGAACAGTGCCAGACAACAGAGATGCAATGGAGAGCAATTGTTGAGAATGTTAGGAAATCTGGTAATTTTGATAACGCAATTTCTATTGTCGATGTATCAGGTTCTATGTTTAATGCTAAAAATGGAAGTATTCCGGCACAAGTAGCTGTTGCCCTTGGTATTATCACATCTTTGTGTTGCAAGGGTGATTTTGCTAATAAGATTATTACATTTAGCGAAAATCCTCAACTTGTAAATTTGATTTCACCTAATACTACCGAAAAGGCAAGAATTGAAAACGCAGCGGATGTTGCTGCGGATGCCACTGACTCTCAGGGCTTATCTAATATTCCTTCGCTTTACGAATGTATTAAGAATATTATTGGAATTGATTATGGATTAAGTACGGATTTTCTAAAATGTAATGAGTTGATTATTGACTATGCCCTTAAATACAAGGTTCCGCAAGATAAAATGCCAAAAAAACTATTTGTATTTACTGATATGCAGTTTAATTATAGTATTGCTCGTAATTGCGATGGATATTATAAAAATAATGACAATAATACAAATTCCCTCGAGACTGTGTATCAAAGTATTGTTAAACTTTATGAAGCTAATAATTATACTGCTCCTAAGTTTATATTCTGGAATCTTAATTCAGACAGCAATGAGGTTTTCCCAGTTAATTGTGATACAGAAGGGACTGCTATTGTATCCGGTTTTTCAGAGCAACTCCTCAAAATCTTTATGAATTACGACGAATTTAAACCGGAATTTATTGTAAATGAGATTCTCGCCCCGTACATCAAAGATATCATTATTAGCAACGATTAAATTATCATATATTATTAAAAATTGGTTTATTGTTCATTGTTCATTGTTTATTGTTTATTGTTTATTGTTTATTGTTTATTGTTCGTTGTATTTTTTTATTTTTTTGTACATTTAATATTCTAATAGCAATTAGTAATTTTATTGTAACGGATTACTTTACAAATATTGTTAAATGTAAATATTTAGAAGGCTATTGTGAGCACAAAAAATTGTGCGAGATAAATAAATCATCAATACAAATATCAAAAAATTTATATAATATTATCTATTGATAATAATTATAAATTGAAAAATGAAAAAAAGTATTATGGATATAATAACAATAATAAGATAAATATTTAATTGGAATAAGCAAGACCGCCCATACCAGATAATATTCTGAGAACGTTGTAATTGACGGCAAAGACATGGATATTACCGGCTATTCTTGAGGATAGAGATAGGACAGCAGTATCAATGCGGGACATATTAAGAGTGCCACTTGGCTGATGTTCTTCGGGTTTTAGGGCAAATGAATAAACATTGATGCCTTTGTGGTACATATCAGGGGTATTCTCGTGATGTTGGTAGGGTTGGACTAATGAGAAATATTCGCCTTGTCTGGTGGCAAAGCGATCATTGCCGTTGAGCATTATTTTTGCTTGCATTACAGGATTTTTAGAGACTACATAGTTATTGTAGGTGTCATCGCCATTAGTATTATCGGGTTCAGCCGTTGAAAAGTTATTCCAATATACATTGTTTGCGGCTGAACTTCTTATAGCCCATACAAGTTCTTTGCAGGGGTGATTGAAGTTCATACGCAAGCTCTTCATAGAATCAGGATTTGAACCAGATGAAGTTATAGTGTCAGTGCCAGTAAATTGTAGCTGTTCTATTAAATATTCGTGGGATAATTGCGCGAATCTTCGGCGTTCATCAGTATCTAAGAATATGTAATCAACCCATAAAGTAGGTTCATCGAGGGTAAGTTCGGTATTAGAATAGCCAGTACCATTTGATGCACCACCGGGTTTATCATTCTCAGAACAATAATTAGTACTGCTGATATCACACAGGTTAGTGACAGCTTCATATTCTATGTTAATTTTAACTTCGTGATATTGAAGGGCAATTAGAGGAAGGGCTAAGCCTACATTGCGGCAAAACCAGAATTCTAAGGGAACATATAATTCATACGATTCACCAGAAGGCAATAGAGTACAGCAGTTCTCCTTGTTAGCACCAATCATTTTATAATAGCCCTCGCGCTTGCCATAAGGTAGCGAAAGTTCATTCCATATGTAAAGCCATTCGGAATAATGTTTATCAATACGTTGTCCACCAATTTCTAATTCTACGGTTTTTAATAATTTTTGGCCAACATTGGGAACTAAAGCTATATTTTTAGAGGTAGCACCAGTATTTTTTAATTTTCCATAGAAATATACTCTGTGTATTAAATCACCGTTGCGAGTAATTTGATAGGTGGCGCGAGAGCCAAGCGAATTACTTCCCGAAGCGGTTTGTTGGATAGCTTCAATAGCAAAGTTAGTATGACGACGATAAACTACTTTGAAAAAGGTAATTTGCGGATTACCGGTTAAATAAACATCCTGTGCACCATAAGCTACTAATTGAAGAAGACCACCACCCATTTACGCTATATTCTTTATACTATTAGAGGAGAAAAAAAAAAGAAACATTATAGCAATTTAACAACATATATATAAATATATAATATAATTTAATTGGAATAAGCAAGACCGCCCATACCAGATAATATACGGAGTACATTATAATTTACGGCATAAACATGAAGATTTTTGGAGATGTTAGCATTTGCGTAGCTAGAAGTTTGGTTAATATCTAAATTGAGAACCGCAGTATCAATACGAGACATGTTAAGAGTACCGCTGGGTTGGTGTTCCTCGGGTTTTAGGGCAAATGAATAAACATTAACACCAGGGTTTGCGGGGATATTTTCGTGATGCTGATAAGGTTGTATTAAATTGAAATAAGAACCAGCTCTTGCTGCAAAGCGATCATTACCGTTTAATACAAGTTTAGCAGATTTTACGGGATTCTTTGAATTAATAGCGTTGGTGGCATTGTATAATTCTGAATTATTAGCAGCATAGTTGTTAGGATTGGTTGAATAATTAATCCAGTTGTTATTTATAACATGTTTGTTAGTAGTGGTAGCCGTATGGTCAGAAGCACAGAACCAGACTAATTCTTTACAGGGGTGATTGAAAGATAATTTAGGTTTAATAGATGAAGCAGAAGTTACACTTTCAGTACCCGTGAATTGTAGCTGTTCTATTAAATATTCATGAGATAATTGAGCGAATCTGCGGCGTTCATCAGTATCTAAGAATATGTAATCAACCCATAATGAAACGGAAGGAAGGTCGGTAATTTCAGCAGAAGTACCTTTACAATTTTCTTTTGATTCGAATAGAATGTTTATTTTAACTTCGTGATATTGTAGAGCGATTAAAGGAAGAGCCAAGCCAACATTGCGGCAAAACCAGAATTCTAAGGGAATATAGAGATTAGCACCATTATTAGCATCGGTTCCTATTGTAGTAAGCATATCATTAGCACCTACCATCTTTTTGTAAGCTTCTTTCTTTGATACAGGAAGCGAGAGTTCATTCCATACATACATCCAGTGTGAATAATGTTTATCTATTTTTTGACCACCTATTTCAATTTCTACATAGTTTATTAAACGGAGGCCGAAATAAGGGCATACCTCTTCACCCGAATAATAATTAACAACGGCTAAATACATGCGGTGTATTAAATCACCATTGCGAGATATTTGGCAAGTTACACGATTGCCAAAATTGGGAGTACCGTTGAAAGTTTGCTGGATAGCTTCAATAGCAAAGTTAGTATGACGACGATAAACTACTTTGAAAAAGGTAATTTGCGGATTACCAGTTAAATAAACATCCTGTGCACCATAAGCTACTAATTG
>JACCDP010142867.1_pt1 | contig 27592 bp, 25 predicted proteins | sample 7445841 | NCBI WGS metagenome assembly JACCDP01 (sample SAMN15323441, study PRJNA562643) | freshwater metagenome | isolation source: river surface water | place: USA:Blue River Watershed | collected 2017-08-17 | reverse complement strand
TCGTAGACTACGACGTTGATAGGACGGGTGTGGAAGCGTGGTAACACGTTAAGCTTACCGTTACTAATAGCTCAATTGGCTTGATTTATGCACTGAAAAAATTTTAGATACAAATTAACTTGTTAAAATAATAAAATCATTCAATTGTACAGCATAAAAAATTAAAATAAATTTTGATGATCAGAAGTTTAACCTCATTTCGTTTTATAGCGGCTTTTATAATTTTTTTATTTCACTGTCGAATTCATTTTGATTGGAAAGTAGGCTCGAAAATAATTGATAAATTTTTTCTTAATGGCGCTACTTTCATGACAGGTTTTTTTGTCCTGTCTGGCTTCATTATGGCTCATGTTTATAGCAATACCGATTTTACTAAGCGAGGAAATACCTTTAATTTTTATCTTAAAAGATTTGCCAAAATCTACCCCAGCTATGCATTTGCAACAATTATATATTTTATATTTTTGCATGACTACACCTTAAAACAAATTTTGAGAGTTTTAGTTACTAATCCATTTTTGGTTCAGGGGTTTTTTCCAAATATATTCGCAATCGGCATGAATGGTGGCACCTGGTCATTAACCGTTGAGATGTTTCTCTATTTTTTATTCCCATTTTTGATTTTGCTTTCTGCTAAATCGCCAAAAATATTGATTGCCTCATTGTTGATAGCAGCAATTACCAGCTTCAACGTTTATGCAGATAAATCTGAATATATATATGCCAACCCAGTGTTCAGGCTTGCTGATTTTATGTGTGGAATAGGTTTTTATTTCTTGAAGGATAAGTTTAAAGGGGTTAAATTTGCCAATTTACTGCATTCAGTAATAGTAGTTTTATTGATTTGTGCCTGCATAGGACTTGGCAATGACTATCAATATATGGGCGGACAATTTGTAATTGTTCCTTTATTTGGTGCCTGGGTTGCGATGGTTTATCATTCAAAATCAAAAATTTATAATAACAGAATTTTGGAATATCTTGGTTTGATCAGCTATTCTTTTTATCTCTGGCAGTTTGTTGCGATGGAACTAGGGAAGAAATTGGTTAAAATTTATCCGGATATTAGTGTGCATCTCTTGTTTTTGTCTGCTTTTACCATAAACTTGGCTGTTTCTGCCTTGTCTTATCATCTTATAGAAGAAAGAGTGCGAAAGTTTATTTTAGTAAAATTTTCTCGCAAAGTGCCTGAGAAAATTTAAGGTGAGTTTATGGATTTCTAAATTCCACTAACTCGTCCCAAATTCCGTAAAAGTGCAGTTGAAATTGATAAATAGAGAAAGAACAGGAACAATTGCTAATAAACTAAAATAATATAAATCTATATAAAAAAATTAAAACAGGTTTTTTTTGTGTATTAGATGGGGATGATTATTGAGAACGAACTACAAATTCAAGTTGATTTTTTAAAAAAAAATTCCTATACGTTTGCTGGACACAATTATCTTTATAGTGGCGAAAAGACAATCGTAGCTTATTCAGATAATGAGGTTTTAAAATATAAAGACACGCACGAAACTTTAACTCAATTTCTTATGAAGGGAGACACACCTTACATGCAAACTAGTTCTGTTATGCTTAGAAATATTTTTAAAATGATAAGACTTTTCATGGATATTTTAAGTTTAAAATGGTTTATATGTACCATAGTGACTTCGTTAGAATACCCCTTCATGTATCTCAAGGAAAAGGCTATTATATTAACAAGCTAATGTCGGTATATAGAATTCACGATGAAGGTGATTAGTCTAAATAAAATATAATTCGCCAAGCATTTACAATGATTTCTTTTTATAGATTTCATAGTAAATATACGTTTTCAAAAAAATATACCAAAGAATTTAATGGGCCAATTATTAAAGAATTAAAAAAGTTATTTACATGTTTTAGAAGATAATCAATGTTCTGTGCAATTCTCTATATTATTAACAAAAGAAAACTTAATTTAAAATTTTTTTAGTAAGTTAAATATTATGATTAAAAACAAAATTCAAAATTACTTTTTAAAGCACAGTTGCACTATTCTTGGAGTTGGCCCAATGAGTGTCAATTGTGTAGACTCGGCAATTGAACTTGCAAACGAATATAACGCTCCAATCATCTTAATAGCAAGTAGACGTCAAATTGACTCAGAACAGTTTAATGGAGGTTATGTGAATAACTGGATTACTTCTGATTTTGCAAAGTATGTTAGAAATAAAGATAAAAAAGGAAATATAATTCTAGCTAGAGATCATGGTGGTCCATGGCAAAATAACAAAGAAATAGAACAGAATATGAGCTTAGATCAAGCTATGAGATCTGCAAAAGACTCTTTTAGATCAGACATAGATGCGGGCATTGAGGTTCTGCACATTGATCCAAGTATTGATATTCATGGTTTAGTTACAAAAGATAAATCGTTGGATCGTTTATTTGAGCTATATGAATATTGCTGGGATTATGCAAAAAAAAATAATAAAGAGATTGCTTTTGAAATTGGTACTGAGGAACAAAGCGGCAGCACTAATACTCCCGATGATTTAAACGAAACGTTAAATGCAGTTGAAAAATTTTGTAGTAAAAATAAAATACCATTCCCAACATTTGTTGTAGTTCAAACAGGCACAAAAGTTATGGAGACAAGAAATATTGGAACCTTTGATTCTCCTCTGCGAGTAGAAAATGAAATCGCAGCTGAAATTCAGGTGCCTAAAATGATTGAAATCTGTAAAAATTTTAATGTCTTTATGAAAGAACATAATACCGATTATTTATCTAACGAGTCTTTGTTATGGCATCCAAGATTAGCTATTCACGCGGCAAATGTTGCTCCCGAATTTGGTGTCGCAGAAACGAATGCGCTTTTGCAGATTTTAGAAAATAATAATCTTGGTTTATTAGCTGCAAAATTTATAGAATTATCTTATAAGTCAAAGAAATGGTATAAGTGGACGCTACCAAATTCAACAGCATCTATTCGTGAAAAAGCAATAATTTCAGGGCATTATATTTTCTCAACACCGGAGTATATTGAGCTTAAAAAAGAAGCTTCATTAAATCTTAAAAAAAAAGGAATTGACCTTGATATTCACCTTCGTAAACAAGTTAAAAAAAGTATTTTTCGTTACATGTATAATTTTCGTTTAGTAGAAATAACATGAGATCTATTGCAACTATTATCCTCAATCGAAACTTACCTGATGTAGCTGACAAATTATATGAGCACCTAATTAAATATGATGGTGAGGAGACAGATATATATGTTTTGGAAGCAGGATCAGATGATGACAAACTTTCAAAGTATTGTACATGGTATGCTAATAGTGATGAAATAATTAATTATGGCTTACGATATTCAAGGGGAATGAATTACGCTCTTCTTCAGCTTTATAAAGAAAAAAAATGGGAACAATATGAAGGTTTTTTTTTAATAACAAACGATACGGAGCTTTCAAATTCAAAAACAGTAAAACCTCTTTTAGAGATACTTAAAGAACATCAAAAAGTAGGAATTTTGTCCCCTTGCTCTTTGCGTTGGGGGGAAAAACTTTTACTTCAAAAAGAGCAAATAAAATATTTTTGGTTCATAAATAACAATGCTCTTCTTCTTCGCAGAAATTTTATTGAAAATATTATGGAAAAAGAAAAATCAAATTATATGAACTTTATTTTTGATGGTACTAATTTTCGAGGTTATTTTTCAGAAAGTGAGTTAATTGCTAAAGCTTATGCAAATAATTGGGCAGCTGCTATTACATCAAAAGTTTTTGCAGAAGAAAATGAAAGTTATTTACTAAAAAAATCTGATTTAATAAAAACTGAGAGTTATGACGAAAATATAAGGCTTTACCTTCAGGAAGGATTAATATGGTTACGACGAAAGTATGGCTTTAATAGTCGTTGGTCTATGCAACAATATGTTAAATCTTTTTATGACAGTTTTTTTAATTATAATCCAGAGTTAAAAAGATATAAAATTTAAAAAAATATTATGAAAGTCATTGATAAGCCATGGGGTAAAGAGGAGTTGTTAGAAATTAATGATCATTATATGGTTAAAAAACTTACTATGTGGAAAGGTCATCGTTGTAGTTTGCAATATCATAAACAAAAAAAAGAAACTATTTATGTTCTCAGCGGTCAACTTAAAATTTACTCTGGTTCCTCAGAAAATGAACTAACAGTAAAAATTTATGGTCCCAACGAGACGATTACTTTATTGCCTGGCACTATTCATCGAATGGAAGGATTGGAAGATTGCGTTTACCTTGAAGCAAGTACACCGCAAAATGACGATGTAGTTAGAATTCAGGATGATTATAACCGTACAAAATTATAGTGAGTTATAGAGTTTTTATTCCAACAGCAGGAATTGGTTCTCGTCTTGAAAAATTAACTAAGAATCTTAATAAATCTCTAGTTAGTATTGCAAATAGGCCAATCTTATCACACTTAATTGATCAATTCCCTAAAACTTGTGATTTTGTTGTAGCGCTTGGACATAAAGGAAATTTAGTAAAAGATTTTTTATTGTTAGCTTATCCTAAACGTGTTTTTCGTTTTATAAATGTAAATCCATACAAAGGAAAAGGCTCGGGCTTAGGTTATAGTATTTTATGTTGTAAAAAATATTTACAAGAACCATTTGTATTTATTTCTTGTGACACGCTAGTGAAAGAACCGATACCGAGCCCTGAATTTAATTGGATGGGTTTTGCAATAAAAAAAGAAATTTTTTTATATCGTACATTGCAAATTAAAAAAAATAAAATTATTCAAATTAACGAAAAAAATATTAGTAAATTAGAAAATCAAAGACCTTATATTGGACTTGCGGGAATAAATGATTACAAAACTTTTTGGAAAGCAATGGAAAAAGGGGGGCAAAATGCTATTCAACAGGGAGAGGTTTTTGGTTTAAGAGAGATTTTAAAACGGCAAACAATTAAATCAGCTAAATTTACTTGGTCTGACACTGGAACTTTTCAAAATTTAGTTAAAACTCGTAAATTATATAATAATTTAAATGAACCCAATATTCTTGAAAAAGAAGATGAGGCTGTATGGTTTTTGGGAAATAAAGTTATTAAATTTTCTAGTGACTCTCAGTTTATTAAAAATAGGTTTAGGAGAGCTAAAAAGCTAAAAAAATTTGTTCCTAGGGTTTTAGATTTAAAAAAAAATATGTATTCTTATAATAAAGTTGAAGGTAAAGTTTTATCGAAAGTTATAACTTTATCTTTATTTAAAGATTTACTAGAAACTTGCAAAGTTTTTTGGAAAAAAAAAAAATTAAATACTAAAGAAAAAATATTTTTCAGAAAAAATTGTAATCAATTTTACTACTTCAAAACTCTAGAGCGTGTAGATTTATTTTATAAAAAATTTAATAAAAAAGATGGAGTTGAAAGTATTAATGGTGAAGAAATGCCTACTTTAACGAATTTATTAAATTGTATTGATTGGAATGATTTAACAAATGGATGCCCAGGTCGATTTCACGGAGATTTTCATTTTGAAAATATTTTATATTATTCGAAAAAAAGAGCTTTTAAATTTTTAGATTGGCGACAGGATTTTGGTGGCGATTTAGAGGTGGGTGATATTTATTATGATTTAGCCAAGCTTTTACATGGGTTAATTGTTTCTCACGAGGCAATTGCAAAAAATTATTTTTCAGTAGAATGGAAAAATAATAAAATATCATTTAAATTAAATCGTAAACAAATTTTAAAACAGTGCGAAATGATATTTAATGAGTGGTGTATAAATAATAATTTTTCTTTAAAAAAAATTAGAGTTTTAACAGGATTAATTTATTTAAATATTGCAGGATTGCATCATTATCCTTACTCACTGTTTTTATATGCACTTGGAAAAAGTATGTTAAAAAAAGAATTAAGTAAAAATTTATGAATTTAATTGACAGAAATAATGATGTTGTCTTGAAGCAGAAGGACTTAATGCCTCTTCATTGTTTTAAAAATTTTCCGGTATTTATGGGTTGTACGACCCAAAAAAAAGAACTCGATCTTTTGTCTGATATGAATTGGAATATTTCTAGAGAGTCAGGCGCAATTCAATTAAATCCATTATTACCTTTAGAGGTAATCTATAAAGAGCAGCATGGCTCAGGATGTGTTGGTGATCTATGGAATCAGCACCATCTGGCTTTCGCAAGATTTGTTCATTATTTTAATTTTAAAACAGTTTTAGAGATCGGTGGATTGCATGGAATTTTGAATAAGTTGTATCAAGACTTGGATAAAATAATTGATTGGACAATTATTGAACCAAACCCAATTCCTGTTGAAGGGACAACCGCTCAATTTATTAAAGGGTACTTTGATGACCAGTTTAAATTAGATAAGTCAGTAGATGCAATTCTACATTCTCATGTATTTGAGCACATATATGATCCTCACACATTTTTAAGTCATATAAGTAATTTTCTATCAGATGGAAAATATTTATTGTTTTCGTTACCAAATTTAGAAGAAATGCTTAGGAGAAAATATACCAATGTTATAAATTTTGAACATACTATTCTTTTAACTCAGCCTTACATTGAATATTTGCTTTCCAAATATCATTTTCGAATTATTAAACGAGAATATTTTAAGGAAGATCATAGTATTTTTTACGCATGTATTAAGGATTCTCAAACTAAACTTATCAAGCTTCCCAAAGGATTATTCGAGCATAACAAAAAAATTTTTTTTGAATATTTGAATTATCATCATCAATTGATTGATGATTTAAATTCGAAAATTAAAATGTTAAAAAAAAATCAAAAATTATATCTTTTTGGAGCTCATATTTTTTCACAATATTTAATTAGTTTTGGTCTAAATGTGAATCGTTTAGATTGTATAATTGACAACGACTCTAATAAACAAGGTAAAAGACTTTATGGCACTAACCTTAATGTATTTTCTCCAAATATATTAAATAAAGATGATAGTGATCCAGTTGTAATACTCAAAGCTGGAGTTTACAATCAAGAAATTAAAAATGATATTCTTGAAAATATAAACTCAAAAACAATTTTTTTATAGAGACAAAAATAATTTTTAAATTGAATATAAAAAATATTTCAAAAAAGCGTTTTTTTTTGAAATTTTTTTTATTGTTAATTTTTTATAAAAATTAAAACACAAAAGTTCTCTTGTTATAATTTATTATTATGTATGAAAAAAAATAAAATTGCATTTCTTGATAGAGATGGAGTAATTAATTCTAATAAACCAAAAAAAGGATACATTGGCTCATTAAAAGATTTTAAGTGGATTCCGGGAGCGATAAAAGCTATTCAAAATTTAAATAAAAAAAATTATAAAGTAGTTGTTGTAAGCAATCAGTCAGGAGTAGCAAGGGGTTTTTTTTCAATTAAAGATGTTAAAAGAATACATTTTTATATTCAAAAAAAACTAAAAAAAAATGATGCTAAAATTGATGCATTTTATTTCTGCCCCTATCATAAAGATGGAATTATAAAAAAATATAAAAAAAAAAGTTCATTAAGGAAACCAAATATAGGAATGTTTCATCTAGCTATAAAAAGATGGAATATAGATAGAAAAAATTCTTTTATGATAGGTGATCAAAAAACTGATATAGAATTTGCGAGAAGAGCGAAAATTAAAGGATATTTATTTAAAAAAAAAAATTTATATAGATTTATTAAAGATAAAGTATTTAATAAAAAAATCTAACTTACTAAAGTTTTGATATAATTTTCATAAACATATTAGTTTTAAAAAAATGAATATAAATTATAAATTTAGGAAAAAACTAATAAAAAAAATTATTTTTATAAAATGTCAAAATTAAATATTATTATACCAGTTTATAACTGTGAAAACACTTTAATCAGAACTATTAAAGATTTAAATAATAAATTATTAACTAAAATAAATAAAATATTAATATTAGATAATAATAGTACTGATAAAACAATTATTTTATTGAAAAATTTTTTAAAAAAAAAAAAATTACTTAAAAAAAAAATAATATTAAAAAGAAATAAAGAAAATTTAGGCTATGGCTATAGCATAAAAAAGGGTTTTAATTTTTTTATTAATGATAAAAATAACTTCATATGTATTCTTCATGCAGATTTTCAAGAAAGACCCTCTGTAATTATAAACAATTACCTAAGTAAAATTAAAGAAGATGCAACATTGAATTTAATCTTATCTTCAAGATTTAAAACTAAAAGCAAAACAAAAAAATACAGTAAAATAAGAAAATTAGGAAATTATTTCTTCAATACAATGACTTATTTTTGTTCCTCTTATAAAATGAGTGATGCTGGTACAGCCATGATATTAATTCATACAAATATTTTGAAAAAAATTCCCTATAACTCATTATCTAACTATTGGTATTTTCATCCACAATTAAATTTATTTCTATTTAACTTAAAGGAAGTCAAACTTGCAGAAATAGCTTTGTCATGGAAAGATTCTGAAATTAAATCCACTCTCCCTTTGTTAAGATATGGTCTAGGATTATTTATTGTTTTAATCAAATTTTGGTATAAAAAAAATATAACCAAAACTGCATTAAAAAATATTTTTTTAAAATAATTTGCAGTTTAGTTTTACACTTTATTTAAAATGGAAAAAAAATTTATAAACAATTTAACTTTATTTTTATTTGTTATAATTTTTGGGATTATTACATACCAAAATTCTTTAGTTTTAGAATATAGTTTATTGCAAATCAGAATGTTAGATGATTTTGCATTATTAAATTCATTTATTCGATTTAAAAATTTCGTTTATGAAAGAAACTTACAGTACACATTTGGGTTTATCGATTATTCTTATGGTAATCTTTTTTGGATTTTAAATACAATTCTTCTAACTCCGTTAACTTTACTTAAGAACGATGCAGTTGTTATTTTTGCAGCAAGACAAATTACAGCCTTTTTTGCATTTGGCTGTTTATATTTGATAGTAAAAATATCCCAATATTTTGGAGCCTGCAATACCACTTCAAATATTATTGGTTTGTTTTTCATTTTAACACCCAAATTTTTTTGGTGGTCTATGAAATTTCACGTGAATTATTACTCAGTTTTTTTTGCATTACTCTCATTATTGATTTTATTAAGATCAAAGCAAAATTTATTAAAAAATATAATTTACTCTTCAATATTTTTTGGTGTTAGTGTTGGATTTAAATTAACAGGGATACTTTTGTATCCAATTATAATTTTTACTTTAATATATAAAATTTTTTTTTTCAAAACTAAAGATAAGCTCTATTTATTATTTATTTTTAATATTACTTTTTTATTTTCATTTATTATTTCTTTTTGTCCGGCTTTGTTTTTGTCTTTATTTTATTTAGAAGAAGCTAAAAAAGTACTTAATACGATTATTCTTTTTAAAAATATGGGCAATTCAGCGGGGCATTTAGATCGAGTGCTTTTATTTAAAGAGTCTATAAAATTTTATTATGATATTATTATATATGTAATATTAGTTTTGTTTGGAGCATTGTGGTCTATAAAAGAATATTCTAAATTCAAGAATCCAATACCCTTATTCTTATTAATTAATATTTTAGTAGGGTTTTTTTTAGTAACTTTATATTTCAATAAATCACCCGTTTATATTGCTGCATATGCAATGTGCATATCCTCTTTATTGCCAATCTTCTTGTGCGGATCAAAATTTTTTAACAAGGAAACTGTTAGATTCTTTGTATTATTTTTATTATTAATTTTACACGTATTTTTAAATTTTGATTATTTAAAAAGTGAATCTTCGAGACACTATAAATTAGCAAAGAGTGAAGAATATATAAATTCAAAAAAAATATTAAAAGATATGGAGTTGATTATTGATCAGAATTTATTAAAAAAAAATAATAGAATATTAATAGATTTCAATGCTTTTTTTCCTAATGGGTTAGCGTCGCAAAGATACGTTACTATTAATTATTTTAACGAAACTAGCAACCTCGAGGCAATAAAAAAAAATAATATTGAATATGCTTATATTGTTTTAAATAAAAATCTTAAGGATTTGAAATTTCAGGGATACGAAATTGAGAAAAAGAATCGTGAACTACTTGCAACAACAGGTTTTTTTAGAGAAAATCAAAAGTATACATTAATATATAGTAATTATAATATTGAATTGTATGAAAGAAATAAATTTTAAATAACAATACCTCAAATAATTTTTTTTTATAATGGATTTTAATTCACTTACGTCCGATAATTTAGTCAAAGAAATATTAGTCAAAACTGTTGCCGATAAAAGAGGAAAGTTATCAGCATTAGAATTAAGTAAAGAATGCGGTTTTACAGTTAAAAGAATTTACTACTTATACAATTTTAAAAAAACTATACGAGGATCGCATGCTCATAAAAATTTAAAACAGTGCATTATCTGTTTAAATGGAAGTGCAAAAATATATTTTCACAAAGGAGATAAAAATCAAAAAATATTCCATTTAAATAAACCTAATAAAGCCATTCTTATCCATGGATGTATCTGGAAAGATATTGAAGAAGTAAAAAAAAATACCATATTGTTAGTCTTGGCCTCAGAAAAATATGATAAAAATGATTATTTAAGATCAAAAAGAGAATTCGAAAATTACATTAATTACAAAATAAAACGGCCAGTAATTTCTCACCATTGCATTGAGAGAATGCACAATCAACTTACTTATGAATTTAATGAGAAATTTGATCGTGTATTAAAAAATAATAACTTTATTTTAGGAGATGAAGTAAAAAAGTTTGAAAAGAACTTTGCAAATTTTTCGAAAGCCAAATATTCAATTTCTTGTGGAAATGGCTTTGATGCCCTAGTTTTGGCCCTTAGATCATTAAATATATCTAAGAGTGACGAGGTTATTATTCCCGCAAACTCTTTTGTCGCAACAGCTATGGCAGTTAGTATAGTTGGGGCAATTCCTGTTTTTGTAGATTGTAATTATGACGACTATTCTATTAATTTAAGTGATCTTCAAAAAAAAATAACAAAAAAAACTAAAGCAATTATACCCGTATCATTATATGGAATTCCTCTCGATATTGAAAAAATTAACAATCTTGCGTCAAAATATAAACTAAAAGTCATAGAGGATGCATCTCAATCACATGGGGTTAGTTTTTTTTCAAACAATAAATTTATTAAAAAAAAATTTCCAAATTGGAAGTTGGCCACATTTAGTTTTTATCCAACAAAAAATTTAGGCGCCCTTGGTGATGGAGGAGCAATCCTTACAAACGATAGAAACTTGTACGATAAAATTAAATTATTACGTAATTATGGGTCACTTAAAAAATATGACCATCGTGTGATCGGTTCTAATTCTAGATTAGATGAAATGCAAGCCGCTTTTCTGAGTATTAAATTAAAGTATTTAAAAAAATGGATTTTGCGTAAAAGAAAAATTGCAAAAATTTATATTAATGAATTATCAGATATAAAACAAATTGGGCTTTTATCAAAAAAAATTATTGAAAAATCAGTTTTTTACGTTTTTCCAATTAAAATTTTTAATAATCAAAGAGCTAAGTTTATTAAATTTTTAAGAAAATGCAGAATTGAAACGAATATTCATTATCCTGTATCAATTCAAAATCAATATGCGTACAAGAGTTTCAAAAGTAAAATTAAAAATTGTGACAAAATAGCAAAAGAAATTGTGTCACTTCCTATTGGCTCATTCCACAGTGACGACGAAATTCTTTACATTTGTGAGAAAATAAAAAATTTTTTTAAAGTAAGATAAAATTTATAAAGATTTTATATATTTAAATTATACATTATTAAAAATTTACAATTTATATCTTTGATTGTAATACTTTATTAAGATTAATTTTTAAGACAAGTTAAGTTTTCTAAATATGAATTATATAAATTACAAAGGTAATAAAATACACAAAACTTCTATTGTAGATTATGATAATTTATTAATCGGCAAAGGCAATATTATCGGCCCTTACACAATTATTGCTGGTCCCGCCCAACACTCAAAGAGAAAGTCTTTAGGAAAAGTAATTATCGGTAATAATAATTTATTTCGAGAATTTTTTTCCGTTCATAGATCAGTGAAAAAAAATGGAGTAACAAAGATAGGTAACAATTCAATTTTTTTTTCAAATGTACAAATAAATCATGACTGCATTATTGAAGATGATGTTTATATGACAAGCAGTTGTATATTAGGCGGACACGTGCATGTAATGAAAGGAGCTTCCTTTGGATTTGGGGTTTTAGTTCATCCCAAAAAAATAATTGGATCCTATTCAATGCTAGGCATGGGTTGCGTCGTTACTAAAAATCAAAAAATAGAACCTGGAAATACTTATGTTGGCAATCCAGCTAAATATCTTAAAAGTAATGTTTATGGATTAAAAATTAAATCTATTAATTCAAAAAAAATTCAGAACGAGATAAAGCGTTACAATAATCTTTGCAAAGAATAAAGATTATTTAAATTATTATGGCCAATATTGCTATTTTTAACTTCACTCCAATTTATGTTAACGGAGAGTGGAAAAACTTGCATTACTATAATTCAATTATTTTGGCTTTTAAAAATAGAGGACATAACGTTTACAACTTTATTACTAATAAAATTTTGTGTGATCCATGGAATGGAGAAAATATTTCTATTTCAAAAGATATAGATAATCAAGCTGAGTTAGAACTTAAAAAATTTAAACCTGATTTAATCATTTCATTTAATAATTCAAAACCAAGTTTCGTAGAAAAGTTTGATTGTCCAATTGTAATAGCAGAGGCAGATACAGCGCAATATTTTTCAGGTAAAAATTTATTAAAAAATAATGTTGATAGATTTCATTTCTTTTATTTTACTAAGAATGGTTCAAATGAAATAGCAAACGTTTTTAATGTATCAAAAAAAAAAATATTTTTCATTGAAAACGCAACTTCTATTAAATCAAAAAAAATTGATAAAGTTAATGAAATTTCTTTTATTGGAACGCTTTATAATTATTATTCAAGTAAAGTTTATTTTAAAAATAAAAAAAATAATTCTGAATATTTAAATTATATTACAGCGCTCAAAAGAAAAAAAATACTTTTAAGTCTTAAAGATTATAATTTAAAAATTTATACTAATAAAGTTCCAGAAGCATATCTTGATTTATTAGAATATAACAAAATATCAAATGAACATGCGTTTGAAACAGTAACTATTGAGCAAATTATGAATCAAAGCTTGATCTCCCTCAATCATTCTCACGAGCAGGCAAAAAATCAAGGTTATTCATGGAGAGTTCTTGATATCCTTGCCTCAAATTCACTTTTAATTACAGAAGAGAATAATTTGCTTACTAAAAAATTTGGAAAAAATATAAAAAAGCAATTTTATCGTTCAGTCAATGAAGTTAAACAAATTTGTAATTATTTTTTAAAAAATAAGAATGCGAGATCAGACTTAATTGCAGAGCAAAACGAAATTATTGATAAATTTTATAGGTGGGAAGATAGAATAAAAAAAATTGAAGATATTTTTGGATTAAAGAGTGAGAAAAATAAAGAAAGTTCTATTATAAGCTTAAGACTTAAAAAAAATAATTTAAAACCATCTTTAATAATTTTTTTTTTTGTAATGTTTATAAAATTTTTAAAGAAATCTCGAACAACTGAAATTAACAGATTTATTTTTTTATTCTTTAAACAAAAAAGTCTTAGTATATATAAGATTTTAGTTCGGATAAGATATTATGTTAATTTAAAAAAGTAATTTTTTTTAATAGAGATTATACTTTAATCAGTTATTTTAAATTTTTTTAGGATTAAGATAATTTATTTTATTAAAATATTTTATCTTTTTAATGTTTCATAATGCTTTTATAAGGAGAATGCAGATAAAAGCATTCTTTTTAGTAGAAAATATTTTATATACATCTTTTAATTATTTTAAAGTAAGTATGTTAAAATAAAATTTAGTTTTTATATAAAAATATTTTTTAAAAAATATAGGGTTGAAGTGATTTTTTTTTTTGATTTTGTAGACGCAACTAGAAAATGGCGAGTTTGGTCTTCTCTAGCTAAGTTTGATATACTAAAAAGATATAAAAGATCTTTTTTAGGACCCTGGTGGATTACATTAGCTATGCTTTTTTTAATATTAGCAATTGGAATCCTCTACTCTCAATTATTTAAATTAGATTTTGCAAAATATTTATTATATTTGTCTATTAACTTTGCTATTTGGACATTTATGAGAGACTCTATTCTTGAGTCCTGCCAAGTTTTAATCGATGCTAAGGCACTTTTATTTAATGAAAAATGGAATTTTTTAATTTTTTCTTTTAGAGTAGTTTATAAAAATTTTATTATTTTTCTTCACAATATTATTATTTTTATTTTATTAGCTATTGTCCTTGTTGATGAATTAACCTTAATTAATTTGTTAATTTCAATTAGCGCTTTGGTCTTTTTAATTTTATTTTTATTACCAGTGTGCATATTATGCTCACTGATTAATACGAGGTTTAGAGATTTTTATATGATTATGTCTAATGTTATGCAGTTATTATTTTTTCTTTCGCCGATTTTATTTAATAAGCAACTGTTAGAAAGTTACAATTGGTTACTTTACATTAACCCTCTCGCTCTATTCATTTTATTGATTAATGAACCAATATTAATCAATCAATTTCATTTTAATTATTTAATATATCTATTATGTTATTTTACTTTCTTCACTTGCTTTACAGCTTTTCTTTTTGCAAAGTACAAAAATAAAATAACTTATTGGTTGTAAATAAATATAATAAATGAATAAAATTGAATTGAATAGAGTATCCGTTTTATATCCAGTATTTGAAAATCCCAAAGCAAGATCTTTAAAAAATGTTTTAGCCAAGAGAATAATCGGAGGAAACATTTATGAAGAAAATAGCAAAAACTATATAAGAGCTTTGGATGATGTCACTTTAGATATTAAATCAGGTGACAGGTATGCAATTACTGGACCCAATGGTTCTGGAAAGTCTACATTTCTTAGACTTGTAGCTGGTTGCATGGAGCCAACTCACGGTCTTATAAATAGAGTCGGTAAAATCTCATCTTTATTGAATTTATCTATGGGGTTAGATGGAGATCTAACAGGACTGGAAAATATTGAACTTCGCGGCGGATTGTACAATTTCACAAAAAAAGAAATAAAAAAATTTGAAGAGGATGTTTTGGAGTTTTCAGAGTTAGAGCATTTTGCACATATCCCAGTTTATCAGTATTCTTCTGGAATGTCTTTGAGACTAGCCTTTGGAATGTCTACTTATGTAGCCCCAGAAATATTAGTAATAGATGAAATAATTTCAGTAGGAGATTTGGATTTTGAAAAAAAATCTAAAAAAAGAATTGAAGATCTTATGAATAGAACCAATATTTTATTATTAGCCAGCCATTCAAAGCAAATAAGAGAAGATTATTGTAATAAGCAAATTAATTTCAATAAAGGAAAAATTGAAATTTTAAAAATATAAAAAAACTCTAAATATAAACTCTTTTTTGTTTAGTCAAAAATAGTAAACAATTTAATAATAGTAAGGAATTTCTTAAAAACCATTTTGGACTAGTAAAAAATAACGAAAATGAATTCAGAATTAGTTTGAACGAAAAATGATTTTTGTCGAAGTCGTCGTAAATTTTATTGTGTAAATAAATATTTTTATAGAGATTTATTTGATTAATATAATTTCTTTGTTTTTTAAATTTATTTTTCAAAATTTTAATTAATTGTAAACGTTCATGATTGTCTAAATTACTTTTCATTGTACTTTGATTGTGTCTGCGGTATTTAACTAAAACTTTGTTAACATAGACAGGACTTGATTTTTTAAACAAATCAATCGCTAGAAGAAAATCAGAAAGATGATTTATACTTTCATTCATTGGTTTTTTTGGTAAAAATTTAGCAGAGATCATCATGGTGGGTGATGGAATTGTAAAATCTGAAAATATGTCTCTTAGAGCCTTTGGCGGCTTTTGTAGTAAGTTAAAATGATTAAAATATTTTATAGTCATATCGTTATTGAACCAGCTGCAGTTGCTATAGCAAAAAGATGCTTCAGGGTTCTGAATTAAAGTTTTTAATTGAAGCTCTATCTTTTCTTTCATCATTACGTCGTCGCCACCAAAAAATATAATGTATTTACCTTTCGATTTTTTAAACAAAAAATTAAAATTCTTACTAATATTTAAATTTTTTTTTTGTATAAAAAATTTAATATTAAGATTTCTATTTTGTTTTATAAAATTTTTGATTATTTTTTTAGTTTCGTCTTTTGAACAATCATCCGATATAATAATCTCTAAATTTTTGTACGTTTGATTTTTAATAGAATTTAAACACTCAAAGATATAATTTTTATGATTATATGTTGCTATCAAGATTGATACTAAAATATTTTGATTAGAATGTTTTACAACATTCAATTTTTTTTCATTTTTTGATTTTATGGTTAAAGCTTTTATTACATGCTCTAAAGTTTTTGAAATTATATTTATTATTAAAATTAAAATTGAAGCAAGATACGATATTAATTTTAATCCAAAAAAATAATTTCTGATGTAAATTATTTTTATTAAGAAAAAATATTTATTAAGATTATATGAACCAGATATTGAAGTATTGTCATAGCCTGCATAAAAAAATTTTTTATTTAAAATAAGTGGTTTTTCTCTTTTTAATAAATCTAGCCATGTGGCCCAATCATTACTACTACCTACATTTGTTGGAAAAAAATCAACTTGTTGAATAAAATTACGCTTAACTATTACTCCTGGAGTCATGTAATAATTAATTATTGGTAATAAATATTTACTGTCTAATAATAATAAAAATATTTTTATATTCGTGATAAATTTTCTAATTAACTCTAGTTTTTTATTTGTATAAACAGCCGGCGTAACAATCCATTTTGGCGATTTTATTTTTATGAATTTAAATATTTCAATTAAAGAGTTTTTTTTTATGCCATCATCATCTCCGAGAACTATTATATAATCGCCAGAAGCTTTTCTTATACCCTGCTTTATTAATTTGTTAAATTGGGATTTATGAATATTATTTACTATTTTGATCTTAATTTCATTTTGAGAAACAGATTTTAAAAATCTTATTGTTTCAATATCTTCTTCTTCTACAATAACTACCCATTCAATATTAAATAAATAATTTTTATTTCCAAGAATTAAATTATGAAGAGCTTCTAATTTTTCTTTTCTTTTATAAGTTGCTGTAATTATCGAAAATGTAAACACTTAAAAATTAATTTTTATTCCTAGTTTTCAGATCATCGAAATCAAATTTGATCATTTCATCTATTAAATTGTCTAAATTTTTTTTGGGTTTCCAATTTAATAATTTTTTAGCTTTGGAGTAATCGCCTAATAAATTTGTTACATCCAAAGGTCTAAAATAATTTTTACTTACACGAATTATAATTTTTTTATTTTCATCATATGCCACTTCATTTAAACCTTTTCCTTTAAATACGATCTTAATATTTAATTTTTTGGCAACTTTTTTTATAAAATCTCTTACAGATATCTGTACACCCGTAGAAATAACAAAATCATCGGGCTTGTTATACTGAAGAATTCTCCATTGTGCTTCGACATAATCTTCTGCATGTCCCCAATCTCTTTTTGAATCTAAATTTCCCAAATACAAAGTTTTCATTAATCCAAGTTTAATTTTGATCAGTCCTAAAACAATTTTTCTAGTAACGAAAAACTCCCCTCGTCTTGGAGACTCATGATTAAATAAAATTCCATTTGAAGCAAAAATATTATAACCGTTTCTATAATTTAGCACCGTGTGATAGGAAAATAGTTTAGAAACTGAGTAAGGTGAGATTGGAGAAAAACTTGATGTTTCGTTCAAATATTTTTTACTAGTATTACCGAATATCTCAGAAGACGATGCCTGATAAAATCTTGTTTTATCAATTAATTTATTTATTTTTATTCCCTCTAGCAATCTGAGTGTTCCTAAAGCATTTACATTACTTGTGTATTCAGGTTGCTCAAATGATACCCCAACATGGGACTGCGCAGCTAAATTGTAAACCTCATCTGGTTTTGTTTCACTTAATAATCTGTTAACATTTGAAGAGTCCGTTAAATCTAAATATTTTAAAATAAAGTTTTTTTGCAACTCAGGTGTTTTGTATAAATGATCAATTCTGTAACTAGAGAATACCGAAGAACTTCTTCTTCTACACCCATACACAATATAATTTTTTTTTAACAAAAGTTCTGCAAGATAAGAACCGTCTTGGCCTGTCACTCCAGTAATTAGTGCTATTTTTTTTTTCATTATTATCTTATAAAATTAAGTAGATTTAATTTTATACCAAATTGTATCCTATGTACGACAATATAATTAAAGAAGATTTAAAATTTATATTAAAAAATGTAAATCTAAGAAAATTTAATAATTCAAATGTATTAATATTGGGAGGAAACAGTTTTCTTGCTACATATATCCAAGCTTCCCTAGATTATGCAAATAATAATAACTTTAAATGCAATATTACATCTGTATCATTAAACAATCCAAAAAGTCTTTTTAAAGAAATTTATAAAAATTCTAAGAGAATTAAATTTATTAAAGCTGATATAAATGATTTAAAAAATATAAAAATAATTTTAAAAAAAAAATTTAATTATATATTTCACTGCGCGACATATGGTCAGCCGAAAAAATGGGATGAAAACCAATTTAGTACAATTAATTTAAGCACTAAGATTCTAAAAATTATACTTGATTATTCGTTAAAAAATAAAACTAAGATTTTATACTTTAGCTCAGCAGATGTTTACTCTGCAAACGATAATAAAAAAAAATTAATAGATGAAAATGATAAATTGGGTCTTCCGGAATTTTCAAATAGAATTATCTACTCAGCATCAAAGATAATTGGTGAACAGCTTTGTAAAATTTATAAAAATAAGGGAGTAAGAGCGTACGTGGTTCGACCAGGGCACACCTATGGACCGGGTCAGGATGTTAATGATCAAAGAATTATTTCTCAATTAATAAGAAGAGGAATTTTTGAAAAAAATATTTATTTAATGGACAATGGAAGAAGTGTAAAAACATGGGGTTATATAGCCGATATTACAATCATGTTTTTAAATATTATTACAGAGGGAAAATCTTTAATTTATAATACTACTGGAAACAATTTTGTGTCCATTTATCAATTAGCTAAAATTATCTCCCAATATTTCAAGAATAAAAAAATCGTAATCAAGAATAATAAGATTTCAAATAGTTATATTGGCTCAGGTCATGATAAAATAAAATTATCATCAAAAAAATATTTTAATGAGTTTAAAAAATTTAAAACAACAAATTTTGAAACTGGAGTGAAAAGATTAATTAAGTGGAATATCAATAACTCTAAAATAATTTCATCATTAAATTAGAACGCATATTAATTAATTAAATATTAAATACTCATTTAAATTATAAGAATAGACTTTCTCATGATTACGAAATAATAAATTAAGACAGATCTAAGTTGAGAATGATTACAGAAAAATTTTTTATAAACAACACTCTATCAAAGTATTTATTTTTTTTATTACCACTATCTTTTTGTATAGGCCAAGCTGCAGTAAGTTTTGTATTTTTATTTTTTGTTATTATTTTTTTTTTAATAAAAAAAAATACATCTTTTTTTTATAATGATCCTATTAAAATTATTTTAATATTATATTTTAGTTCTTTAATTTTAGGTTCCTTTTTTAGCATAAATATAAACGTATCTTTATATAATGCAGTAACATATATCAGATTTTTTATTTTTTTTTTATTTTTTCATTTGTTTGAAAACTTTTTTAAAAAAAAAATACAAACATCTTTTTTTTTATGGTCATTTTTTTTGGCATGTATAATAATTTTAGATGCTTATTTTCAATATTTTAATCCTTTAAAAGAAGATATTTTTGGTTTTAAAGCTGACGAAATACATGGGGAAAGATTAACTTCCATTTTTGGCAATGAATTAATAGTAGGTTCCGTATTATATTATTTATTTTTTACTTCTTTATTTTTTTTTATCATTTTTATTAAAGATAAGATGAAAATGTATAAATTCATTAGCAATATTATAGTTATAATTATTATAATTCTTTATTTAGCCGCAGTATTTCTTTCAGGGGATCGAATGCCGTTCATAATGACTATTGGAACACTCTTTTTTTTATTTTTTTTTTTAAAGAATTTTAAATTAAATTTAGCTGCCGCTTTAATTATATTTATAATTTTTTTTATCTTTCAATTAAAAAATAATAAGTATTTCTTTGATAGATATAGCATTTTTATTAAAGAAGTTTTACCCGTAGAAAAAAAAATTAATAATACTGTCGAAAAAAGAAATTTTTTTGACAGTCAATGGGGAGCTCATTTTTTAACAGGGTATGAAATATTCAAGAATAACCTTTATTTTGGGATTGGTTTAAAACAGTTTAAAGTAGAATGCTCAAGCAATGCATATGAAAATATAGATTCAAATTTCCGCACTGGAAGATGCAGCAGTCATCCTCATAATTTATATATTGAAATGCTATCAGAGACTGGAATTATAAGTACGTTGATCTTTGTGTCTTTGATAATTTATTTTTTTATAAGATGTTTAAAAGTTTTATTTAATAAAAAAATTAAACCTTATTATAACAGTTATGAATACTTGTTATTTGTTTCATTTTTTGTAGTGAATGTTTTTACATTTTTTCCAATAAGATCTAGTGGAAGTTTTTTTTCTAATTTTGCAGGTTCGTTAATATGGTATAATTTTTCTTTTTTGTTTATTTATTTAAAGCACTTTGAGAACAGTATAAAAAAAAATTAAAAATTATCTCTATTTGAAAGCAAAGGTTTTTGCGTAGGCCATTTAATATTTAACTTTTTATTGCGCCAAGAAAAAGTTTTCTGTTCTTTATAGTCTAGATATTTCCCGTTGTATGCGAATTGATATAAAATTATTGAGTCTTTATGGCAATAAAACGAATTTCCATACTTTGGTGGTATTAGTATTGATGTATTTTTTTTTTCATCAAGATTAAAACTAATAGATTTATAAATATTTTTTTTATCTTTTTCATCTAAACATGTAACAACATGAAATATCTTTCCTTTAATACATGATAATAATTTCCATGTTTTGGTATCGTAGTGTATCCCCACTAAAACATTTTTCTTTCTAAAATTAACTTTACAATGGTTAAAATTAAGATTTCGAGGTAAAATTTTTTTTTCTAATTCTTTATTAAAATTAGTGTAAATATATCCTCTTTGATCTATATATTTAGATGGTTTTATTATTTTAATTTTTTTTAAAACTCGATGGCTGCTAATTTTATAATTTAATTTCATTTATTTTATTAATTTTTATATGTATTTAAAAAATAATACTATTATAAATACAAAAAAAGAAATTCTTAAAACATCCTATTTATCTAAAGAAGGACACGTAGCTAGCAGTTTTTCTGTATTAAATATTTTAAATGTTTTAGTAAAATATTTTTTATTCAAAAATCGAAAATATTTAAATAATTTTATTTTAAGCAAAGGACATGCATCTTTAGGATTTTACGCAATTTTAAACCAAGAAAAATATATTTCTGATAATAAATTTTATAAGTTTGCAAGTTTTAAAAGTCAATTAGGTGGACACCCAAAAAGAAACGAAAGTATATTTACTACTGCCTCAACTGGTTCATTGGGTCATGGATTGCCTATTATCACTGGCATGGCATTTGTTTCTAAAAATCTACATAAAAAAAATAAAAAATTTTTTGTTTTAATGGGGGATCAAGAATGTAATGAAGGTACAATTTGGGAATCTTTATTGCTTTGCTGTCATTACAAATTAAATAATATTACAATTATCATTGATAGAAATTTTTCCAGAGAGAGCGATCTTTCGTTAGGAGATTTAAGTAAAAAATTATCTATATTTTCAAAAAATATATTTAAAGTTGATGGCCATGATGAAAAAAAATTATTATATTTATTTAATAAAAAAAATAAATCCCAGACACCAAAAATAATTATTGCAAATACCATAAAAGGTTTTGGATCTAAAATAATTGAAGGCGATAATTCTTGGCATCATAAGTACCCTAAAAACAAATTAGAATTAGAACAACTTGCAAAAACAATTAAATATTAAAATATGAGAGAAGTTTTTCCTAAATTTATTGAAGATTGTTTAATTAAAGATAAAAAAATATTTGTTTTGTTGGGCGATATAGGAGTTCATAGTTTTCGTAATGTTTTTAATAATTTTGAAAAAAATATATTAAATATAGGAATTCTAGAGCAAACTATGGTTGGTTTTTCGGCTGGTTTAGCAATTGAAGGTAAAATACCCTTTGTTCATACTATTGCTCCATTTATTGTTAATAGAGCTTATGAACAAATAAAAGTCGATCTTTGTTACCAGAATTTAAATGTAAATCTAGTCTCAGTTGGGGCTTCATTAGATTATGCAGCTCTTGGCTCGACCCATCACTGCCCTGAAGATGTTGCTATTTTATCTAAGTTACCAAATATAAAAATTTACTGTCCTGGAAATGCAGTGGAATTTTATAATTTGTTAAAAAACTATTCATTACCTGGTCCAAAATATTTTAGAATAACTGGTAGCAGTCATAAACTTAAACTTAACATAAAGAATAATGCTGCGATTTTAAAAAAAGGAAAGAAAGGAACTATAGTAGTTGTAGGAAATGCTCTGCGGTTTATAGATGAATATTATCAAGAATTAGATGCTAATATTATTTACCTTAATTGTGTAAAACCGATTAATCAGCAAGTTTTGATTGATAATTTCAATGAAAATTTAATAATTATTCAAGATTTTTACATTGGATCAATTACTAGTGAAATCATTAATATTTATAAAAATAAAAAATTAAAGATATTTGAAATAGGTTTACCAAATAAATTTTTTTTAAATTATGGGAGCGCCCAACAACATTATACTTATTTACAATTAGATAAAAAAATTATCAAAAAAAAAATTTTAAAAGTATTGAGAAACTAGTTGGTTGCGGGGCTTGGATTTGAACCAAGGACCTTCAGGTTATGAGCCTGACGAGCTACCAGACTGCTCCACCCCGCGATTTTTATTAAAACTATTAATATTTGTATATAAAATTTAATATATTTTATGTATCAATGTATAAATGATTTTAAAAAATTATTCAAAATATAACTATCCTTTATTATCGAATACTCTTTCGAAGGAAGACATTAGTTCAGCTAAAAAAGTGTTAAATAGTCGCCAAATTACAATGTCGAATATAACTTATGATTTTGAAAAAAAATTTGCTAAATATTTAGGTGTCAAATTTGCTTTAATGGTCAATTCTGGATCGTCAGCAAACTTATTAGCAGTTTCTCTTTTGGCAAATCCACAAAGAAAAAAAAGACTATTACCAGGAGATGAGGTGTTAATACCCGTTGTTTGTTGGTCAACATCTTTATGGCCCATAATACAAAATGGCCTTAAACCAGTTTTTGTTGATGTAGATTTAAATAATTTAAATTTAAATTTAGAAAAATTAAAAAAATCTTTAACAAAAAAAACAAAAGCAATAATGTGCGTACATGTTCTTGGTTTGTGTGCTGATATGGGTTTTATCGTAAGTTTTGCTAAGAAACATAATTTACTTATAATTGAAGATACATGTGAATCTCTTGGTTCTAAATTTAAAAATAAATTACTAGGATCCTTTGGAACTGTTGGCACTTTTTCTTTTTACTATTCTCATCAAATTACATCGGGTGAGGGGGGAATGATCGTTAGTAATTCAAAAGAAGATTATGAAATTTTACATGCATTAAGAGCACATGGATGGTCAAGATGCCCAACTAATAAAAAAAAAATTGAAAAAAAATACTCACATTTAGATCCTAGATTTATTTTTATTAATTCAGGTTACAACGTTAGACCAACTGATATTCAAGCTGCAATTGGCTTAAGTCAATTTCGGAGAAAAGAAGTTTTTAAAGAAAATAGAAAATATAATAGAGAATTAATAATAAATAATGTGATAAAAATGAGCAAATTCAACAATCAGATTAAATTTATTAATAGTGAAGAGAAAATACAACCAAGCTGGTTTGGCTTACCAATTTTAATTGATAAAAAGTATATTAAAAAAAAATTTAAATATTTGGAATATCTCAACTCTAAAGGCATCGAGACTAGGCCAATAATTAGTGGGAATTTTATAAATCAACCAGCAATAAAATTATATAAATTAGATAAAGTAAATAAAAAGAAATTTGATAACGCTCAGGTAGTTGAGGACTTAGGTTTTTTTATCGGTCTTCATACAAACAAAATAACAAACTATTTGTCAAAATATATAGCTTTTCACCTCCTGAAAATTGATGAGATATAAATTCTTAAATTGTATTTAATAAAGCAATGTTTGGCCTAGATAATAATTTTATCTTACTTTTTTTTTTAATTTTATTTTTAGGATTATTATTAAATTATTTACTAATTAAAAATTATAAAAAACTAAATTTGACAATTTTTTTAGACTCCGATTTTAAAAAACCTCAGTCATTTCATAGAGAAAATATATTGAGAATTGGAGGTCTTTCTTTTTATATCATATTTATTATCATTTTTTTTTTAAATTCTAAATCTTATTATGATTTATTTTTTTTATCTTCTGCTTGTTTTTTTATAGGGTTAATAGATGACATCAAATTATCAAATTCACCTAAAATTCGCCTTATGCTTTTGTTATTTTCGATTAATTTGATAATTTTTATTTTTAATATTGAAACGCCAAAATTTTACATTTTTAATTTAGATGCGTTACTATCAAAGTCGATCTTCTTAAATATTTTTTTATTATCAATTTGTTTTTTAATAGTCATTAATGGTTCTAATTTTATTGACGGATATAACGGACTACTAATAGGACAATTTTTTATAATTTTGGTTATAATAAATTTTATAAATTATTATTATTTTAATTATGAATTACTTTTTTTTGGTATTGCTTTTTTAGCATTAAGCATTTCTCTTTTGTTTTTCAATTTTCCAAAAGCGAAGTTATTTTTAGGGGATTCAGGATCATATTTAATTGGAGGTATTTTGTCTTGTCTATTAATTAAGACCTCAACTTTGACAAAATTTTCGATTCCTCCGTTTTTTTTTGCTTGCATTATTTATTATATTTTTTTTGAAGTAGTTTTTTCATTTTTTAGAAAATTAATACTTGAGAAAAAAAATCCGTTTTATCCAGACAATAAGCATTTACATATGTTGTTATTTAAAATGTTTAAAAAAAATAATGTTTTGATTAAAGCAAATTATAAAACAGGACTATGCATTAACTTTATTTATTTAACATCTTTGCTTCCATTAATTTTTTTTTATAAAAATTTATTTTTGCTTAAAATATATTTTTTTTTATTATTAGTATTTTATTTAATTTTATATTTCACTATGCGTTATAAGTACTTAAAAAAGTAAATTAATTAAATTATGTCTATTAGAGTTTTAGTTTCAGGTGGAGCCGGATATATTGGCACTATACTTTGTCATTATCTTTACGATAAAAAAATTGATTTTGCTGTAATTGATAATTTATCAAATTCATCCTTAAAATTTTTTAAAAAAAATTTTATTTTTTATAAAGGCAATATCAATGATTTGGCAATTCTAGAAAAAATATATCAAGAATTTAGACCTACACATATTTTGCATTTGGCAGCTAGTATTGATGTTAATGAATCCGAAAAAGATAAAAAAAAATATTATAATAACAATGTATTGAATAGTAAAAAATTTATTAATTTTTATATCAAAAAAAATATTAAGAATTTTTTATTTTCATCTACAGCAGCAGTGTACAATGTTAACTCGAATAAGAAAAAAGAGTATTATAAACAAATCCCAGCCAATTATTATGGTCATACAAAATTGTTAATTGAAAATTTTTTATTAAAAAAAAAACTCAAAAATAAATTAAATATAAAGATTTTTCGATTCTTTAATGTTGTTGGTGCTGATAAAAATTTAAGGGCAGGAAATGTATCGAAAAAATCAAAACATTTATTTAATAATCTTTGTAAGTCTGTTTTTAAGAAAAGTATTTTTTATATAAATGGAAAAAATTATAATACTAAAGATGGGACTTGTATAAGAGATTTTATTGACGTTAACGATTTAGTTAAAATTATTATTTTTTTTATTAAAGAAACAAAAAATAAATTTTCAATTTTTAATATAGGTACTAATAAAGGATATTCTGTTTTAGAAGTCCTGTCTTCTTTTAACAAAATTTTAAAATGTAAAATTGCTTATAAATATGTAAGCCACCGAGTAGGCGATGCTCCTAATTTAGTTTGCGAGAATAAATTACTTCGTAAATTTTATAATTATAAATTTGCAAGCTTTAACAATTCAGTGAAGTTGCATTATTTATTCTATAAAAAAAATTATAAAAAATTTATTTGATATCTCTAATTAATTTTTTATTTTAGTATTATGAAGATTTGTGAAAATATATATTTACCCGTCTATGGGGTAATCCAAGCTAAATAAGCTAATAGCGGATTTTTATTAAAATATTTTAACTTGAAAGATATTATTTTTAAATATAATACACTATTGCCTGGTGATTATTGCAAAGGAGTAACACCCGATCCCATTCCGAACTCGGCAGTTAAGCCCTTTAGCGCCAATGGTACTTTGTCTTAAGGCACGGAAGAGTAGGTCGTTGCCAGGCTTTAAAAATCCTTCTTAAATTTTAATGAGAAATATTTTAGTTGTTACAGGGGGCGCAGGATTTATAGGATCTAATTTAATTTCTGAACTTTTAAAGTTTAAAAAATATAAAATTATAAGCATTGATAATTATTCATCTGGTTTATTTAAAAATCATTTTAAAAATAATAGAGTTAAGTATTTAAAAGGAAGTACCAAAAATATAGAAATTTTGTTAAAAAGTTATATTGGTAAAATTCACAGTATTTTTCACTTTGGTGAGTTTGCAAGAATTTATCAAAGCTTTAAAAAAATAAATGAGTGTTTCTCATCTAATATTGAAGGAAGCTCAAATGTATTTAATTTTGCATTAAAGAATAAGATTAGATTAATTTATTCTGCAACATCTGCAAGTTTAGGAAATAAAGGGGAAGACATGAACTTATCTCCCTATGCCTTTTCAAAAGCTAAGAACTTAGAACTTTTGGAGAATTTAAAGAAGTGGTTTAATTTTCGATATGAAGTTGTTTATTTTTATAACGTGTATGGAGAAAGACAAATTTGCAAAGGTGACATGGCAACAGTTGTTGGCATATTTGAAGATTATTTTAAAAGAGGAAAAAAATTACCAGTAGTAAGGCCAGGAACGCAGGTTAGAAGATTTACTCATGTTTTTGATACGGTCAAAGCTTGTGTTTTTGCATGGAAAAGAAATAAATGTAAGCATTATTCAATTGCAAGCAAGCAATCTTATAGCATTATTGAACTCGCAAATTTGTTTAAAAGAAAAATTAGATATTTGCCCCCTAGGAAAGGGGAACGTTTTGCCTCAGC
>JACCDP010269917.1_pt1 | contig 27594 bp, 21 predicted proteins | sample 7445841 | NCBI WGS metagenome assembly JACCDP01 (sample SAMN15323441, study PRJNA562643) | freshwater metagenome | isolation source: river surface water | place: USA:Blue River Watershed | collected 2017-08-17 | reverse complement strand
GAGCCTGATGCCTATGCGGCCGGTGAAACTTATTTGCCCGAGGGCCTGGGGGAGCCGGGTTGGTATCAGCCCACACCGCGTGGGCTGGAAGGGAAGATTGCGGAGAAGCTGGCTTATCTCAGAAGGCTGGATGCAGAAGCGAATTCAACCGAAAAGAAAAAATAAACTGATCGTGGCCCAGCTTTCGCATTGATTTTGTCGAGCCTATTTTTTGTGAATACTGCATGCTCGCCGCTCAGTTAAGGTGCGCTACACCACGCGGTAAATCTTTCACCCCGTTCTAATTAGTGCTCGTCGAAAGCGGGCTCCGCATGCAAGCGTATACCCAATGCTCGTGTAACTTTAAGAATGGTCGCGAAGCTGGGGTTGCCCTGACCAGACAACGCTTTGTAGAGACTCTCTCGCCCCAGCCCGGTATCGTGCGCCAATTGAGACATACCCTTGGCGCGGGCAATATTGCCTAGTGCTTTGGCGATGAACGCCGCATCGTCACCGGCTTCCTCGAAGCAGGCCTCCAAATACATCGCCATGTCTTCGGGCGTTTTCAGGTGTTCTGCGCTGTCCCATTTTTTCAGTGCTGGCTTGTTCATGTTTTATCTTCCAGTTGTCGGGCTTCTCGAATTGCCATCTCAATGTCAGCCATCTGCGTAGATTTATCACCTCCTGCAAGGAGAATTACCACATCTAACCCACGAAGCGAGTAGTAAATGCGATAGCCTGGCCCGTGTTGGAGTCTCATTTCAAAGACCTTTTCTCTTATCGGTTTGTAGTCGCCAAAGTGTCCATCTTCAATCCTGTCGATGCGTGCCTGTATTCGTCGCTTTGCGCTCTGATCACGCAGAGCCCCAAACCAGCGGTCAAACCGATCAGTCGTGTAAACCAACGGCATAGATGAATGTATAAAATGGGATACAGTTTGTCAAGAATTGGTTTCTGTTGTTTTTGCGTTTTTGAGCAAACTTGAACGTTAGCGATTGAGTTCCGAGTGGCGCAAAGCATTTTTTTGAATTTTGTGAATTGGGAGACAGAATTGGCCGAGATCCTCAGGCGGATAAAATCCTCAGCCACCCTTGATACAATCTCACCTTTGCCCAGCAAGCCCCACATTCCCATGATCGACATCCAACTCCTCCGCAAGGACATCACCCACGTCGCCGAGCGCCTGGCGCAGCGCAAATTCAAGCTGGATGTGGCTGCTTTCAATGCCCTCGAAGCCGAACGCAAAGCCATACAGACCCGTACCGAGGAGCTGCAGTCGCAGCGCAATTCCCTGTCCAAGCAGATCGGCATCCTCAAAGGCAAAGGCGAAGACACCACTGCTGTCATGAATCAGGTGGCTGGTCTGGGAGACGAACTCAAGGCCTCGGCAGATCAGCTGGAGATTGTGCAAGCCAAACTGTCCGACTTCATGCTCGCCATCCCCAACCTGCCGCATGAGTCCGTTCCTCATGGCGACGATGAGCAAGGCAATGTTGAATTGCGCAAGATAGGTACACCGCGCACGTTTGATTTCGATGTCAAGGATCATGTCGATGTCGGCGCGCCACTGGGGCTGGATTTCGATACCGGCGCCAAACTGTCCGGTGCCAGATTCACCGTCATGAAAAACGGTATCGCACGCATGCATCGCGCGATAGCGCAGTTCATGCTCGATACGCACACCGCCGAGCACGGATATACCGAGTGCTACACGCCTTACATCGTCAACAGTGACACGCTGCGTGGGACTGGCCAGCTACCCAAATTCGAGGCAGATCTTTTTGCGGTCAAAAAAGGTGGCCAGGAAGGCGAGGGTGAAGCGCTCTACCTGATTCCTACCGCTGAAGTCTCATTGACGAACTTCCTGCGCGACGAGATCGTCCCTGCCGAGCAGCTCCCCATGCGCATGGTTGCGCACACCCCTTGTTTTCGTTCCGAAGCCGGCAGTCATGGTCGGGATACACGTGGCCTGATCCGGCAACACCAGTTCGATAAAGTCGAGATGGTGCAGATCGCCCATCCCGATCACTCATACGCGCAGCTGGAAGAAATGCTCTCTCATGCAGAGAACATCTTGAAGAAACTCGGCTTGCCCTACCGCGTCATTACACTGTGCACTGGCGATATGGGTTTTGGGTCAACGAAAACCTATGATCTTGAAGTCTGGCTGCCTGCACAAAACACTTATCGAGAAATCTCGTCGGTTTCCAATTGCGAAGCCTTTCAGGCCCGTCGCATGCAGGCACGTTTTCGAAACGCTCAGGGCAAGCCAGAGTTACTGCACACGCTGAATGGGTCCGGACTGGCGGTTGGCCGCACGCTGGTCGCTATTCTGGAGAATTACCAGCAAGTCGACGGCAGTGTCGCAATTCCCGAAGTGCTGTGGCCCTATATGGGCGGGGTCAAGGTGCTCAATCCCTGATGGGGGCGTCCGGCCGAGTTTCGCCGGGCAAGCGAGTTCTGATACAATCGCGGTCTTTCGGAAATACCCGTTTTCGACCCGGAGAGGTGGCAGAGTGGTCGAATGTACCTGACTCGAAATCAGGCGTAGGTGCGAGCCTACCGTGGGTTCGAATCCCACCCTCTCCGCCAATAGGTACTCCAAAGAACTCCAGTAAGCTCTAATAAGCAGAACGGATTCCCCAAAAAGCCCAGCAAATGCTGGGCTTTTTGTCTTTTGACCGACTGGTAACGGTAAAAGGTGTCGCGGGAAAAGCCCATCGAGCTGATTCACAATAAAGTCATCTGGGTGTGTGGCCTCAAGACCAAGAGGACCCAAGATGGTATCCGGGAAGGGTTTCAAGTTTGATGTCACGATGCAGTCAGCATGTCCGGAAAGTGCTGCTGCGTTGACATGCTCATCTTCCGAGTCTGGCAGATCGCGACTTCTTATTAGCATTTCATACGCGGCTGGGTGACCTTCCCAGTCCGGCGCAGCAATGCGCATCGCATCGCGAAGGTGCTCCAATTTTTCGCTTGGTTTATCGTGATCCCGGATGGCCGCATTGAGCCACTCTGCATCGATACAAGCTGTCCACCTTGCGGTGCAGAGACCAGCCACATGCAGACTGATCAGCGCATCGGCAACAGCAGGGGGAACAAAACGCAGGCATCCAGGACCGCGGTGTAACGGGCACTGCCTGCCATGAGTAATTACCCCAGCCCAATGTCTTGCGCACTGTCGGCACGCTGCTGCAAGGCATCCTCCTGCCGTTCCTGCATATTCCGTTTGTACAAACCGATAGGAACTTCTGCCCGCCTACTTGCAGCTAGGGCGCGTTTACCTGGAGATTGGAGCTTGTGTCTTGGGGATCAGTCACAGCGAAGATTTTCATTCCGGAAATATATGTTTTCAAATTGGGGCTTTACTTTTGTAGTCGGTCGAATACAATGAGGGCATGTACGAAATCAAGCCGCTCCCCCAATTCGCAGATTGGCTCAGTCAGCTTAAAGACCCGATGACTAGGGCCCGGCTAGTGCGGCGATTGGAAAAGGCGGAGCGTGGCTTGCTTGGAGATGTAGCGCCTGTCGGTGAGGGTGTCAGTGAGATGCGAACACTTCGGTGCCGGCTGGCGTATGTACTACATTCAACATAATGGGATGCTGATAGTGATGCTCGGTGGAGGTAGTAAAGCAACCCAAAGTGCCGATATTGCTAAAGCAATTGCCTTATCCAAGACGATCGAGGAGTAAACAATGAGTAAAAAAATTCGAATAACCGATCTGCCTAATTTTGATCCTGCCGAATATTTAAAAGACGATGCAGATATTGCTGCTTATCTTTCTGTCGTTATTGAGGAAGGTGATGCAGGAGAACTTGCTCACGCACTTGGTGTGGCAGCGAGGGCCAGAGGTATGGCACAGATTGCAGAGGAAACTGGCATTGGTCGCGAGGCGCTATATAAGGCGCTCAGGGCCGATGCGCAACCGCGTTTCGACACCATTTCCCGCGTCTGTAAAGCACTGGGCGTGAAGTTGGTGGTTCAGCCTATGGGTGCATGATATATATCCACACAATATGCGGATATATTTGCGGATACCCGCAAGCGGGAATGAATAAAATCAATGTCTTGGCTCCATTGATCTCGCCACAAAAGTTGCTGGGATTATTTAACCAGCGCTTCCTTAACACGCGATCAAGGTCACCTTGCTCCTGGAGTGAGGTGACCTGGAAAAACTGTGTCACCTTCAATCGTCGAAATATAAAAGGGAGTGGTGGTCAGACAATCAGGTAATATGCCCACCTTGGCATTCTCGTCATCTTTTTCCTTGGGGGTGGGTTTGGAGCGTTTTACAATTTCACTTGATGATGATCTCGCTGCGGATTTTGATCATCTTATTGAGCACATTGGCTACGAAAACAGATCTGAGGCGGTCAGAGATCTGATTCGTCAAGCGCTGGAGAAATTAAGGCAAGAATCAAAGCAAGCCAAGCACTCGATTGCTGTGGTCAGCTACGTCTACAACCACCATGAAAAAACTATGGCCGATCGCTTGATCAATGTGCATCACGATCATCATGACTTAGTGATTTCCAGCACCCACGTACACCTCGACCACGACAATTGCTTAGAGGCGGTATTTTTGAAAGGCAAGACAGACGATGTCAGGCATTTCGCAGGACATTTGACGGCCATGTCGGGTATTCGCCATGGGTCTATGAACCTGATTTCTGCAGATGTGGCGGCAAGCAAGCACGCTCATGGTCATGGCGGTCATCACACTCATACCCACTTAAAGCCCAAAAATTAATTTTTTTACGCTAGAAAATTAAAATCCCACTAGGTCGAACGTATTTGCTTCAGCTATTTCCGGTTAAAGAATCGATTGGCCGACAATGCGACGCCAATGGCAATGAAAAGATTCAGTAAAAATACCGGCGAATCCGTTAAAGAATGATTTGAATGATCTGACACAAGTCCGTGTGCTGACGCGGCGCTAGCGCCGAGTAAAGCAAGCACCCCGACAAAGCAAGTTCTGTAGTTAACAGCCATTCCATTTCTCCCAAGTCAATCGAGCGTTCAGCCTGCCAAGTCAGCTTTTCAGCAGGATGAAAATTAATGCGGTGGGTTGTCAAACTAAACCCCATCGAAACACTGGTTTGTTGTGACGAATTGAGTTTGCTTCTTACACTTGAGAAATGCAAGCAATTTGTATGAAGTTTTATAAAAATCTTCTTATGTGCTGCAACAATGGTAATTTTGGTGTCAATCAGGACTAATTTTTGACATTTTTAATAGAATTTTCTGTGACCATGATTGTATGAATTATTTATAAGTCGTAACATTGGCGGCAGAAAACAATCCAATAGAAGTCACGCCACAACAATGAAAACAGCTCCCTTGCCCCCCAAAACCCTTCTGGCTGGATTGATCAGTTCAATGATGCTTGTGAATGCTCATCTGGCATTCGCTGACGACATCCGCAGCCTGCCACCCGTTGAGGTGGTGTCGCGCTATAGCCTTCTTGGGGTCGGTGATACCGCCAACGAGGGGGCTGCCGGTCAATTTCAGATTGATAACAGGGTTGTCGCACGGACGGGTGAGGTCTTGGAGGTTATTCCTGGTTTGATCGTCAGTCAGCACAGCGGTGAGGGGAAGGCAAATCAGTACTTCTTGCGGGGTTTTAATCTCGATCACGGTATTGATTTCAAGATGTCACTGGATGGCATGCCCATCAATCAGCGCAGCCATGCTCATGGTCAAGGTTGGGCTGATCTTAATCCCCTCATTCCCGAGTTGATTTCCTCAATCCACTATCGTAAAGGCCCTTATTACGCTTCGGAAGGGGATTTCGCGAATGCTGGTTCTGCAAATATTTTTTACACTGATACTCTTGAAAAAGGGCTGGCAAGCTTTGGTCTAGGCCAAAATGGATTTGCGCGAACATTGATTGCCAACGCGCCAAAGTATAACGAGGGCAATTTACTGTATGCCCTTGAGTTGTCGCATTACGATGGTCCCTGGGATAATCCAGATAACTACAAAAAATACAATGGTATCGTCCGTTATACAGAGGGAAGCAGCGCTAAAGGATTCAATATTACTGCCATGGCCTACTCTGGAAAATGGAACTCAACCGACCAGATTCCGTGGAACGAATATAAGGCAGGAAGCATATCTCGTTGGGGTTCGATGGACACTACCGCCGGTGCTACGGCCCATCGGTACAGCTTATCGACAGAATGGCGTCAGCCGGTTGATGGTGGATCAGTGCTCGCGCAAGCCTACGTAATTAATAATTATCTTGATCTTTATTCAAACTTTGAATATTCGCCAGCGAGCCAATTTAATCAACGCGACAGTCGTGTCACCACGGGCTTTAACTTGGCGAGAACCTGGGATATCGCTGGTCTAGGCAAGGAAGCAACGAACACACTTGGCGTCCAGGTGCAAAACGACAATATACATAATTCACTCAACAGCACGACTGCACGAGTTCGTAACTCTACCTGTCAATTGCCTGATTCTGCTGTTTGTAGGAGCGACCATATTGGCCAAAGCAGTATAGGTCTATATGCCGAGAACCATGTTCACTGGAATGACTGGCTTCGTACGGTTGCCGGGTTACGTGGTGATTATTTTCGCTTCAAAAATGTCGGCTTGAGTGACTCAGCTAACACAGCGACGGTGAATGATTTTATTGCAAGCCCCAAGCTAAACGTCGTGTTTGGACCGTGGAGTAAAACGGAGTACTACTACAGTATTGGCAATGGTTATCACTCGAATGATGCACGAGGAGTGACCATAGGATCCGGTACCAGAGCAGATGGTTTGGTCAAGACATTTGGTCAAGAGGTTGGTATTCGAACGGAAATCATAGAAGGACTTCAAACAACTTTTGCAGTTTTCCAGCTTGATAATGCATCTGAAATTGTTTATATCGGCGACGAAGGTGTTACGGAAGACTCGGGGCGTAGAAGCAGACGTACTGGATTCGAATTCAATAATTATTTCAAAGCAAATAAATGGCTGACCATCGATGCTGACTTTGCTTATTCGCGCGCACGTTTCCGTGATTCAGCTGCATCGGGTAACTACATCGAGGGTGCGGTAGAAGGTGTTGCTTCGGTTGCTGCAATCGTTGATAACGGTGGTCCTTATAGCGGTTCTTTGCAGTTGCGTTACTTTGGGCCACGACCGCTAACTGAAGATAACTCGATTCGATCAGATGGAACGACAACGGTCAACGGCAAGCTCGGCTACCGAATAAATAAAGACACCAAGATCGAATTGATAGGCTTTAATCTGCTCAACAGTCAGCATTCAGCGATTGACTACTATAGCGACTCTTACACTTTTAATGGTGTGAGCGGTCAAAGCGGTAGAGTATTCCACCCCATCGAGTCGCGCAGCTTTAGAGCAATGCTGATTACGCGTTTTTGAGGATTTTCCGGATGCGAACTTGTGGTGATAATGCGTCAGTGCAAAGTATCTGTTTGGGCGATTGGTAGCTGAAGAATCCCCCCAACAAATGCCCCTCGCGGGGCATTTTATTTTTGCTCTGTCGCTATCGGGGATTGTCCCAAGTCTCAGCTGGGATGATGCCGTACATTGCGTTCGACTCGGTGGCGCCAGCTGCTCGCACACCGACAAAACGGCCGCTTCGGCTCACTTCACTTAACTGTTCGCCCCGCAACGTAGCGTCGCGCAGCATGCAACTGTTTGAGCCGGTGATGAAGCTGGCGATCGCTTGTACATGGGTGTTATTTGCATACATGTTTAGAGCAATATTCATTTCAGCCGACGAAACGGTATTGAGCCCCACGCAGACGACGCCCATTCGAAATGATTTTTTCGCGCGCATGGCATCAAGCTTGCGACGACGCTCTGCGGCTTCTTTCTCTGCCTTGGCCTGTGCCGCCTGCCGTGCCTCGCGTACTTTTATTGCGCCTTGTGGAGAGCCTCCCTCTTTGCGGTCGGAAATATACCTGACCACATCCGATGCGCGCTGAGAATTCGAGTAGCCTGCTTTTTGCATCTCTTCCGCGAGCTTTGCAAAACCTGCGGCATCGCCTGCACCATTGCTCGCAAGAGTTTTCAAGTCGCGCGCCGAAGCACCAATCGATGACGCAAACTGGTAATCAGCGTAGGTAGTGAATTCGGTACGCGCTGCCACCAGCTTGTCGCGCAATGATTCGGCTGAATGAATCATGTTCAATTCCGCCATCGCGGTGGGTTTGTCGCGCCGTATCGCATCCATGAGTTTGCTCACATTGGCCGGGAAATCGACGAATACGTGACAGGATGTACCTTTTTGATAATCGGCATAAAACGCCTTCAGATCCGGAAAAGTCTTAATGGCCGAGTTAATTCTTGGAGTGTCGGTCGCCTTTGCCATACTCTGTTTCATGCCCTCAGAATACGGCGCCATGCCGAGCGTGCCAAAGCCCTCGATGGCGAGCTTGTCTGCATTTTCATGGGCCAGCGAACAAATCTGTAATTCCGCACCCATCTGCCGATCACTAATGTAACCAACCGTGACCGAAACGACACTGTCGTGGCTGTTTTGCTCAGCAAGTTTTTTGAATTCAGTCATTCGTTCTGCTTGTTCTGCAGTCTTTTTCGACTGCTCGGCAGCGACTGCCTGATGCGTTGTCGCTAGCGCCTCGCCAGTGAGTTGACCAAGCACATCAAAACCGTCTCCAAAATTATTGTCGTAAGCGTTATTTACCGCCACCGAGAAATTTTCTGCTCGCATAGGGTTTACCATCACACCTGGTATCGGTACTTTTTTTACAAGATATTTTTCATCTTGTGAGCGAGCAATAACAAGATCGGCCATCTGCACTTCAAGTACGTTACGGTACCAGTTCCAGCAATCGGTCTGGTGCGAAAACTCTTTCTGATATTCGAGTTTTGGGTCATACGGCTGCATACCGAGGAAATCTATCGCCACTGGTTTGAGCCCACTGCCAAGACCGGAAAAATAGTTTTTGAGCGCTGCTGCCAAGGTTTCTCGTAAATGCACCAGGCCCTGCGATCCATAGTCTTTTTCATTGACTAATAAACATACGCTCAGACGCCTCCCAGATAACTGTTCGGGATGCGCAAGCGTATTTTTTCCATCGATATCCTTGATCATCTGCAACCAATCCGCTCCCTTTTTGACATAGATGGTCAGCGGCGCGATTTTGGCGGCATTTACAGGCCCTGCTTTGGCAGGATTGGGGGATGTTGGTTTTTCGTTGTCTCGTTTATCAGCAACCAGAAGGGCGCGTATAGACGCATCGCTGATCTTCTCTGCTCGGACAAATTTATCTTTTTCCCACACACCCTCGGAAATCACCTTGCCATCAGCGCCCTGCAAAATGCCCTTGCCCTGATAATTATTCGCGACGAACCCACCAGCATAACGTTCGCCATTTGTTTTGATGTGCAGGCCCATGCCCTGAGCATTACCCTCTTTGAACTGGCCGATATAGATCTCGCCATTCGTGAAGTTCAATGTCCCTTGGCCGTCGAATTTTCCTTTCCTGAACTCTCCTGTGTAGCTGCCATAGTCTGCGCTGGCGGAGCCAATGCAGGCGTTCCACTTGGACGGATCGTCCCCGGAGCAAGCGGGCTTGTTGTTCGTATTTTGGGCAAAGGCAGTGGAAGCCAGCACCATTGAAGCGATGGCAATTCCGGTGGTGAGCAATAGACGAGGAAGCAGTCGGGATGAAATAGACGAGATGGTGTACATGGTGGATTGGCAAAATGTAATTTATTTAATAACCATGCGAAGTGTACCGCAGTTTGATTGTTCTCGAGAGCACCGCCTAGTCGGTCGATTGTCAGTGCCGACAGATTAAATACTCGATGGCGGTATAGAAATCGGGGTACTTGATAGAAGGTCAGCCGAAATGGTCATGTTTTTCGTTGATATTGACCTGTAACAGTCCGGCGCTGATTTTGTGTGCACAGTCACTCCAATTTGGCTGATTTCTCATCAAAATCGGACACTTTTTATTTTCCTTTTGGATCAAGGTAATATGGCAAATGTGCCCAATGATGCGGGCAAGCTGATTAACGATGCCCAGTTGCCAAGCTCGCAATCAAGTAGGCCCATCGTCGAAAGTGGGCGCTGCAAACAACCGGGGCCCCAAAAGTTTTTTCGGCGTCAGGCTTCTCAAGATATTTTGGGCGTTCAGAGATTCAAACAGACACCAACCCCATTGAAATTTTTATTAACTTGCAGATCGAGACAATATGACCGCACCTGTTCGTAGTCTGCCGCCAATCCTTCAGAAGATTGAATTCCCGGTGATTGGCAGCCCACTATTCATTATCAGTAATCCCAAGCTTGTTATTGCTCAGTGTATCGCTGGGGTGGTGGGCTCAATGCCGGCTTTGAATGCGCGGCCTGCGTCTCAGCTCGATGAATGGCTGGCCGAAATTACTGAAGCTTTGGCCGCCCACGATAAAGCTCATCCAGATCGCCCCGCTGCGCCTTTTGCAATCAATCAGATCGTCCATAAAAGTAACGACAGGCTCGAGCATGATCTGCAAGTCTGCGAAAAATACAAGGTGCCGATTACGATCACCAGCCTGGGTGCGCGCGAAGATGTGAATCAGGCGGTGCATGGCTGGGGAGGCGTGGTGCTGCACGACGTCATCAATAACGTGTACGCTCACAAGGCTATTGAGAAGGGCGCCGACGGTCTCATTCCCGTGGCCGCTGGCGCAGGTGGCCATGCCAGCGTCAAAAGTCCGTTTGCCATGATTCAGGAAATTCGTGAATGGTTTGGCGGACCTGTGGCGCTTTCGGGCTCGATCGCATCGGGTGGTGCCATTCTGGCGGCGCAGGCTATGGGTGCTGATTTTGCGTATATCGGCTCCGCTTTTATTGCGACTGATGAGGCACGTGCAGCGGATGCGTACAAACAGATGATTACGACATCCAATTCGGACGATATTGTTTACAGCAATTTCTACACCGGTGTGCACGGCAATTATCTCAAGGGCAGTATCAGAAATGCGGGCATGGACCCGGATAATTTGCCGCAGAGCGATCCCAGCAAGATGAATTTCAGTACCGGTGACAGCGGCGCCAGTGCCAAGGCATGGAAAGATATCTGGGGCTGCGGACAGGGTATCGGTGTTGTGCGTGAAGTGGTGCCGGCTGCTGCACTGGTAGCGCGTTTTCAGCGCGAGTATGCCGAAGCGAAGGCGCGTATTTGCGGTAGCTGATGCTGCTTGAGCTTGCCTGATCTGTGCGGCATCACCTTGGCGAAGGTGATGCCGTTTTTATTTTCGTCTTTGCGCCAGCACTGCTTCACGTACCAATTCCAGTCGGTCATTACCAAAGTACTAGTCAGATGACACCACAGGCACGAAGGCTTTCGATGGTCGCTTCATTGATACCCCAGTCGCGCAGGATAGCTTCACTATGCTCACCTGCCGCCGCGACTGATGCGGGCGGCGCCGGGGGTGTACGAGAAAAGCGCGGCGCGGGTGCGGGCTGGGTGACGCCATCGATCTCGATAAAGGTGTCGCGCGCGCGGTTGTGCGGATGGTTGATTGCTTCATCCCAGTCGAGTACCGGTGCAAAGCAGGCGTCGCTACCTTCGAGCAGTGTGCACCATTCATCTCGGGTTTTAAGTGCAAACAGCGCCGCAGTTTTTTCTTTCAAGGTGGGCCATTCATCGCTGTCATTCTGCGCATCGAAAGCGGCATCGGTCGCGCCGATTTTCTCGCGCAGTAGCGCATAAAACTGAGGCTCGATTGCACCCACACTCACGTACTTGCCATCCGCGCAGCGATAGTTGTCGTAGTAATGTGCAGCACCATCGAGGAAATTGGCATGACGCGCGTTATCCCACATGCCACCAGCCTTGAAGCCGTAGAACATTGACGATAGCAGTGCAGCGCCATCGGTCATGGCGGCGTCAATTACCTGACCTTTACCGGTATTCTTTGCCTCAAGAAGAGCGCACACGATACCAAAAGCCAGCATCAGTCCACCACCACCAAAATCGCCAACCAGGTTGAGTGGCACGGGGGGTGGAGCATTCTCGGATCCCATCGCATGCAGTGCACCGGAGAGCGCCACGTAATTAAGATCATGACCGGCAGCTTGTGCCAGCGGCCCGTGCTGGCCCCAGCCTGTCATGCGGCCGTAGATCAGTTTGGGATTGCGTGCGTGGCAAACGTCGGGCGCCAAACCAAGACGTTCCATCACGCCGGGACGAAAACCTTCGATCAGGCCGTCAGCCCGGGCTATCAATTTCAGCACTGTCTCAACGGCACCCGGTTTTTTGAGGTCGATGGCGAGAGAACGCCGACCGCGCGCCATCACATCAAAGCGCGTGTTCAGGATGGGAAAAGTCGGTGCCTTGTCCTTGGCATGTACGCGAATCACTTCAGCGCCCATATCGGAGAGCATCATCGCGCAAAACGGTCCCGGACCGAGGCCCACGAATTCGACGATTCGCACACCCGTCAGGGGTCCGGCTTGTTTGTTCTGTTCCGTCATCAGATATCGGTCGGGCTACCGGTTTTCATTTGTTTGTTATTGATATACCCGAGCAGTCCGCGCGATCAGTCGAGAAAGTCCGGTTGCTCTTTCAGGATACGCGCATAGAGCGGCTGAAACTGAAACCAGCCGGCATAGGGAGAACCAGTCAGTGCGTAGGTTTGTTTGGCAGATTCGGGCGACACGTGCAACAGCGGTCGACCGTTGGCGGCCGCTTCTGTCATCAACTGCACCTGACAGCTGCGCTCAAAGGCGATGTACCACCAGGCGGCAGCATCGACGCTGTCACCTATCGTCAATAGTCCATGGTTTTGCAAAATCACGGCCTTGTTATTACCCAGTGCCTTGGCGATTCTGGCACCTTCTTCGAGCTCGACGGCGACACCACCAAAATCGGTGTAGACGGAATGGTCATTGTAAAAAGCACAGGCATCTTGAGTGATCGGATCGAGTGTGCGGCCAAACGCAGACCAGGATCGACCATGGATGCCGTGGGTGTGGGCGGCGGCTATCGCATCGGGGCGTGCACTGTGCACATTGGAGTGAATTGCAAACGCCGCAGCATTGACCGGGAGATTGCCTTCGACCACATTGCCGTGATGGTCGACCCGGATCAGGTTGGAGACCTTGATCTGACTGAAGTGAACACCGAAAGGGTTTACCCAGAAGGAATCAGGGAATTCAGGGTCGCGTGCAGTCACATGACCTGCGACACCTTCATCAAATCCGAATTTTGAAAACAGACGGAAGGTCGCTGCCAAACGCTGCTTGCGATGAAGCCGCTCGTCGGCCACATTGTCGAATTTAGGTGGCGAGGGCAGAGGCGGGTTGTCTTGACTACCTACCTCTGCGTGACAGGCATGCATGGCGGAGATTTTTTCGGGAGCGTTCATGATGCGGGGCTTTCTTCAGAGTGGTTGGCAGTCCAAGGTGTGGAATGCGGTTGATCAGGTCAGGGCGCCTCATGAAACACCGAAGCTGGCATTTCAAAGCGTGGCTTAACTACCCAAAGATATCAAAACCTGAGCCGATCTCAATGCTTTGCCGTGAGAATTATTGAAATTAGCGCGCCCTGAGGGGCTGGGCGCGTGATCAAGCGAGCATTGAGGCCTCAATCTGGCCTGGAGGCGCTTTGGCAGTAGCAATTTGATAAACCGTGTGCCGGGAAGACGGCAGGCGTTTTACGATCGACTTATTTTTTCTGCTCGGGCGTCGATCCAGTACCACCGCCCGACTTGCCACTGGCAGCGCCTGAAGTCGTCTCGGCCAGTGCCTGCTTGAGTGCGTCCGAGGACGGATTTTTTACCTTGCCATTGATGACATCCATCGCCGTTGTTGTTTTGCCGTAGTAGGCGCTGGTCATTCGCTCGTTATAGCGAATGTCGTTAACACCAATGGTGGCGACATTGCCGAACAATCCCTTGGTGCCTGACCATGCAACGACATCGCCTTCACCAGTGGAGCCTTGCGCAATCTTGGTCCAGTTGACGACCGTGATGCCGGCATCGGCACTCAGAGAAAAATTGTTTTTGTCGGTGAAGCGTTGAACTGCCTTCTCATTTTTGAGAACGAAGGCAATTGCACCACCCTCGGCACCAACTTGAGCGCCAATGCTGATGCCACCGATGTTGTAAAACACAGGTTCACTCCAGTCGGGACCCTGACGAACCAGCAGCACACCGGCTCCACCCTGGCCGCCGACACCGAGCGCCGCGCGGCCATACGTGGGCAATATGTATACACCTTTGGCATCTACCATCACACGTTGCATGGTTGGATCCGACTCCATGCGCTTGACGACTGCTACGGCATTGGCGACGTGCTTGTTCGCGCTGCGTTCGTACGCTTCCTGAGTTTCACGTTTTTGTACGGCCTGCGCCATCGCGGGTGCGGGCGAGGATGCAACTACAAGAAGCGTCAGGGGAACAAGGCAATTAACAATAAAGTGTGATTTCGAGTGGCTCATGAGGGTTCCTTTTCAATCTTGTCGTGATGTCGAAACAAAGATAGGGCACCCTCAATAGTCTGCTTGTATTAAGGTGATCATTTGCGCTAAATCAGCATCAGTCGCCATCTGGAATGATTAACTGCAAAGATGCAGATCTCAAATGCGAGAATGCCAGCCGCGTGATGGGAGGGAGGTAAACACATCAGTCGCATGGGGTAGCGACAAGTGAATTTTTGTTGAGGCAGGTCGAGTTATCAGCCGGGCGGTCGGATACCCAGTAATTCAAAAAATTTGTCCAGAGATCCGGCAGACGTACTGACATCGCGAATCATGTCCGGCAAGCTCAGTTGCCCGAGTTCAATAGCGCGCTGAATCATGTAGGGCGTTGGACTGTGGGGCTCTATGCGCTGCAAGTAGTCCGCGATCGACATGAGTGCGGCATAGGCTTGTTCCCGGTCCTGAATGTTAGCCAGGCTGACATTGCCTCCAACGGATGATGTCGTCGTCTGGACTTGTGCTTCAGTGGAGTTCGTCGATGCAGTGGCAGCGATGGATGCGGTGCTTTGGGCTGCATCGCCGGCACTTTGCATCTCCTTGACCTCAACAGGCGGCGGTAATTCTTTCAGCAGGCTTTGTGCCGCTTGCCGCAAGCTTGCGATGGCATCGGCAAGTTTGGACAGCGAGGGCGAATCCGCTTTCAACTGCGTGTCCAGAAAAAGCGACAGCTTTTCCAGTGTGGCTAGTGCCTGCTCAGAACGGCGATTGATTTTTTCAAGCCAGTCAGCGTCAGCAGCTTTCACGCTCTCGCGGATTGCGCGACGGTTGAGCTGTTCACCCTCCTGTGCCTTGGCGTCATCGGCACTGGGCGCGCGTTCCCAGTCGAGCAAGCTGACGGGGGTTTCGCGATGCAATATCGAGCGCAGCAACAGGGTGCTCAGCCTCAGAGTCAAGGGCAGATTGGCATTCATCCACACAAAGGGTGCGATGCGGCGCTCGGCATCATCCTCTTCGATGGCAGGCCAGGCTGTGCTCCAGTAGCGCTCCGCAATCCCCGCAATCAAGTCGAGCCCGGCACACAGTCCATCCAGACTCGCAGTGCGTACCCATGCATCGCATAACCAGCCAGCCACCTGAAAATCCTTGGTGTCGCTACCTAACAACTGTGTGCAAGCTTGCGCCACTTTACGCCAATCGGCTTTGACCAGCGGCCTCTCCCATTCCCCCATAGGGAGGTGAGGATTGTCCTCCTCGCGCAAGCGAGCGAGATCGGTGAATGCACGTTCGTAACGCATCCAGCGACCGGCAGGCTCGGCGTCCCCCAGGGGTGCCAGCAGCTGCAGCACGAGCTCATCCAAATGATCGTCAGCCATCATCGCTCCACCAAAGGCGCGCGTTCCGGGAACACGGCAGGCCAGGGCAAGGGCGCCGTCTTGCCCGCCTCGGACAGTGTGACACCAACGAAAACACGTACGGGCTTTGCTCGCAGTACGTTCTCTTTACCGTCGCTTTGCACCGGAATGTCAAACTTCAGCGCTGAGGTACGCGCATCAGAAGCTTCCGCAACGCGCAGCAACTGCATCATCTCCAGCAGTGCCCAAGGACCATCGAAACGGAATACCACTTGCTTGCGACTGACCTCGAGATGAGCATTGTCCGGATCGGCGCGCGGTATCAGCGTCGCATCATTGGCAAATCGCAGTGTCAGTCGTATCGGGTCGCCTGCTTTCCAGCGCAGCGGGCGAGGTGGGTCGCGAAGTTTCAGTGACTGATCACCCATCATGATCGTCCAATCGATAATTTTGTTGCCGTCGATTTCGGCATTGACATTGGTACGGAAACGCAGGCTCACATCATAGGCCGCCGGATGTGATGTATCGGCAGGGAACAGGGGACCGAGCAACTGTCTCACCTGAATCAATTGCGCATTGAAGTCTCGAATCGGTGCGATCGATCCTTCGGGCACGTTATTGCGTGCCAATACGTCTGGCGACACAACAGGCAGGCGTGCCAGCAATGCAGCAGTCTCCGACAAGTCGGCTGTGCTGATGGCCGCGTACTCGCTGGCTTTGATACCGCTGCGATTGCCGATGAAAGGACGACGGCCCTTGAGCAACCGGTTGAAATCGGTGGCGAAGCTCGTCCACTGCTCCACGAAGGATCGGCGATCCAGTGACAAGCAGCGGCGTGAGATTGCCTTGTGCAATTCCACATGACGATCGGCAAAATAATTATTGGGTCGCTTGGGTGGTTCATTCGCCTTGAGCACAGCCAGACAGCTATTGCTATCGAGCTCGCGACCCAGGTCGATCATGAAACGCTCCAGCTTGATGAGGCTGCCCTTGGGATCTTTGGCGGTATACAGATCGAGTTCGCGCGTGATGCCATTCCAGCGCGCCATTTCAGCGTTGTTACGCATCTCGGCCGGCAGTGTTCCGCGAAGTGTCTGCACATTGGCCGCCAGACTCTGCATTCTGGTGAGTTGCTGATTCAGATATTCGGGTACGTCCCCGCCCGCGAACAGATTGATTACCGAGCGCTGATCTGTCTTGCCATCCTCTGTCTCGTCGATCACCTGGTAGGGCCGCTCATCCAGCAATTCCTTGTTCAGGATTTGCAGACGGGCACTGGCATCATTGCCCAGTATGGTTTGCAATGTGCGCGATTCGGAATCCTGACCCAGATCTTTGAGTATGGCGATCAGACGTTTGACGTGGCCACTGGTGAGTTCGAACGAGGCCAATGAGTTCGCTGCTGCATTGCTCCGCAATTCGTCGCTATCCATCGGGCTGTAGGCACGACTGATCAAATCTGCCAGACGCAAGGCGTACTGATAATCAATGACGCTGCTGGCACTTTCCTGCATTTCGACAGGGAATTTCGGTAATTCATCAACAATGAATTTTTTGTGGCTTTCTCCCAGTCGGACCGCTTTGGTCAGTTGCTCATTATCCCAGCGAAGCAGCGTGCCACGTTGTGTGGCAACCAGTGCATCACCTATCGCGGGTGTCATGAAGGGTTGGCTCAGGAAATGCTCGATCACTGGCAGTACTGCCTGTCGGGCCTTGGATTGAGTCAGCTTGCCATTGCTGGCAACAATGACGTCACCACCATCACCAAACAGAGACATATAGCGCTGCCGCAGGCGCGCATGCTCCTGACGCTGTTTGCGGCGTATCTGTTCCACTAGCTCGGTACCGATCAATTTGTTGTCGGCAAATTGCTGTAGCATTTTTTCATGCGCCTCACCGAGATCGAGCGAGTCGCTCGTCATCCAGCTACCGTGGCCCTTGGCAAGTAAAGTTTTTTGCTCAAGCAGCGCGTCAAACAATTCTTTATATGCTCCGATCATCTCGGCACTGCTAGGGTCAGCCTGTCTGCCAAACAAATTAGTCACATCACTGAGTTTGGATTGAACCCGTTCTTCACTACGTATCAGTGGATTATCAATGAACAGCTTTTGGTTCAGTGCTTCCATGCCTTTGACAAAGCTGCATTGCGTGGCGCGCTCGATTGCCTTTTGATCGATCAGCGAGGTTTCTCTCGCAGTTGCAGTGCGAAATAGGGCGAGGCTACCTTGCAGGTCACCCGGCAATTCTGCGCCCAGTGTATCAAGCACCAGCATGCGTAATTCCCGCTGACTATCCCGGTGCAATGAATTGAGTCTTTGGATGGCTCCCACGTCAAAGCTCAAGCGATGAATTTCCTGAGCATAATTCGATAGCACATAAAATTCACTCAGATTTTCTACTGTCATCGAGCTGTGAAATGAACCTGCCGTAACCGTTGTTTTGTAAACTGGCGGATCACAATCCGATGGACCACCCGAAATCGCATACGTGTTCGGATTGCTTGGCGCATTCGTAAGCTCGGCAGTGCGACGATAAATCGCATGTTGTATGGTCTGTAATCCCAGCTCGGCAAAGTCTTGTTCGATACGTCTGTATGCGCGCAGGAGCAAATCATCAAAAATTGGCCATGAGCCTGGCATGAAAGGATTAAGCAAGCCGGTCGCACCAGAACGTACATCATCGAGCTTATGCAAAGTCCCATCATAAATACTCATATTTTTTGTGACACGTTTTGTTTGTAACTGTTCGAGTCCAATCATGAGTGAAAGTGCGGTCTTGCGATACCACTCGAAGTCAATGCGTTCACCCTTGTTGCTGGCATCCATGCGATAGGCTTTGTCGCGATTGAGCCCCTCCAGACCTTCGGCCAAGTAAGGCAGGGTGCGATTGAGTTGCATCGTACTCAAGAGGAGACCCAGACCAAAAATCAAAGGAATGCCGACTGCTACCCAGCGAAACACCCGACCCAGCAAGGGGCGCGACAGCTTTTGTGCATGCGCAGCGCGCGAAAGTCCGAACTCGGCGAATACTTTTTCATCAAGAAAATCGCGCAAGAAAAATGGCTGGTGACCGTTACCGCTTAAATAAATGCCGCGCAAGAAAAAGGGATCATGAAAGGCATTAGGTTGCATCAGCGCTTGCAGATAATCTGCAGCACCGGCACGCAATGTCGCAATGCGCGAGGGCAGCAGGAACAGATCCGCAGGTGCTGGTACATCGGTGTTTGAAGCAAACAGCTCGGCGCTGATGTCCGCGATATCTTGTTCGATCTGATCGAATGCCTGCGTAGTCCAGCTGGATTGATACATCGCCGCAGGTTGATACGGCGACGACCAGCCCAGCATGCTGTGGCGAAGTGCATCGGGGAGTGACAAGGCCAGCGTGTCAAATCCGGGCAGGTCCTCCGCGCCGGAAATGACGACATACACGGCAAAGCGCATCGCATAGCGATTTTGCGCAATCCAGATCCGGCGGCTGATGGCGTCAGCACGTTCGCGCAGACGCTCGCGGCCTTGGGGCGTGCGGTCCAGGAGCAGGCTCGCAGAGACTGACACGATCATGGAATCGAGCGGTCGCTGCGGGCGGTACTTGCCACAGAGCGCGACGAATTCTTCCCAGCGTTTTTCCTGGGCATCGGCACCGCTCGGGTCATCAAGTTGATCCGAGCTCAGTTCGACGACCACACCCCGATCAAACAAATGCCAGCGTGGTGCATCCTCGGCAGGTGTCTCGGCCTCGCTCAGCAAGGCTTGGGACAAGCCACAGGCCTCAATTGCAGGTCGTGCGCTGCTGCTTCCATCATGCAGCAGCACTACCCAGGGAATGTCGTAGCGCTTGTCATGACTGACGATATTCGCTTCGATTTTGCTGGTCGCTGTACGGAAGGAGGAACGCAGCCGCCCGATATCCAGCGCGATGCGGCGCGCACCGGCTTTCTCGCTTGATCGGTCAATCCCGTAGCGCAGTGCAATGACGAGCACTGTCAGTACTGTCACCAGCAGCACCGCGATCCAGACGATGGAGAAACTGTTATCCACGATCGCCCTCATTGGGAACAGTTTGCTTTATGTGTGCCGGCACGGCCGGCTCGAGTGCCTTGCGCACCGGCGCCGAGGTGATGCGCCATAAAACCTGAGACAAGGCCAGCAGTAGCAGCATCACACCGATGAATCCAACAAAGCCGCGACTGAAGCGGAAAAAACGAACCGGTACGATATTCGAGAGCGGGTAGCGATACGCCTGTGCCGAGAGGACGCGCTCGGCATTCGCCGGCTGGCTCGCCAGTCCGGGTGTGAGGGCAGGTTCCCGGCGATAGATTTTTCTGAAGAGCGCGTCGCGCAAGGGTTGCAACTGATGATCTGCCTGCGTACCGCGATAGCGACCCTCGAATCCGATCGCAATCGCAAACAGATAGAGCGGCGCCATTTGCGGCGGTGGGCCACTGGTTTCTGCGAGCAGTGCGTCAATTTGTTCAAAAATCTTGTCGCCTGAAACGCTGCTGCCGAAGAGCCTTGTTTCGATCAATGTCTCGGTGAAGCGAGATTGACCGGGCCACGGCCGCGATAGTAAAAATTCGTCTGCAATGGCGGCTTTCAGGTAGCGCAATTCCTCCACCGCAGCGCGATCCGCTGGCGCACCTATCCGCGATATCTCCATGGTTTGCGTGTCAATTTCCCGCGCCAGTTTGTCGCAGACTTCTTCTGCAGCGGCACGCGCACTGCTTGTCGCGTCATCCGACATGACGAGCTTGTTGTCGTAGCTGTCGATGATGCGCAGCACCTCGGCGACAAACAACCGCAACTGCCGCAGCAATAGCGAATCGGTGGCGACGCTCGCTGTCTGCGTCGTCGGTGTCCATGGTTCGGACGCCGGCGTCGGGATCAGTGTCGTGATCGCAGGCGTCGGTGCGCGGGTTGGAAGAGTGAGCTTGCCCATGGATGCAGACCTCAATACCCCTGCGTTCGAATGAACAGCGCCATGTTGGCAGGTCGGTTGGTACTGGCAGAGCGCCCGGAGGGACCAATGACCAGACGGCTATCAGCCTGATGCAACTCCGGCCCCGGAACGATCTCGTACAGCATCACATCCGGCAGGCTGCGCAATTGCATTTCGGGTGCTGCTGCGATGCGCGCACGCCGATAGCCCAGCACCCGTTTTTCACGCAACTCGGAAAACACATGCGCCGGTCCAATGACAGCTGCGTCCATCCATCGCTCGATTTCAGCAGGCCTTCCACCCTTGATGCCGATTACCAAGCGCTTGGTGATCCACTCTGGTCGAAGTACCAGCTCGAAAGCACCATTCATCCATTCGAGATTGATTTCGCGATAATCCTGACTGACCTCGGACAAGTTTTCGCTCAACTCTTTGAGCAGTGGCAGCAGTGTGCGATGCGGTTGTGCGTGATCGTAAGGCGGTGGCGTGATCGGCAGAGCACCTGGACGCAGCAAAGATAACGGGCCCAGCAGATTGCACAGCGCGAGATAAAGCGGGTAGGGTGAAATCACCGGACTTTGCAAATGCGCTTCCAATACCGGCAAGGCAGGCACCATGCACGAGAGTCGTTGCAACAGCAGCAGTCGCTCTGCGCGCTGCTCGGCCACCGAGACGCCCGCGGCCTGTCGCGCGACAAAGGCCGCCTTGCTTCGCAGCAGATGCACCATGTCACGAAACTGCTCGAGCAGCTCGGGTACGGCATGCAAGTCGAGCAGTGCGGGCAAGGTGTCATCCAGCTTGATCACACCATCATCTTCAAGCACGGCGCCAATAGCCATGCTGACCATGAGCGCGGGTGGCATCTGACCAGCGGCCAGTGAAAGATTGGGTATCAGGCGCGGTATGTCTGCCGGTGCCGCATCCGACACTTCATCTTCGACGGGATCAGTTTTCACTGACAGAAAACGCGGGGCCATTTCGGGCATTTTCATATTGCGCGAAACAGGCAGACACAGCCAAATCGTTTGCGGTCCCTGCGACAGCGCGTCTTTGGTCGCATCCAGACGAATGGACAGATCAATTGCCTGCGCTTCTTCATGCGAGAGGGCAATCCCCGTGCCATCCGGCAGGATGGCTTCGAGTTCCAGCACACGCACGGTGCCCGAGGCCAGCAGCGCCAGATCAAATTTCAGGCGCTTGACACCCCACGCATACGGTGTACCCGTCAGCGTATGCCAGGCAATGAGCGCATCAATACGCGCCGACTCCAACTGGAAATGCTGTGGCGAGAGCAGCATGCCCTCATGCCACTGAATGCGATCAGGACATTTCATGCGTTTGCTCCCAAAGACTGGATTGGATCATTCATTTATTTCTCCGAAGCGCTGACCGAAAAATCAGTCGCACCTAATTCAACACTGAGCTTGCCTTTGAAAGTATCGACTCGCACATTGTGTTCACCCGAGGTGAAATAGTCGGCCATGATCACGGCAAGGAATACGCGCTTTTCCGAAAAACGCTTGCCGGGCAGGGTGATGGTCGCACCCGGTACCAGTTCAAGGCTTTCGATATCCAGATCACCCGGATTGGCTTTGATCAATCCACTACGGGAAGCAAACCAGTCAGCCGCTTTCATGGTGGAGATCTTTCTGGCCAGCGCTTCATCCATGACCAGCACAATATCGACAGCCACCGGAAAGTCCCGGTTCGATCCCTCGATAGTCGTGAGCGATACCTGACTCCAGTCGGGCTTCACGCCCGGCGGGAACAGCGTATCTTTCACCGTACTGCAGCTGCCCAGACTCAGCATGAGCAGCAGTGCCAACCAGCGGGATGATGCGGCCCTCATCGCTATTTGCCTTTCCCCGGTGCGGTCGCGTTGTACATCACCGAGCTGGCCGTGGGCAGCACGACGGGTGAATAAGTCACTGCGCTCTTGTTCTCTGCCGTGGCTTGCATCCTGGCTTCGTAATCGGCCTTGGCTGATTGATGGCCCAGCACAAAGCCGAGCATGACCAGGAGTGCTACCAGCAGCACGGAACACACGGTGCAAATCATGACCAGACGTGGTGTCATCAGCAGCGTGATTTTCATGCGACCTCCACGGTCATTTGGCCGGGCATTGATACTTCTATCGATCCCCCCCAATTGCACATGAGCTTGGAGCCATCATTGAGTGCAGGCATGTTGGCGATCTGTACGGTGGGCGAGCCCGGTACCCAGGGCGCCACGGTCATGGGTATGCAAGGCATGGGCGTGAGTACACCCAAGGCGGCTGCGGTAGCAGCAGCGACCATGGGATTGGCCATGGACTGACACATACCAAAGGGCATGATGTTCATCATGGGCACGTTATCCATGATGTTGGCCGATGGCGCGCCCGACATCACGCAATTCATCGGCAGCACATTCAGCGTCCCCGGTGCCATACCGAACGAGCATTTCAACATCGCGCCTGAACAAACCAGTTTGCCCATCAGCTTCCCCTGAACAGTTTTTCGAACCGTTCCGCCATACGTGGCGCATCGCCGCCTTGCGGTTTACCGTTCTGATCAAAGCGTGCTGCATCACCCACACTCAATCCCTTGTCAAAACTGCTGCGCTCCATCACCTGTCCATTGGTCCAGTAGCGGATCATGGGGCCGTGCAGCACATTGTCTTTGTAGGTGGTGCGCTGAATCACCGTGCCATCGCTGTTCAGATCTTCAATCACGCCATCAAGCTTGCCATCCTTGTAGTGCGCAACACGAACGAGACGACCATGCGTGTAGTAGCGCGCCTCGCCTTGCAGCAGACCCTTCACAAAATTCAGTTCCGCCGCTACGTGGCCAGCGCTGTCATACACGGTGGTCAGGCCATGTGCCTGACCCTGCTCATAGTTCTGCTTCATCTGCAGACGATCATTGAAGTGATATTCACTGCTGCCGTGACGCTGCCCGTCGCTGTAGGCGGCCCGCTGCAGCAGACGGCCGTATTCGTCATAGCTCTCGGTTGGGCCGTGCAGTTGACCGCTACGCATGCTCACCGACTGACGCAGGCTGCCATCGTCCCCAACGATACGTACCGCTTCGATCGGTTGAATGCTCGAAATGTCGTCGCTCATGTTCACGTCGTACTCAATTGATTTTCACCATGCCGCCCTTGAGGGTCAGCATGCCGCCACCATTAATCTCCGCCGAGGCCGACGCTTTTCCGGCGATCGACAAGGCCTCGGCTTTCAGATCAGTACCGGCCTTGATGCCAAGAGAGGTGCCTGCCTCGCTCTTGAGTTCGGTGCCGGCCTTGATCGTGGTAGCAGTACCCGAGGTCATCGAGATTGTCTTGCCTGACTTGAATGTGATGCTGCCGGTAACATCGATGAGCAGGTCGCCAGTGACCTTGATCGTCGATTTCCCTTTGATGGTCTGCAGCATGTCCTTCGTCACCTCCAGGGTGTAATCTTTTTTGACGGTGTGCGAAAAATTACTCGTGTTTTCATGCGTCTCATCACCTGTTACTTCTACATCGCGTGTGCCACCCACCGAGTGTGATTCGTTACCCTGAGTGACTTCAATGGTGCGGTCGCCTTTTTTGATCAGATGTTCTTCCGAGCCCTTGTAGAGCGTGGTTTCGAGATCATCTTCGACATCAATTTTCAGATCGCGCTCGGCATGGAAATACAGTTCCTCGTCGCCCTTCTTGTCTTCGAAGCGGATTTCGTTGCCATGCATGCGACCTGCTTCGATAGCCGTCGTCTTTGAAATGCCGTTGCCGGTTTTGGTCGGGCGCGAGCGCAACACGCTTTGCGTTTGCTGCTTGGGTAACTCGACCGGTGTAGCGCGCTCGCCGTTGTAGACGCAACCGGTAATGATGGGACGGTCCGGATTGCCATCAAGGTAGTTGATGATGACTTCTTGTCCAATGCGCGGGATAAACAAACTGCCCCAGCCATTGCCAGCCCAGGTTTGGGATACCCGCACCCAGCACGAAGAGGTATCGTTTTTCGTATCCGAGTGATCCCAGTGAAATTTCACTTTCACCCGGCCCATGGTGTCGGTCCAAATTTCTTCGCCGCTCGGTCCCACGACCACCGCAGAGTGGCTGCCTGCGACCACGGGTTGAGGTACTGTGCGGGGCGGCCGAAAGGTCACCGACGCCGCAAATGCTTCGAAATGATTGGTGTAGCCCGATGGTGTGGCCCGATGCGTGACGCGGCGCAGGGCGTAGCGCAGATTGAGTTTGCTGTTCGGATGCGCTGTCAGCGTAAATGCGCCACCTGCATGCAGGCTGTTGCAGACGCTCTCGCCCTGAACGGTGGAAGCATCCACCTGACTGGCTTGAACGCGTACGCCAAGAATTTTTTTGCCGGCATCCAGTGTTTGTCGCAGATGCGGATAGTCATAGAACGTACCACGCCCTTTGGCGCCGGCAGCGTTAGCCATCAAGGCAGTGCTGGGTGTGGGATAGGCATAATCGGCGCCGGTAAATGTCTGCGTGACCAACTGACCGCTAGCCTCAAAGCGCAGCACACTGTCGGGCCAATTATGGCTGTCACTGCGACCGCGCAATATCAGTGTCGATTTCTCGCAATCGGCAAATGCGCTCGGATCGTCGGCCAGGACCAGAGTGTGCGCTGAACCGCTGAAGGTGAAGTAGTAGAAGATGCCTTCCTGCGCCATCAGCCGCATGATGAAATCCAGCGGTGTTTCATCGTACTGAACGCAATACTCGCGCGGGGTGTACGAGCCCTTGAGTTTTTTCTCGAAGCTGACGCTGTGCGCCCCAAGGATGGACTCGATGATCTGCACTACGGTTTTGTTCTGAAAAATCATGCGGTCGCGAGACAACGACAGCAGCCACAGCGCGGGTACCATTTCGGCACTGTAAAAAGCAAAGTCAGCATCCAGACCGGCCTGCGTGAAGCGGCGGATCACGCCGCTGAAATGACGGGTCATGCCATTGGCATGTTTCACCGTGACCGTCGCCACTGTACCAATGATGGTGTTGGGATCGAGCGCAATCTGTGACGATTTCATCGACAGATGAAATTCGAAGGTCTGGGACAAGGCTTCGGTACCCGAAAACTCTTCCAGCAGAAGTACGTTGGCACCAAAGGCCGAACTGACCGAGAGCAGTGCATGATCTTGATTGAAGCCGGTTCTCATCGCGCCGACTCCTTGTTGTGCAGAGCAAACTGGAAGTTGAGACGGCTATCAAGCGATAAGGTTACTTCGTTGAATGCCTGACCATCGGCGATCTGCTGCAGCACCTGCGAGGCCAACTCGGGCAGCAGGGTTTGCGTCACGATGTGATCAATATTCCGCGCGCCACTTTCGACTTCATGACAACGGGCGACGATGGCATCGGCAACGGCGTCATGCCAGACGAAGTGCGCGCCGTGATTTTGCATAATGCGCGCGGCCAGCTGCGAGAGCTTGAGATCCACGATGGTGCGCAGCTGGGTATCCGCGATGGGCCGGTAAGGTACGCGAATCACCCGACCCAGAAATGCCGAAGGAAATTGACGCAGCAAGGCAGGGCGCAGTGCAGCCGTCATTGATTCCAGACTCGCATCTGGCTGCCGACGACAGGTCTCGACAACGATGTCTTGCGCAGCATTGGATGTCAGCAGGATGAGCGTGTTTCGGAAGTCGATGCTGGTACCTTCCGCATCGTCCATCGTACCCTTGTCAAAGACCTGATAAAACAGTTCGAGCACATCGGGATGGGCTTTTTCCATTTCGTCGAGCAGAATCAGGCTGTAAGGCTGGCGACGTACCGCTTCAGTCAAAACGCCGCCACGACCATAACCGACATAACCGGGCGGCGCACCTTTCAGGCCCGAGACCGAATGGGCTTCCTGATACTCGGACATGTTCACCGTGATCATGTTCTGCTGACCGCCGTACAACAAATCGGCCAGCTGGCAGGCTGTTTCCGTTTTGCCGACGCCGCTGGGTCCGATCAGCAGGAACACACCCACAGGCTTGACTGGATCATCAAGCCCGGCGCGATAGCTGCGTACCCGGCGCGCAATGGTGTCCAGCGCCTGATCCTGTCCGATGATGCGTTCCTGCAGTCGCTCATGCAAATGGAGCACGGCTTGTTGCTCGTCGTCGAGCATGCGACCCAGAGGAATACCCGTCCAATCAGACAGCACTTCAGCAATCACCCGGCGATTGACCGCGTCATGCACCAGTGGCTGCTCGCCTTGCAAAGCTTTGAGCTGTGCCTCAAGTGCGATCAATGTCTCGGATTGAGTCGTCTTACCTGGAGTCTGTTGCAGTTCAACGCGCAGCGCGTGCAAATGCGCGACTTGTCGTCGTTCTTCCTGCAGACGTTGTTCGAGCGTGGCGAATTGCGCTCGCAATGAACTCAATGCCGATTCGCTCTCGGCAATTGCGGCGTTGCGATCTTCACCGGCATTGGTGTCGCGCTGATAGAGCCGCAGCTGATGTTCAGTGTCCGAGATATCGCGGCGCAGCGCTTCCATGACAGCAGGCAGGGCGGCCTGACTTTGTGCCACGCGAGCGCAAGCTGTATCCAGAATACTGATCGCTTTATCCGGCAGCTGGCGCGAACGCAGATAGCGGTGCGAGAGATGTACTGCATCGCGTACTGCCGCATCAAGAATCTCTACTTGGTGATGCTCTTCGAGTTTGCCGACGATGCCGCGCAGCATGGCAACGGCCATCGTTTCGGAAGGTTCTTCGACTTTAACCACCTGAAAGCGTCGCGTCAGCGCTGGGTCGCGCTCTATGCTCTGTTTGTATTCCGCCCAGGTGGTGGCCGCGATGGTACGCCGCTCGCCGCGTGCCAGTGCAGGTTTGATCAGATTGGCTGCATCACCGTGGCCCTCGCTACTAATCAGCTGATGTGTCACATCCACGTATAGCACCACCGGTTTTACCGAGGCTTTGTCTTCGGCAATGACTAGCTGAAGACGAT